>Ga0055584_100008340_pt1 | contig 10161 bp, 7 predicted proteins | sample OSDHelmetaG_FD_58716 | JGI IMG/M metagenome (GOLD analysis project Ga0055584, IMG submission 58716) | Pelagic marine sediment microbial communities from the LTER site Helgoland, North Sea, for post-phytoplankton bloom and carbon turnover... | ecosystem: Environmental > Aquatic > Marine >...
TCAAAGCATGGGGTGCCCAAACTGTGGTGCCCCGTATGAGCCAAAGACTCGAATTTGCCGCTTCTGCAACTCCGTTCTTATCGTGACATCTCTTGCCGAGACGTTCGAACGCAGTTTTGCGGCACATCAGGTCGCTGGATCGTTAGAGAAGTGGCGTCAGCGTCTTAAAGACGACCCTGACAGCGCCGAAGCCCATTTTGCACTTGGGCTGTCCTACCTGAACTCCAAGTTGAGAGATGCAGCGTTAGTACATCTTCGTAAGGCCGTCATCCTCGCCCCGGAAGTGGCAGACACACATCACAACCTTGCCCTCACACTTCTTAACGACGGGAATATCGACGTCACCTCGCCAGAGTATGCAGAGGCTGTGAAGGAAATCGATTACAGCGTTCAGTTGGCTCCAGACTTTGGGGAGTCCATTGCATTCAAACACATTTTTGTCGCCCGGAAGCTCGACGCCGTCGATCAGGCTCAGGCATTGGCTGAGTACCGTAAGGCCGTCGACGTCTGCCCCGACATTGCAACGCTGCAACACAATTTAGGCTGGTGCTATCTGAACTTGAAGAACACCGCTGAAGCCGAGAACTGTTTCCAACGAGCCATCGATTTGGATTCAGGCTACCACTTGGCCTACTCGATCCTTTGTCAGATTATGTTTGACCAGAGAAAGTACGAAAGGGGCATCCAACTTGGCATGAAGGCCGTTTCTCTGATGGGGCCTGCAACAAGCGACGAAACTCAAGCGATAGCACATAGCAACCTTTCCCTCTGCCTGTGGATGTCGCATCGAACATCAGAGGCATTGGAGCATGCAAAGAAGGCCATCGCTTATGCTCCGGCCAATCCAAGGTTTCAGCAGAACTTACTGGGAATTCAGAATGTGCCCAGACCCGAAAAGGACTGGGACGAACCTGAACAAGCTGAAGCCGACTCTGGAAGCAACGGCCTCGGAAAGGTGATCGCTATCACGCTGGGGATCATCGTGCTCTGTAACGTCCTCGCGACGGTCTACGGCAAGTTCGCGAAGTGATGCTCAATGAGTTTCTGCATGGCACACGTGCTCAGGACGGCTACAGTTAATTCCATCGCTACTCTGGCCCGGGGCGGGTAATTCCGATCGTCGGATTAAGCGCCGAATCAGAGGTTATGCCGCCGCTTTTCAAGTGATCTAAGGAAATTTGCCATCGATGGGTCTGGTCCCTTTGTGAAATCGTTTTCCCACATGGGCTAACGGCCGAATTTGGTCACGTCGCGATAGCAGTAAGTTCCGCCGTTTTCGCGTGCCAGCTTTTTCAGGAAGTTATCGACGTCTAGGTTTCCTCCCCGCCCGAATTCGACAGTATGAATCGCGGTCCTGCCTCGATTGATCTGCTTGATTTCGTTGAGGTCCGTCGACGACATAACAGGCTTCTCGGCGTCAGTCACGAGGAAGATGTTTTCCGGGCTGTAGCTGAGAGCCTTCTTCAACGCTGGCATATGCGCCGTGCCGCCTACCGACCAGATGGAGCCGAGGTATTGCTGGGCCCGTTTCTTGCGAATATCGGTCGCAAACCACATCGCAGGTAGCTGATCGCTCAACCGTATCTCGCGGAATTCAGAGTTGTAAAATATGATATGAAACTGCTGTAACGAATCGAGGCTTCGCAGACTTGAGGCAACTTCGCCCTTGGCAATCTGAAGCTGATTGTAAAAGCCCATGCTGCTTGAATAGTCGACGACGTAAACGAAGCGGGCTCCGGAGGCTTTAATGTCGAAGAACGATGTCTCACCGTGCGTGCGTGACGGAGTTGAGGTCACGTTTGGGGACGGGATGCTCGTAGGAACCAGCTTCCTCCATCGATTGTAGAGCTTCGCTAACCCCTTATCGTTGAGACTTACGAGCGTATCCAACAGTTTCTCCGCCGCCTTCTGGTCATCACCGTCAGCGGTGCTTTCATAGCGTTCTACTGCTTCTGTAGCGGCTAGGAGTCGCGTTTTCGGGGTGCTGATACTATCGAAAGGAATCAGCAGAAACGCAGTCCCGATGAACGCGAGGCGTTCATTGAACTCGAACATCTGCGGTGCCAGATCGAGCACAAGATATTCGGTCTTCGGAAGCGGTAGTTCGAACAATATCGCCCCGTTGGCCGTCTTTTCTGGCTCGATGCGATCCAGACTGCTCAGCAATTTCAGTTCGCCGACACGGTCACCGTGGGATTCACGAACCTCGTTAGCGACGTCATCTTTCAGCCGCCATCGATAGTTGTTCGAGAAAAATCGCGGCGTCTCGATGTTCAGGTACCTTCGCTCGTCGCGGTTCGTGACCTTGACGTTTACCTGAAGGAGCTGCTCACGCTTCCCGTCTTCACCCGTCTCGAATGTGAACGCCTCGACGAGATCGATGCGGACTCCGTCCGAGATGAACGAACTGAGATCGATGCCTGCTTTGAGCTCTTTCGCCGTTACGCCGAGATGCGTCGCTACTGCATCGCTCAAGCCGACGGAACGACCATCCGGCGTCTGGATGGCTTTGCTGGAGCCACGCAGGAGCGAGTCAATGTCCTCATCAACCCGCGTGCCGTCCTTCAGCACAAGTACGTCCGCGAAAGTGGGATTTACCACGCCGAAGACGAGTAACGCTGAGACAAGTAGTAGTCGGTTTTGTGCATTCATCGCAGCAGGCCAATTCAAGGAATAGTCTTGCCGTTCGCCATTGCGAACGATGCTCTGCGGACTGACGCCAATCGTTCCGTTTGGCCTACACGTCCGGGAAGGTCTCTGATCGGTTTGTACAATCTCATAGTCCCAATCATGGCCGGTTTTACGGGAAACGGCAGACTTCATTTGCCTTTTCGTTTTGCTCGGAAGGTGATGGGTTGAAGTTCAAACAGCGACTTCAGTTGTTTGCCGGTGAAACAGTGAATTTCGGGGCTGTCACTGGTAGCGCTGGTGACCACTCGGAGGTGGAAGGCTTGGTCGGATTTGGATTGCTTGATCTCGTTGGTGGTGATAATGAATTCGGGGAGTTCGCCAGAGACTCCTTTCACTTCGACGTGAAGCTCGTCTATGTCGTTGCTCACGTCCAGATCGTAGCCGACGTTTTCACTCTCGCGGGAAGTAACGGTGTAGCCTTGCCGGACGAAGTCTTCGGTCACGAGGTTGACCGCAGTCTGTTCAACGATGCGGTTCGATTCTGCACGACCGAATCCGGCACCTTTCCGGGAACTGGATCTAGATTTGGATGGCTGTTTCTTTTCTCGATTGATGGCCAGATCGGTTGGGCGTTTGCTCAGTTCCCACAGCGATTCCGCGACTTTGGCCGGAACTCGACAACGGCTGGCACAATTGACTGTCCATCGCCAGCTCGGTAGTCCCTCACGCATTTCTTCCAGCGTGATGGCATTCTCCAGCCAGTGAACTTCGCGGAGTGTTGTCAGGTAACGGCCGGACTCGTCGTCGTACCAAGCGTCACAGTCAGCAACAGCCGTTGCAGCGATCTTGTGTTCGGGGCGCCAGATGTAGACGAGCAGTCGATCACCACGACAGACGCCCTTAGTACAAATCCAGTTCTTCAGACGTCTGCCGGATTTTGAAACCCGATCGAGGTCGGCTATGTCCTCGGGGCCAGCCAGTAGCACGAATGTTGAAGATGAATGCAACTAAGTCATCCCTTTTGCGACAGTGAACCATTGAAATGTCTTAACTGGTGCCATGAATGAAACGAATTCCGGTCCCGTATCCAAACAACTCAACCACCTGTTTAGCAGCTAATCCATCGCCGGTCACCGCTATCCGATGCTCGAACTGACAATTGATCACGGCATCCGCACCGATTGCAAAAGCCTGCTCTCGTAATTGTTCTTTGACTCTCTCGAAGGCAGCTTCCGCGTCACCTGGCTTTCCGTAAAAAAGACCAGCTTTACCGTCGCTCTCCAGTGCAAAAACCGTATCGATGATTTCGAATCGGTCAGTCGCTGCGGGAGCGCACGTTGATACCGTGAGATTCATCCATCGAACCTCGTCTTTCTCACGCAGCTCCTGTTCCTTTCGCCTTCTTTCTATTTTCCGTCTTTCTTGTGCCTCAGCTTCTTCGAACGCAGCGTCCTCAGCGGACTTTGCGGCGGCCATTAGACCTTTTACGTCAGCGGCCATTACCCACTTGCTGGACTCACCTCTTCGAATGTTGGTGTCTGGGCCAACCGCCCCCTTGTTTATGGCCTGGATCAACTCGTCCAAGGCAACGGGGCCGATTGCACCACCCATCGATTCGTAATACCACTCAGCAGACACGAGTTGATTCCTTTTCTTGTGTTGATCAATCTTGGTGCAATTCTGCTCGTCTTTTTTTATACCTGCAATGCTTCGCCGTGCCGTTGAGCGTGTCCTAATGTGTGCTGACGCATCCTGACGCTCGTTGTCGCAAGTTGAAAGTGAATCAGCAACCGAAGTGAGCCTGACTGATTCAGCCACCGAATGACAGTGATCCGACCGGCCACCCGTGGAACTCGGATTCCCACGTGCGCCGAACCGAAACCTTCAGAGTCCGACGTCATGTCGGTCGAGCAGTCGACGGACCACTTCAGCCTGCTCGTCATCGCTAATGCTCGACAAAGGCGCGAGCGAGGGACAAACGGTCGTCAAGCAGGGGGCAGCCACACTGGCAGGCAGACCGTCTGAAGTGGTAAGTTCACGAATCGGCGGGAACTGGAGACACCCAGTGTGATGAGGTGACGAGACGTGTCACGTTCAGCCAAGAACCGAAAATCAGAAGACTAAGTGGCGACAAACTTCGCAGAAATCTTACGGCCGGGAGAATCTCAATGCGTATGTCACCTATTAGAGCATCGCTGATGTTCGGGATTCTGGCTGCCTTACCCACCAGTGATCTCACGGCAGACGTTCTTGTATTGAAAGACGGAACGATCGTTGAAGGCGATTTTGCTGGCTTGCTCTCGGGTGAGGTCGAAAGTGTACCAAAGAAGATCGGTCCCGATGTCACGCTTGCAGACGTCAGGTCAACTCATGTTGGTTCGACAGAAAGCGATATTAAGTCTGAGGGGGACCAACTGAGCACATATCATAGTAGTGGACTCAAGCTCGAATTGCTGTCCGCCGTAGGCTACGTGTCTCATGAAATTCGCGGCCCGGCACCGCGGCTGGTTGTTTCGATTCGTGTTACGAATTCTGACAAACGTCGATTTCTCGAATTGCAGACGCCGAAGCAGACAGATCGCAGTCATTGGACTTATCGGATGTGGGATGATGTTGAGAATGAGGTGCGAGTCCAATCTCATTTAGGAATTGACGGAGAACAACTCACAGAATTGGGTTTCCGTCATCTCGACCGTATCAAGCCGGAGGGAAACGTTACGGTCCAATTGGCGTTTGAGAAGCCGTTGCCAATGACTAGGTATCTGGTCTTGGAATTGAGCGAATCCTTGTTCAGGCATGGGCGAAACGCCTCGATTCATGATCCGGCAGCGTTGCTGATACCGCTCACTTCAATAGATACACCAGAGAATCAACTCTCTCGAAGTTTGGATGCCTATGAGGGCAGCCATTCTAAAGAAAATAGAGATCACGCCCAAGCTTTGCTGAAGCAGTGTTATCGGGGCTCATGGGATCTCGCTGAGTTTTCCAGACTCCATCGAAGATTTGACGCCTTGGTAACTCGGCCCATCGACGCATTCGAAGCTGAAGGTAGTTTTGAAAAATTTCAGGCAGCAGTCCTGGCTCTACACGCCATTGGTATCACTGACTTTGACGAAAGTCGGCATGAAGAGCACGCAAAACGAATTAGTTCCCTAAGTTTGAAACGAGCCGACGAGTTGAATTCCGCGAACATGATGGATCAGGCAGTCGGATTTTACCTCGTAGCGATCGGGCTTCCTCACGATCCGAATGAAGCCACCGTTACAAAAGGGCGGCTCGTTCTCGCATTGCAGAAGCGGTTGCGAGACTACACCTCTCGGCGGCAGTATCGTGAGTCATTGGATGACTGTAAGTTGTTGAGTTTGATTGATCCCAAGGTGGCTCAGGAATTCGTTGTCCCTCTTACGATGTTGCCCGAACGAGTGTTGAAAAGACTTCCGGACGGCAAAGTGATAGGGCTCGCACCCATAAAGAACTCGATTGGCATGGCCCTGAAAATCATCCCTGCCGGTACGTTTCTGATGGGAAGTCCCGAGTCAGAAGATGATCGTGAGGAACAAGAAATTCCGCATGAAGTTCAGATTTCACGGCCATTCCTTATCGGTGTCTACGAGGTGACACAGGATGAGTATCAACAGGTAATGCAGTCGAATCCAAGCGATTCGAAGGGGATGGATCATCCTGTTGAGAATATAAGCTGGAACGATGCTGTTGAATTCTGTCGCCGCTTGAGCGAATCGCCTGCCGAAGTAGCGGCACATCGAACCTACCGTCTGCCATCGGAAGCTGAATGGGAATATGCGTGCCGAGCGGGAACGGCAACGGCATTTTCCTTTGGAGACACCGCTTCATACAGTAAGGCTTGGATAGGCATGAGGCTTCAGCCGCAGCCAGTCGGTGGCATGGAATCGAATCCTTGGGGATTGTTCGACATGCATGGAAACGTTTCTGAATGGTGTCAGGATTGGTATGGCCCGTACTCGAAGGACGCCGTGACTGACCCCACTGGCGTGACGGAGGCAGGTGCAGAAATAATTCGCGGTAGAGGCAAGAGCCGTGTCAGACGTGGTGGTGTAATCTGGTCGCCGATTGAGATGTGCCGATCGGCCAGTCGATTAGCCTTGGAACCGACAATCAGGAACAGATCATTGGGATTTCGTGTGGTCTGTAGTATCAGGGCTCCAGACGCTAACACGAAAAAATCTGCTGACAGATCGCCGATGCCGACAGTGAAGTAGCGGCCCGATCAGAGCGAATGCAAGCCGAACGAGAACGGAGCCTTCCATGAACGACGAGTATCTTGAATTCATCTGTGAAGAGCTTTGGACGCGTATGTATGAGGCTCATCGCAGTGGCGAGCAATGGAAATCGCCAGATGGTCACAAGGATTACTACGTCGAATCGATCAATGAACGGCGACTTCACGTTCCTTGATCTGATCGAAGAATTCGTGTCCGAGACCGAATATGGTTGACCAACTTCACCGGACTTTTTCGATCGATCTCTTAGCCGTTCATCAGTCTCTCGCTTAACGCTGATCGTAAGAAGCCAAAACGCCGTTGCGACAGCGAATCCTGCGAAAAATGCGAGCATGACTCGGCTTGAAGCAAGCGATTCAAGGCGACGTGACTCCAAGGTGAGGTCACGTTCCGTCCTCCGAAGGTCACTCGCTTCGATCTTAAGCACTGCCTCTTTTGACTTCAGCACCGCATCAAGATCATGTTCAACAAGATGAAATCCCCACCGTTGGTCCAATAGTTTATTGTCCCCTGCAGGATGAAAAACTTCAGCCACACCCTCGTTTCCGGCATACTCGTACACGACATCGCACCAATTCAGTTCATCCAGACTAATCCTAGCACACACTGCTGGTTGTTTACGGTGAACTCCATCAAGGTAGCCACGTCGAAAGGCGTATTCAGACTTACCACGATTCCCGTTCACACAACCGAACATCGCCAGAAAGTATCCGATCAAATAGCTCTCTGCGACATCCATACTGGCAGTCGGAATATCCCAAGCAAGGATGGCCCATTCAGGGTCAGTGTCATCGCTGAATTGCGTGCATCCAGTGCCGCTGGCGACATGGCTCTTCCAGCGTTTCAGTGGCCGTTTCGATTGACCGATGTAGTAGGCAAATCGTTTCTGGTCGCCAAAGATATCTGCTCGTCCGACATAAATCGCATTCGGATACTCTTTGTCTTCCCGATTCCACGGAAAGCTCTCCGCCCGACAGGTGTGAATCTGCTCCTCAATCGCCTCTTTAGCCTGGCTCGCCTTTTGATGTTTGTGGGCCCATTTTCGAGCATCCTCTTCTGATCGTAGAGTTGCCATTGGACGAGCGATCCCTGTTGTGGCGCATTCAAAATCACCTAAGAGGCCAACAAAGGGCTAATTGCTTAGCCGAACTCATCGGCGTAATCAGCTGTTCCCGACGGTTGTTTGTTATCCTCTAAGGCATTCAAAAACTAATCGCATCTTGTTCCGAATAGCCAAAGCTATCTTGTAGTCACGTTGAAGACCACGGATCGCCCCTCAAAGTGATCGAGACCGCCCCCGATAGGCCGAGAACTCTCCTGTAAAATCAACGTTTGAACGTCCAAAGCCGAACGCAAAACCGAATCGCGCCATGATCTCGGATTCGAAATCCGGTAGCGTTTACGGTTGATTTCATGCGCGTCAGAAACAGGGCGAGGATCATGGACAGATTCGACTGCGACTGTCGGACAAGGGTGTTGTGCGATCGCATTTGCATCTTTCCGGATCAGAACAGGGTGTTGGATTGCCTTTCGCTTCAGAATATTTTGAAATTGCCTAGACCTGCAACCAACTGACCAATGTTGTCTGCATTTCGCCACGCTTGCGTTCACGTTGCCATTCCTTCTTTTGGAGCCGTGGGTTGGAAGATCATCACGACGCCCTTTCGGTCCTTTGTCGCCCCATGAACAGAACGCGTCGCAGAATTAGTCACCAGTCAAAAGATGCTGAGTGTATACTTTAGTACACTACTGTCTTGCCGTTAATTTTTCACGCGGTGCGCACGCGAATGTACCTGGTAAGGCGAAATCCACTTCCGGGGGTGGGGGGCCATTCGCCTATGTGACACGATCAATGAGGGGGCAGATCGACGGTTCAATTCGAACTGAAGCAATAATTCTTGAACGATCCAGTGAAGCTCCCGTACAATTAACGCAACTGACGTAGGTCAAAAATGGCAAACGGTCGACACCCAAGCCCACGAATCGAGGAACGATGATGAGCAGGCTGATACTGACACTTGCATTCGCGATGGCTGTTGATCCTTCGAACGCCGCGGATGTAATCGTCCATCGCGATGAAACAATGCTCGAAGGAATCTTGCTTTCAGTAGATAAGCAGGATGTTGTGCTTGAGCTTTCAGATGGAGAAGTACGCAAGATCGCTCGTAAGGATGTCAGCGAAATTCATCTGGGGACAAACATGCTGTCAGTCAAGGTGATCAAAGGCCGCAAGAGCAAAGCCCCGAAGCCGGAACCTGCACAAACGCCCAATGTGGTTGACTTCGGGAAGCCTGCAGAGGCCGGTAACTTGAGCGTTGTTCTTACAGGTGCAACGGTCGAATTCCCTCCGGTGCGTGACTTGTTCAATCGAGTATCACAAGGTACTACCAAGCAGCTCGTTCTACGGATGAAAGTCACGAATAAGGATGAACGGCGAATCATCAGATTCAAGGACAACAGCTATAGGTCTCCAATCTGGATGGTTGACGATGCCGGAAACAGCATTCGAGGAATCGGGTACGGAGCGGGATCGTCAATTGAGGGCGGCATCAGAGAGGATGATGATATCAATCCAGGTAAGACCGTAACGCATGCCTGTGTGTTTAAGCTCCCGCCACCCAAAACAGAGCATTTAATTCTCGTCATCGACGCAACTGCTTTCGGTCAATCCGGTAAGCTGCAGTTCAAAATCCCAATGGAACGCATTACTGGCTTGCCTCGCTGACGAGGAAGAAACGCTAGTCGCTGAAACCGCTTACTCACGATTACTGAGCAATCGACGAACAGCCTCCGCCTTCTCAGCATCGCTTAAGGGAAGGCTGGCGATCATCGCCATGGCAGCGGTGAAGTCCCCCGACGTTGCGACATCAGACGATCCGTTGCCCGCCATAACAGCCGGTTCAGACTTCCGTTTGCGGCACCCTCGGTCAGCCGCTTTCGAGTCCGATTCAGAAACGGCTTTATGAGCTTTTGGGGAAACAGAGGCGGATACTTGCGCAGCCGTCGTCGTAACTTGTTTCTGTGAAACAGGTTCGTGACCTTCTCCACCGGTCTTCGGAACCGGGGGTTGGAGGTTCGAATCCTCCCGGGTGTACTTCAGGATCAGAGCCGGAAACCGCGGAATCACCGCTATTTTCGGCTTTTTTCGTGGCTGGATTACGTCCGTGGCTGCGAGCTGAGTTATCACAGGCAAATGACTCAGAACGACTCATGTGGCTCCCACGGCTCCCGTGGACTGAATCTGGGGCAAGCATTGGGGCAAGCGAGCCAG
>Ga0055584_100008341_pt1 | contig 10160 bp, 7 predicted proteins | sample OSDHelmetaG_FD_58716 | JGI IMG/M metagenome (GOLD analysis project Ga0055584, IMG submission 58716) | Pelagic marine sediment microbial communities from the LTER site Helgoland, North Sea, for post-phytoplankton bloom and carbon turnover... | ecosystem: Environmental > Aquatic > Marine >...
GTTGCGCGTAAAGGTTGATATCCAAACGACACCCTCGTTTTTTTCAGCCCAGATGCTAGCGGGGGCAATATAGCCCATTGTTTTTCCTACACCGGTGCCAGCGTCGGCAAGAACCACGTTAGGCTCTCCACGTTTACTTCGAGCATCAAAAGCTGGGGTAACATTACCCGCGTACTGGACTTGCTGAGGCCGATTTTCTGCCCCACTTCCGAGTATTTTGACCAGTTGGGCTCGGGCCTCTACCGCCTCAACAGGGAAATCCCGAGGCGGAGTTTCTGGTGGTCTATCCTCCCATTCGGGTAATTTATTCCACACGGCAAGGCCACTATTTACATTAGTACCACGAGTTCTTTCATCACATCCCAATGCAGCGATCACAAGTTCCGCCCATGGCCAGCCACCACGTTGCATAGCCCAAGCAATTGCTGCGGTATCACTATCTCTCTCTGTAGATGCAAGCTCGGACATTAAGGCGTGTGCTGAACGCATTAGACTTGCTGCTTCCTGATCGTGGTTAACCGGCAGTGCTAAGCCCAGGACCTGGGCTATGCCGCGCGGCGTCGGCAAGGTAAATTGGGCAGGTCGCACAAAGGCAAATAATTCAAGCACATCATAAACAAGAAATGGTTTTGTCCCGAGTCTAGAAAAAAAACTCCTTGAGTGACAAATGATGGGGGGCTTACTAGGATTAAGGCGTCCTGTCGTCACCCCCTTACCCAGGGTCTCTATTTCACCATCGGCATTAAGCCAGACGACCATCCTAACACCAGCAACAAGGGCCGGAGCGTCTGGCAAAAAAATGGGGCGTGCAACTGATTTTGTACCTTCATTCATAAGTTCTGACTTAAAGGATCCCACCGTCCGAAGGCATTAAGAAAAAATTAGGTTTATGTTAAACGAATTATAAAAAAATTTCAGATAAATCACGTTGAGCAACTGCTTGTTCTTGTCCACCGAAAGCCCACCACCTTTTCCCATATGAATGAAGTGCCTCTGGCAGAACTAGAATCAAATATAAACTATGTGGTGCTGGCCAACATGGATCTAACTAAATTGGTCATATGCAAAATTGAAATTATGTCCCTGATTGGTTGCTCATTAAGCTTTGGTCTCTAATAACTTTTGTGTACACGTCACCTAAGCAGCGGCGAATTTATAACCTCTTTAGCATATGTGCAGAACAGGCACTAATAGATGTATAATAAAATTTTTACTCTCTGTGGTTTGGCTTATTCATCACTCTGCCATATGGCAATAAATGAGTCGCCCAACAACTATAAAATCGCATATGTTAGTGACCTTAATGAATGAAAGCTTTGGTTCAAAATGGTCACTGCAAATTCACCTACGTCAGGCAATGACGCACCAAGAAAACCCGATCTAGCTGACCACTTTGTTGCCTGTAGCTCTCTTGGACGTTACCTGACTGTTTTTGATGAGAGCCGTTTTGTAATTACTGATGATTTTATGGAAGGAGGAACAGTTGATCGTACCGCATCTGCAGTTGCCTCTATTTTTTCCAACGACCCACTAGTTGCCGAAGCCGCCCTTTTGCCACTGAGTAAAGCGGCTCAGAGGAAGACTAATGGCAAACGTGAACGTTATGAAGAATTATTTAGCCTGATTGAAAAGCAGGCCTTGAATGCTTCAGTGAAGATATCGGCACAATCAATACTTGAATCAGGCTTTCAAGAACTTCGTATCAGAGAGATAGAGGGCACTCTTGACGACAAACTAAGCCCTGCACGTTCACGATACCGCGCATTCCTCAGAATTTTTCGCCATTTAATAGAACACAAAATCACACCACAGTTATTCCGAGATGAATTCTTAGACTTCACCTACGCTGTCGCCGGACGGTTGGACTTTGGTATTTATAGTTTTTGCTTGGACCGCATATTTGATAATATTGAAATTCCTATGCGCGCAAAAGGTCTTTTAATCTCTGAGTTGTTGGGGTTCCCAGCCGCTATTCGCCGCGAACTACTAACAAACATCCTGATCCTGCAAGGAGGAAATAAGCGGTTAACTGATTTTGTCCGTGAGGCCATTGTTGAGAAACTAGGCACGATTGCGGCGACTGAAATCGAACTGCTAGTAGGGTTGAAAACATCTCAGATGTCTATGAAAGATATCAATAATATGATCTCTAAGAATACTTAAACCTTAGCTTAAATCCATATCCATATTCACGATGCTACCGTATTGCTGGCAACAATTTTCAACAGGAATACTGTGCTATTTATATTAGTGTTATCGGAGATGAAATGAAGGGTTCACAAGCTAAAACTATACGGCTTCAAATGGCGCGGTGATTTCAACACAAAAACTTCTTATTATTTTAAAGTCAAACCTAGCCTAAACCTAAATGTTCCAATACCTCAGATTAAGCACACCCCATAAGATGTTGCATAATTGCAACAAGCAGACGCCTTTGCTTTAAATCAGGTGCCTCTCTTCTGGTTATCACGATGGCCTTGTGGTATTTAAGCGTTGAATAGTAAACCAAAACGTCTACAAATTGTGTAAATGTAGGCTAAATGAGGTACATTTAGTCTACATTTACGTAACTTAAGATTTCAAACACTTGATTACAAAATTACTGGCAGTGTAATAACAACCCAATAACGATGAAAATAGGGCACGTTTTTCCTTAATGTTTAATTCCCTTTTAGAAATTTTATCTTTGACCAGGTTAAAGACTAGATTGTTGACTTTAGCAGTTGCTTCCGTAGCACTCGTGGGCTGCGCTACAGCTCCGGACATTAATGACGTGGAAGCTATGACTGAATATCAGGAAATCAATGACCCTGCAGAGCCAACCATGCGGGCTATCTTCGCTTTCAATCAGGCCCTTGATAAAGCCCTAGTAAAGCCTGTAGCAGGTACATACCGTGACATTACGTCAGAAAAATTTAGAGCTAAGGCTCACAACTTCCTGAACAATCTGCGGTCACCAGTTATCTTCTTCAATGACGTATTGCAAGGTGAATTTGAACGTGCAATTACAACTCTTCTTCGCTTCTTAGTCAATACTACCGCTGGTATCCTTGGATTCAATGATGTCGCTGCAGATCTAGGTTTCGAATTCCACGATGAAGATTTTGGCCAAACTTTAGCCATATGGAACATGCCTGAAGGTCCATATTTGATGCTGCCAATTCTTGGTCCATCAAATCCCCGAGATGCCGTTGGACGGGTTGTAGACTTTTTTATTGATCCACTTAATATTTGGGCTACCAATAACAATCAAGATTGGGTTATTCCAACGCACACTGCGCTTAAAGTCATAGACTTTAGGGCACTTCATTATGATACATTTGAGGACTTAGAAAAATCTTCACTCGATTTTTACGCTGCAATACGTAGCCTATACCGACAGCGCCGCACAGATAAGATAAATAATGGTAAAGCTGACCCCTCCAAATCTATCCCCAGCATTGGTGAATTCCAAGAAGATGACTTAGACCTCAGTTATAGTGAGAAGATTTCACAAGCCAACTAAATAAGGGAAATCAAAATAGTTATTCAACGCTCTATCATTTGCGCAATAATCGTTTTTTCCTCATTAATCCTCTCTTTTAATTCTGCTCGTTCAGCTTCCTTTGAAGAGCAAGCTACTTTTTTTGTCGAACAGTTTGTGGATAAAGCGACCAAGGATCTGACTGAAAAAACAATTTCACGGGATGAGCGCATAGAACGCTTCAAAGCTTATTTTAATAATTATTTTGCGGTCGAAGGCATTGGGAAATGGGTGCTTGGACGCTACTGGCAAAAGACATCAGAAAAAGAACGCGCAGAGTACCTAGCTTTATTTGAAGACATGATGGTGTTTCTTATAGTTGACAGGTTTACCTCATATACCGGGGAGCCGCTGCAAATACAAAAATCAGAAGTTCAAGACGAAAAAAATATTACAATTCTTTCAGATATTCCGCAAAAGAATGGGAAACCTGCCATTCGAGTTGATTGGCGAATTGCTCGCTCTGATCATGTCATAAAAATCGTGGACGTTGTCATTGAAGGAACCTCCATAAGCAATACAATACGGTCCGACTTTAACTCAACTATTCGGTCACGTGGCCACGGCATCTCTGGTCTATTGGAAGCACTCCGCAAAAAAACCACAAAACTTCGCGAGGTAACATTAAACTAACTTTTACCCCAACAATATTTTTGCTATTTTAGCATACTTAAACTGAGTCATTGTATTCGAGCTTGGTAATTAGATTTTCTATAGGCACCTTAAAGGCACCCTCTGCAGACTTAAGATCTTTTGGAGTATCTATAGCATACCAAAAACCACTAAGACGAAATACTGCTGATGGATACAGACTAATTAATTTTGGGTATAATTCTGCTTCAAAGTTATCACATGTACTTAAATTCACTATATCTAGAGCCTCCTCATTAAGAACAGCCATACCAGAATAGACCTCTCCATTAAGAATTTTCTTCCCCTTTTTTATGACATAGTTTTTTATTAAAGCATCTCGCTCAAAGCCAATCGTAGTTCCTTTATCAGTTAAAAAAACACCGTATTTTGCAAATGTTTCTACTGTAACAAATGTCGAAAATAAATTCTGCTCCTTATGAGCTAGAATCATTTCCTCAATATCAAAGTCAAATAGGGCATCACCATTTGTAAGAAAAAATGCTTTTTTTGCTGGAAGAAATTGACGAATTTGAAAAATACGATTGCCGATTGCACAATCATCCCCCGTATCTTCAAAATAAAATTTACAACTTAAATTCTGATAACTTTGTTCTACATGCTCTCGAATCTCATTACCAAGAAAACCCAAGGGCAGGATAAAATTCTTAAAACCAGCCTTATATAGTCGATGTATTATATACCAAATTATGGGCTTTCCATTAACAAGGCATAATGATTTAGCCTGTTTTGATATTCCCATGCGTGAACCGCGTCCGCCACAGAGAATAACAGCTGTATCAATCATTCAACATTCCTATTATTTGGCTCAAGAATATATGACATCAAATCAACATTTAAAGCTATATCATTCCTTAAGCCAGAAAAACAGCCTCCCTCAGAAACCGTTTTCACAAATCTTTCGATATATACACGAAATGGATCTATAACTTGATGGATCCCATTCTCAAATAATTTGCATACTAAAAAGACACTATATTGTCCATTCTCAAACCTTTGAATTCTCTTAACTTCAATTCCATCAATTATAAATGAGAATTCTTTCGGCAAACTTTCATTTTCCCTAAAATCAAAGTGACAGCTAACACCATCAAAAATAAACTGGCAATTAAACTCATTGTCCTTTGCTTCAACCTTGAGTGCCTCAATTTTTCCTTTACAACCTAGTTCTTGTAAAAGTGAGAGACCATGTGGGAGTAGATCTAGACCAATATCCTCTTTTCTGTAGTGACCATGAGTGTAAAATTTTAAATGGAACTCTTTTGGTTTTTTATAATTTTGTGTCAGAAATTTATATTTTTCCATAAACCAAGCATTAGAAGTATTAACTAATAATCGATCCTGTGCTTTTTCCATTAAGTTCGCCAAAGTCTCGCTCATAAGATACTTATTTTTTCCACTTTGCCAAAACAATGGTTTTTCACAAAACACATAGAGGTTTGACCCTAAAACACGCTTCAAAATCTTTAAATGTGTTTCAGGTGGCGTGCAAATACTGACCGCCTGCAGATTTGAGTTTATTAATTCTTTTAGATCACAAAAAGCCCTCAATTTCAGATTGAACTCATCTGATAGCTCTTCTGCCCTGAGTTTAGTGCTTTTAGGATTGCTGCCGAGAATTCCAACTACCTGCGCTCCCGCTGCCAAGAATTCCCTAACATGGATACGACCAATACCAGCAGCCCCAATGACTGCTACTGGTATTTTATTTACCATTCTCAGTGAGATGGTTTTTAAATAACGTATTAACGCATTGTTCTTTTCTATCACACCGGCAATCAAGCTTTTCCATTGTTTTATATGTAAACTTTTCCATTTCTAACCAAATTTTTTCAGTATCGTAATTATAATATGCATCCCAAAAATCTATCTTCTGTAAGTTCCCCAGACTAAGTTCTCTAAAATGCGGCGCCGCCGACTGCGAGCAATGGTACATGTATCCATCATATCCAATTGTGGGAAAAACAAATCGGGCAAGACATGGTAAAACTCTGCGTGGTACGTTATCAAATTTTGCATCAGTATTTAGAATAATTACCCTAGTTTCAGCACTATCCAAACTCTCAATTAATGGGGCTAACTTGTTATGATATGCGCCAGCTTCAGTCTTTGTTGGAATGGAGCTGCCTTCAGCGCTAGTCATCCCCCTTGGCACCTGAGGAAACGTGAAACGAATTAAGTTTACACCAGCATCACTAATATCACGCACTGCTGCCTCAATTTCAGCAGGCGAATTATTTTGATGTGTAATTAGGTATGATGCGCTTACGTCCCGCTTCACACCTGACAATTTAATTGCTGAAGTTATGCGGCTAATGTTTTCAAGAATTTTATGATAAATATCCTTCTTCGAATTTATTGAATGCACATCATTGTAAATTTTGGCTGAGCCTGCATCTACACTTACATTAAAGTAACATTTCTCAACTGTATTTTTATCAGCTAGAAGTTTTACTAATCGATCAGAAACTCTGAGTGCCTTAGTATTAAATCCGTTAATTTGTCCATTTTTTAGAGCGCACTCAACTAAATCATCGATATACTCATAGTTAAGAGGGTCCGTTGCATAACCAGCAAAAACAACTTTTTTAATTCCACCGTTAGGTCCACTTGCTAGTTGATTCATTAAATCGATATAGCGTTCTGGGCTTAATTTTTCAGTGGTATTTTGAGAGGACCCCCCATAACAATAGGCACACGTCATCCAACATAAATTTTTTCCACTTAGTCTTCCGGGCTGAATTTCTACCTGATGAGGAATTACAGATTTGCTGGCTACAGACTCCATAAAGTCAGTCATATCTTCGATGTAGTCAACCTGATACGAATAACGGTCGGCTATACTGTTATTTGGCATTAAAGTAGAGTGAAGATTCATTATTTCCGTACCAATTTCATTTATTTAACTAATTTATTATTAAATTTTTGCAGCATATTAAAACCTCGATTATCCTCTGAATAAATCAACTCTTTGTAGGCTATTGACATATTTTCTGCCCTAAATAGTTGAAGATAACGTTCATAACCTTTTTTACCCATCGCTACCCTCAGTTTTTTATTGGCAAGTAATCTAATAAGTTGCTGCGAGAAATCATCAACGTGGTCTCTCTCAACGCAATAACCAACATCATTACCACCCATTACCTCAACCATTCCGCCAACTTTAGTGCAAACAATTGGTATTTTACGACACATCGCTTCAATTAAAGTTAATCCAAAGGACTCATATCCTTGCGAACCCGAAATTAAAACATCCGTATCACTATATAACTCCTCTTTACTAATCGATGCATCCTCAAGAAAAACTTTTTTGCTTAAACCCATCTGATCAACTAAACGTCTGACTTTTTGAATCTCTTTTTGCAATCCATAACCCGAAAATACAAAATAAACGTTTGGTATGCTTTGAAGAACCTTGGAAAGACTTTTAAGTAAAAAATGGTGCCCTTTTCTGGGTTCGTATGTACCTAACATCGAGCATACAAGTCCATTATCTGGGATACCAATTTTTTCTTTCAAACTACTCCCAGACGGGGGAAACTTTATGAATTTTTCAGTACCATTGTATATAAATGTGATCTTCTCTGAATTAACAAGAATAGGACGAGCCCTGATCGATTCTGAACAGGACTGTGAAGGTGAAACAAACGCTTTAGAATAATAATGCACAAAATAATCAATTAGGTTTTCAATCCATGCAGTCAAGCTATTTGGTTTCACAGCAATATTATGGAAGTTATGTATTGATTTAGACCTCCCTAACAACCCCCATGCGATAGACGCAGCTCTATTTGAATTCCCAGCAGGATAACCGCCATTAACAACCATCAAACGATCATAATTTTCTTTTTTAAATACTACGTAAAGCCTAAATATATAGTAGATAAAAAATGGATATCGGATTAAAAACCCAACTCCACGCCTGAAAAATTTCATTAACAAAATGGAATCAAGTCTCGATAAAAACTCCCAATCTAACAAAAGTTTATTGGAAGAAATCACACAATTTCTTCTCAAACGCTTGCGTAGAAAAGATAATCCAGGGTGGCTTTGATTACATATCAAACTTATTTCATCAGATGGGTTCGGCCAATGATTTATTAGGGAAATCAAAAAATTATCCAGGCCACCAAAATGCGTGTTTTCTGTAAAAAATAATATTTTCATAATTTTAATAAAAAACCTAAGGACCCTTTAAGCCACAATAGTCAGTAAATTATAAAATCCATTTAACTAAACAATGAGCTATCTGCTCACAGGTTCTATCATGATCAGGAACAGAGCTATAAACAGACTTCTCAATTTTACTAGATGTTAAAAAAAATTGGGCGACAATTAAGAGTTTTTCTTTGTCAATGGCTTGTACTTAATGCGTCGTGGTTGATCAGCATCTGTACCCAGTCGACGATGGCGGTCTGCCTCGTAATCTTCGTAGTTACCTTCAAACCAAACAACCTGACTTTCACCTTCAAAAGCAAGCATATGGGTTGCGAGGCGGTCTAGGAACCAGCGATCATGGCTAATTATAACTGCACAGCCAGCAAAATTAGCCAACGCATCTTCGAGGGCGCTTAAGGTTTCAAGGTCAAGGTCATTGGTCGGTTCGTCTAGCAGTAAAACATTAGCACCAGATTTAAGCATATTAGCCAAATGTACCCTATTACGCTCTCCACCAGAGAGTTGCCCAACCTTCTTTTGCTGATCACCACCTTTAAAGTTAAAACGCGCAACGTAGGCCCGACTAGCAACTGACCCTTTGCCTAAAAAAATTTCATCGTGGCCACCGCTAATTTCTTCCCAAACGGATTTTGTGTCATCTAGAGAACCACGTGATTGATCAACGTAACCTAACTCAACAGTTTCGCCTAAGCGAAGGGTTCCGCCATCTGGTTTTTCAGAACCTGTAATCATTTTAAACAAAGTGGTTTTTCCTGCACCATTGGCACCAATAACACCGACTATGCCACCCGGTGGTAATTTAAAATTGAGGCCTTCGATCAGCATTTTATCTTCAAACCCCTTCTGAAGGTCCATTGCCTCAATCACTAAATCACCAAGCCGTGGGCCAGGCGGAATTGTGATTTGGGATTGGTCATGTTTAGTATCTCCTGCCTTCGCCAACAGATCATCATAAGCAGTTATACGAGCTTTGCTTTTTGCTTGGCGTGCCCGTGGTGAAGCCTGAATCCAATCTAATTCGTTCTTCAAGGTACGTTGTCGAGCCGTTTCCTCACGCTCTTCCTGAGCCAACCGCTTACGTTTTTGTTCAAGCCAGGATGAATAGTTTCCCTCATAAGGGATACCCTTGCCCCGGTCTAATTCAAGTATCCAACCGGTAATATTATCAAGAAAGTAACGGTCATGAGTTACCACCATAACCGTACCTTCATATTCATTCAGGAATCGCTCCAGCCAAGCCACAGATTCTGCATCCAAATGGTTGGTAGGTTCATCCAGCATCAGGATTTCTGGACGCTCTAAAAGAAGTTTGCATAGGGCGACCCGCCGACGCTCTCCACCAGAAAGCTGGGTTACATCAGCATCACCTGGTGGACAGCGCAGGGCATCCATAGCGATCTCAATAGTTCGTTCAATTTCCCAGCCATCAGTGGCGTCAATTTTTTCCTGCAGATCACCCTGTTCAGCCAACAGGTTGTTCATTTCATCATCATCCATAGGTTCCGCAAAACGCGCACTTATTTCATTAAACCGGTCTAGCAAATTCTTTGTTTCACCGAGCGCAACCATAATGTTGCCTTCAACATCCCTGGTCTCATCCAATTCTGGTTCCTGTTGGAGGTAACCTACACGTACACCCTCGGCCGCCCAGGCCTCTCCACCAAAATCAGTATCCATCCCAGCAACAATCCTCATCAAAGTAGACTTGCCAGCACCGTTTGGACCAAGCACACCAATTTTAGCACCGGGCAGGAAAGAAAGCGTGATGCCTTTCAGGATTTCCTTACCACCCGGGAATGTCTTGGTA
>Ga0055584_100008342_pt1 | contig 10159 bp, 5 predicted proteins | sample OSDHelmetaG_FD_58716 | JGI IMG/M metagenome (GOLD analysis project Ga0055584, IMG submission 58716) | Pelagic marine sediment microbial communities from the LTER site Helgoland, North Sea, for post-phytoplankton bloom and carbon turnover... | ecosystem: Environmental > Aquatic > Marine >...
TTCCAGCCATAACACTGTTGACAAACTGCTCTTCTACATTCGCAGGTTAATGGAGATCTAATCAATACTTTAATAATTTTGAATTTAATTAATTCATCGATAAGGGGTGACGTTATTTGTTGATTTCTTAAAGCAATAATTTCCTTACTGCCTGGTTTAAAGATTGTAGACGCTAAAACACGACCGTTAAGAAGTTCTTTAAGGGACAAAAATCCCTTTTCATCTTTTTCTACGTCTTCTTCTAAAAAAATACCTCGCTCAGTCTTACAATCTAATTCACTGATTATAATACTTTGAGCTACTTCAACAAGTCGTCGTGTTAAATACCCCGAATCCGCCGTTTTTATTGCAGTATCGACTAAACCTTTCCGAGCACCATAAGAGGAAATAATATAATCTGTAATTGATAGACCTTCTCGGAAATTTGCTCCAATAGCCCGGTCAATAATTTTACCGTTTGGATCCGACATTAAGCCTCTCATACCGACTAATTGTCGAACTTGTGCAATATTTCCACGTGCACCAGAAAAGGCCATAATATACACTGAGTTCAAAGGATCATTTTTTTTAAAAAATTCTATTAACCGATCTTTTAATTCTTCACTTGTACTATTCCAAATGTAAATAATTCTCTGAAAACGTTCTACTTCTGTGATCTCACCATTATTCGCTTGTGATTCTGCTAAAAAAACATCATTGGATGCAATTTCCATAAGAGCAGTTTTAGCAGGTGATATTTTTAAATCTTCAATACTTATGGAAATCCCAGATTTTGTAGCGTATTCAAAGCCTATTTCTTTTAATTGATCGACAAAATAGGCAGCTTTTCTCTGACCATAATTTTTAAATGCCCATTCAATAATTTTCTTTAACTCTTTTTTATTGATTATGTTATTAGAAAATATTTTTGATTGTTTTAACATTTTATTATACCTCCTATTTATTTAATATATCATTAATGCACTGGTTAAAAATAATACGACCAGGTGTAGTTCGAATATATTGGACTAATAATTGCCCGTCTTTTGTATCCTTACGTTGTAAATTATTATAAATATGAAGAATCTGCTTATTGGCTAGAACAATAGTTTTTAAAAATTTTAGTTCAGTATCTAAGGTAATATCCTTTGGACACCTAACCCAAATAGAGGAGTGCAGCTGTAGTTGTTTTTGCTCATAGGCTGAGATTACTTCATTAAAATTAGAGAAATAATTGTTTGAGCCTTTTAAGCCCATTCGATTTTGTGCTGTTAAGTAATAAAAACCTAAAACCATGTCTTGCGATGGTTGAATATTTGGCTCACCAGTAGAGGGAGACAAAAAATTATTAGGAGCTAAAAGACATAATCTTGTTTCTAATTGGGATTCAAAAGATAGAGGAATATGTACTGCCATTTGATCACCATCAAAATCTGCATTAAAAGCTGGGCAAACAAGAGGATGTAACTGAATAGCTCTTCCTCTAACTAATACCGGATCAAAAGCTTGTACACCTAAACGATGAAGAGTAGGTGCCCGGTTTAAAATAATAGGATGTTTTCTTAATATTTCCTCTGTTAAATACCAAATAAACGATTGATTACTATAAATAATCTTTTTAGCCTTTTTTATTGAATGAGATAAACCCTGGGAAAGTAATTTATAAATAATGAATGGCAAAAATAACTCGATTGCCATTTCGTATGGTAACCCACATTGATTTAACTCCAATTGAGGACCTACAATAATAACAGAACGCCCAGAATAATCTACCCGTTTACCCAATAGGTTTTGACGGAATCGTCCTTGTTTACCCTCAATAATATCAGCTAATGATTTTAATGGACGTTTATTTGCATCTAATACTTTGGAACCTCGTTTACCATTATCAATCAGTGTGTCAACAGCCTCCTGAATCATTCGTTTTTCCGTTAGAATAACAACACTCGGTGCATGTACTGATAATAATCGTTTTAACCTTTTATTTCGGATAATGATTTTTCGGTAGAGTTCATTTAGGTCTGAAGTCGCAAATCTTCCATTATCCAATTTTACCATTGGTCTAATACCAGGTGGAAGAACAGGAAGAAAATGTAACACCATCCATTCTGGTCTTGTATTAGTCGTTAAAAAATTTTCAAATATACGAATTCTTTTAATTGCATCCTCTACTGCTTTTGTAACATTAGAACAAAACATTATGTTACGGTTACTTGCAATCTCTGCTTTTAAATCAATTCGTTTTAACCTATCATATAAAATTTCAGCACCTTGACGTTTTTTACCATAAACAAAACCTTCACCTTCTGTATCATAAAAAAAATCATCATATTTTGAAACATCCTGATCTTGCTCAGGTTCCTTCCCATTATAAACAACACCTTCAAGTTTAGTTATTGAAGAATCCAAGATAGTGGATAAAAAACTAGGTGATCCTTTTAAGTACCAAATGTGTACAACTGGTGATAATAAATTAATATAGCCCATTCTGTGTCGACGTACTCGAGATTCTGTTAACTCTACACCACAAATTTCACAAATTAACGTATCTGGTTCTTTGTGTTTATAACGACCACAAGTACATTCCCAATTTTTGACAGGACCAAAGATTTTTTCACAAAACAACCCACCTTTTTCAGGTTTATGAGTTCGATAATTAATCGTTTCAGGTTCAGTAACTTCACCAACTATCTCTCCGTTAGGTAAAATTTTTTCAGCCCACTCTTTAATACGTTCGGGTGAAGCTAAATTAATTTTAACATACTCAAATTGTTGTTTCATCTTTTTCATAATTTTATACAAATAAATATTTTTATAACTTTGAAATAAACTCAATCTTTAGAGTAATTTAGATTTAACAAGAGTTAACAGGTTAACTTTATAGGATGCCATTTCTCCATTATCTAATTTACCAATTTGATGGGTCGTAATATCTAATCCTAAAGCATTTAATTCTCTTAGCAATACTTTAAAGGACTCAGGAACACCTGGTTCAGGTATTGGATGACCTTTAATAATGGCGTTAAATACTTCATGTCGCCCGTTAATATCATCAGATTTTATAGTTAGTAATTCTTGCAAAGTGTAGGCTACCCCAAAAGCTTCTAAAGCCCAAACTTCCATTTCTCCAAATCTTTGCCCACCATGTTTTGATTTTCCCCCTAATGGTTGTTGAGTGACCAATGAATACGACCCAGTGGAACGAGCATGCATTTTTTTATCAACTAAATGAATAAGCTTTAAAATATAAGGCTTTCCAACAAGAATAGAATTATCAAAAATTTCACCAGTTCTTCCATCTGTTAATAATATTTTACCAGGAGAAGACTTATTAAAAAGCCAAGATTTATTAGTTTTTTTAGCAGCTTTTCTCAAAGTTTTATTTATTAATATCCGTGAAGCATTTGGTCTGTACATTTCATCAAATGCAACTACTTTAAATCTTCGATTTAAGTAATCTCCAGCAAAGCCTAATAGACATTCAAAAATTTGACCTACATTCATACGGGAAGGAACACCTAAAGGATTTAAAATAACATCTACTACTGTACCATCAGGTAAAAATGGCATGTCATGTATTGGAATTATTTTTGAAATAACACCCTTATTACCATGTCGTCCTGAAATTTTGTCACCAATCCGAATTTTTTTAATTTGTGCTATAGATATACAAACCCACTCGTATACACCAGAAGCTAAATTATCTCCTTTTTCACGGGAAGCTGTTTGTATTTCAATAACTCGTCCGGAAATACCATTTGGTACTCGTAAAGAAGTATCTTCTGGTTCTGGTGATTTGATATTGAATATTGCCCTTAATAATTTACTCTCTGGTAATTCTTCATCCTCTACTATAGGAGTAATCTTACCAACTAAAATATCACCAGCATTAACAAATGTTCCTTTTTTTATTATACCATTTGTATCTAAATTACATATAGCATCCACATCAATATTTGGGATCGATGTTGTTATTTCTTCTACACTTGCGCTATCGTCCACAAGTTGCAGTTCATATTTTTCTATATGAATTGAAGTAAAAAGATCCTCTTGAACTAATCTTTCACTAACTAGAATAGCATCTTCGTAATTATAACCTTCCCAAGGCATATAAGCAACTGTTAAATTTTGACCTAACGCAAGCTCTCCTCCATCAGTCCCAGGTCCATCAGCAATAATTTGACCAGGCTTTACAATTTCACCCGTCCAAATTAATGGTTTTTGGTTAATTATGGTTTCTTGATTTGAACGACGGTATTTATCTAAAAAGTAAACTTTAGAACTTCCAATATTTTTATTATCAAGTATTATAATACGGTCTGCCGAAACAGAATCAACAATTCCACTTAATAAATTTATAATTACTACTTGTGAATCTGCCGCTATTTGGTGTTCAATACCTGTACCTATAATAGGTTTTTTTGGATATAATAAAGGAACCGCTTGTCTTTGCATATTTGAACCCATTAATGCTCGATTAGCATCATCGTGCTCTAAAAATGGTATTAGAGAAGCCCCTATTGCTATAATTTGTATAGGAGAAACCGCTATAAAATCAACACTAACAGAGTCAACAATTATAAATTCATTGTAAAATCTTACAGGAACTGAAGTAGTTTGGAAAAATTCATCTTTTGTTAACAAAACATCCCCAGATGCAACTTTATATATAGTTTCTTGTTCCGCAGTTAAATAAATTGGCCCTAATTCTCTTAATACTTTTCCCTTATAAACACGGAAAAAAGGAGTTGTTATGAAACCATAATTATTAATTTTCGCATGTGTTGCTAACGATGCAATTAAACCAGCTTTTTGTCCCTCAGGAGTTTCAATTGGACACAAGCGCCCATATTGTGTTGGGTGAATATCTCTTGCCGCGAAGCTCACATGTTCACTATTTAAACCTCCAGGACCTAATGAACTAATTCGACGTTTATGTGTAAGTTGTGCGAGAGCATTTATTTCATCAAAATATTGTGATAAAGGACTTAAGCCAAAAAATTCTCTTATGACAGAAGTTAAAACTTTTGCATTGACTAAATCATTAGGCATTAAAGTTTCTTCTAACGGTATTTCTTCTTCAAAACTTTGGTTAGCTTTCCCTTTGTTGTTCGTTTTAATTTTTATATCTCTAGATTTTTTATCTGTAGTACCCTTTTTTGTTTTTTTAACACGGAACATATCAGGTGTTAATTTTTCATCGGTAGTAATTTTTTTTCTTAGTCGATTAAGAGCTACGCGTACTTGTAATTGTAAAAGCTCACCTACGGAACGTACTCTTCTATTTTCTAAGTTGTCTATATCATCAAGCTTTTCATTATAAGAACTAATATGAATTAGCTTATCAATAGCTTTTAGAATATCTAATGAAGTTAAAATTCGTATATTTAATGGTAAACTAATCCCCAATTTTTTATTAAGTTTGATACGACCTACTTCCCCGAGATCATATAAACTCTTATTTAAAAGGCGTTCATTTATAAGTTCACGTATTCGAAAAACTGACATCAGCATACTTTTATTATAACTCCCAAAAGTGGCCTTATGAAACATTTTGTCATAAATAACTGAATTCAAGGATTTAACACTTTTTCTTAAGAATTCATAATTTTGGACTGTTTGATAAATTTCATGCTCCTCTAGAGAAAAGCCGACTAGAAACCAATTTATAGGGATTTTATATTGCTTATCAAATTTAACCCAAATTAAATTATATTCTAATTCAAAAGTTAACCAAGAGCCATGTTTTGAAATGATTGTTCCTTCATAAAAAACTTTTTTCTCTTTTTGAATACGTTTATAATAAATACCAGGACTTCTAATAATTTGACTAACAATTACCCTTTCGCACCCATTAAATATAAAAGTACCTTTCTCAGTCATAAGAGGTATTTCACCAAAAAATACTCGTTCTTTTGGTGAAAAGTCTTCTGATTGTACTGAACCGTTTTTCACCGTTTCGTTTTTTTTCAGCGACATTAGAACATAAACTCTTAAGTTATAATTCCCTTTTTTCTTTAGAGCATTTAAAATAGCAAAACTGGGATAATAAATTTTATATTCTTGACCATAAATTATTAATTCAATACCACTTCTTTTATTTAATATTGAAGGGCAATTTGTTAACTCTTCAGATAATCCTTCTGTTAAAAACCAACAAAAACTTATCCGTTGAACTTCTGACAAATCTGGTAGAATTATCGGGAATTTTTGCTTTCTATTCTCTAAAATATCTTTCATAATATATTTAAGTTATATATATATATATATATTTTATATCTAAACGGGATATTGAAAACAAATGAAGATTAAATTATTAATTTAATGTAGGGAAAGTTTTTTTAAATAAATTTGTTTTTTTTCTAATAGCGTTATTCTTATGAATAATTTTTTTTTTAACTGCCTTATCAATCTGACTTACAACTGATGAAAAAGAAGCTCGAAGTAAAGTTTGGTAATTAGACTTCTCGTCTCCCACATTAGATGCTTGTTCACTAGAAGCCTTAATCAGGTTTAAATGTTTTTTTTCATGACTTTTTATAAGAGATTTATAAGAATTGTTCTGGATACGGTTTCTTTTATTAATTTTTATACGTTTTTTTGACGATTTATTATTTGCCATCTTTTGTTATCCTTAATAAAAATAATATATTAATGTATAACACTATTATATACTAATATAATATTTTTAAGCAAGTTGTATACAAAATTAAATATTTAGTTATTAGAGTTGTTAGCAATACCAATACTACATTAAAGGAGAGAGTCGGATTCGAACCCACGGAACGCGTAAACGTTCATCTGATTTCAAATCAGACGCAATCGACCATCTCTGCCATCTCTCCTATTGATTTTGTTAATAAATAGAGCATAATTATATGCTCTATTTTAAATATAAGTTTTTACTTATCCATACTTACGAGTCTATAAGAAAAGATAATAGTTCGTCAAGTTAAACTAAAATGAATTAAATATTTATAATAAATCTTATAATAAAAAAACACTAGTACCCTAGTACCGTTAATATGGTTATATAAAAATCTGATATTGATATTATATTATCATATTTCTTATTTCCATTTTATAGAAGCTGGGTTAGGGTTTTTTCCGATAGAGAAATCTCTTTTCCCTACTGGAGTTCTGCCCTCATTTGATGTTTCAGGAAAAACACCATCTTTTGGATGTAGAAATTGTATTTCGCCACCTGGGAAAATTCTATAAATTTTGTAATCCTTTATCTTTAATTTTCGTAATTGAGTACCTAAAGCAAGGCATTGTTCTTTACGAGCAAGATATAAAAGATTTTGACCTAAAAGCATTAATGCTGTACCAGCAGTTGGCATTTCAAATAGCTGTTCTGTAGTAGAGTTCCAAGTAATGACATATTTTTCTTCAAATTCTGCTGAACGTAACCAACCACCAGTACTACCACCGAAAACAGGCATATATTTACTAGGATAAAGCGACATAATTATATGAATCCAAAATTAAATCTGAAAATTTAATAAGTTTATATAAATTCTAGCGGAGGCCGGATTTGAACCTGCGACTTTCGGGTTATGAGCCCAACGAGCTACCAAACTGCTCCACTCCGCAAAAAGCACAATTAACTCCAATATTTAGAGTTAATTAACTATTATTATTCGGGACGGCAGGATTTGAACCTGCGGCACCCTGCTCCCAAAGCAGATACGCTACCAAACTGCGCTACGTCCCGTAACTGATTGATATACCATTACAGCATATCAATATTAGTTTATTTATGTCAAGAAGGTTATATTAATTAAAACGTTTAAGCCGCAGCTTCTTTAGCAGCGTACATAATTTCTAACGTTATAGTTTCCATTTTTTGTTCTTGAGCAAACTTTTCAGTGTTTCGTTTAATCTTACCTCTAATAAATCCTGGAATTTTTGTTAATTCCGCCTGTGATTCTAAATTCCATTTTATTTCCGAATCTTGTGAAGTTACAGACAACCCTGCACTTAAAACTTCTTTTGTATCATGACCACCAAAAATTTCTAATAGATGATCTTCCATACCTAATGTGAAAGAATTATATATCAAGTCTGCAATTTGGTTCGCACCTTCATAACCAAGAAATGGTCTATAACTTAAAGGGAAATTTTGAATATGAACCGGTGCTGATATAACACCACATGGAATATTTAGACGTTTAGCAACATGTCTTTCCATTTGAGTACCAAAAATTACTGCCGGTTCGACTTTAGCTATTAAATCCCCAATTAAATTATGGTCATCTGTTATAACAATTTCATCACATAAATCACCTACTTCTTTTTCAAACCAAGATTTATCATATTTACAGTAAGTCCCAGCCCAAACAACATTGATACCCATTTCCTTTGTTAAAATTTTGGTCATAGCTGCTGCATGCGTAGAATCACCAAAGACTATTGCTTTTTTACCTGTTAAATTTTGGCAATCTATAGATCTAGAAAACCAAGCTGATTGAGAAACAAAACGTGTTTGTATATCAATGTATTTTTCAAAATTAACATCTGCTTTATTATCATTTAGGATATATTGGATTTTTCTAATGCAATTAGCTGTTTCAACTACGCCCATAGGAGTAGTATCAATAAAAGGCATATCGAATTCCTCTTTTAAGTATTCTGCTGTAAGTAAACCAATCTCTCTATAAGGAACTATATTAAACCAAGCCTTAGGTAAGTTTTTTAATTCTTGTACCGAAGCCCCTTCTGGTATAATGCTATTGATTTTTATATTTAAATCAGACATTAGGCGTTTTAATTCAGCAATATCATGTTGGTTATGAAAAGCTAAATTGAAAGAGCCAATAATATTCACTGAAGGTTCTATTGTTTTAGTTGTATCTAATTGTTTAGTTTTTTGTGCTTTTCTTATATAAAATTGTACAATTTGCTCTAAAGTACGATCTGCAGCTTGCATCTCATTTACTCTATAATGATTCACATCTGCTAATAAAACATCAGCTTGTGTCTCAATTGAAGCACGGTTAACGAAATTTTGTAAATCTTCTTGTAAAATACTTGAAGTACATGTAGGAGTTAAAACAACTAAATCTGGTTTTTCTTCCTTATCTTTTCTACTAATATTGTTAACAACTTTTTCTTGTGATCCTCTTGCTAAAACATGTCTATCAACAACACTTGCTGTTACAGCAGTGAAATCACGTTTTCTTTCCAGCATTGATCGCATAACATTAAAATAATCGTCACCTAAAGGAGCATGCATAATAGCGTGGACATTTTTAAAAGAACTTGCAATCCTAAGAGTACCAATATGAGCAGGACCTGCGTACATCCAATAAGCTAATTTCATAAGATATTATATTAGTTTAAATAATTAATTTAGAGTGTTCAATAGAAACACCCTCTAGGGAAAATAGGATTATAATACATTTTTTCAAATAAAGAACACCTTTTTAAAATACACCTAACATAAAGTAAAACCAATTGGGTCTTTTTCTAGATACTAAAATGTATTTTTAAAAATTTGTTTGTGCATGCAAACTATAATATCATAGACTGTTAGGGTCGATGCCCGAGTGGTTAAAGGGGGCGGATTGTAAATCCGCTGGTTTTCCTACGTTGGTTCAAATCCAACTCGGCCTATTAAATTTTTTGATTAAATCAAAAATTATTGATCTTCTGACCTAAAGAATACCTTAATAAAGTTATTTTTTAGGTTTTTTTGGCGCTTGATCTTTTCTAGTCCTATCCCACCAAATAAAATCAGGACCATCTCGACCTAAATGTACTTCAATTGCTTCACGCATAAATGTGTTACCTTCATATTTACCAAAAAGAGCTCTTAAAAAACAAGGTATAAATATAACAACCCAAGCAAGAAAAGCTAATAATGCTGCTTCTGACTTATCTGCTGGATTTTTAACAAATACATTCGTAAAATTAATAAATAGTTCATGGAAAATACCTTGAAACGAGATAATTATTATACCATACATAATATTGAACCTAACAAACCTATCCTCTGGTATTTTATAACGTACTAAAATACCATACCCTACCAACAGATAAATAAAAGATAAGAATGGTACTTTTTGTATAAGATTAACTGATTCTGCTATATAATTTGGTAAAAAAATTCTTACAAGAAAAGGATGAGTTTCAGCAATTAAAGGCATATGTGTATTTACTACATCTAAATAAGGTA
>Ga0055584_100008345_pt1 | contig 10157 bp, 11 predicted proteins | sample OSDHelmetaG_FD_58716 | JGI IMG/M metagenome (GOLD analysis project Ga0055584, IMG submission 58716) | Pelagic marine sediment microbial communities from the LTER site Helgoland, North Sea, for post-phytoplankton bloom and carbon turnover... | ecosystem: Environmental > Aquatic > Marine >...
CGTTGCGCCTGCACCGTCGATCGAAGCGAACGGGCTGGGGCTTCAAGGTCGTCGCCTCCATCGCGACAGTGCTCATCGCGTTCATCGCCCGGCGCTACGCCCTGGCCATTGGCTGGCCTTGGACCTGGGCGGCGGATGCGTGGGTCGAAGTCGGCTTCATGAGCTTCTGGTGGGGTGCCGCGGTGGCCACGGCGCTGGGGGTGACCTGGTCGCTGGACGGCGAGCGCCGCTCCGCCGACGTGACCCGATCCGACGCCGCCCAGCGCGAGGCGATGGAGCTCTGGAAAGAACTGGAAGCGCGCACCGGCCGAGCCCCCCCACCCCGATCGACCTTTGACGGAGTCGAGCTCAACCTGTCGGGGCTCGCGCCCGGCGGCCACGCCGAGCAAGCCCGCTACTTCCTTCGCCGCGCCGTGGACGACGAGGCCCGCGGCAACTGGCTCGTGCGCCGGCTGGCCAGGTTCCGGCTCCTGCAGCCCTGGTTCTCTCGCGAGGCACGAATGGAGCGTCAGGCCCGGCGGCTGCGTCGAGACGTTGCGGCGGCGGACCGGCGGGCGGCCCGGCTCCGGTGGCAGGCAGACAAGCCGGGGGCCTTGCTGATCCTCGCCATCGTCGCGTCGATCGCGTTCGTGGGCGGCATCGCCTCGTTCACCTGGATGAGCTCGACGTTCAGCGAGTGGCTCCTGGAGGACTGGCTCTTGGCGCTGATGGGCGGGTTCACCGTGCTCTCGTTCCCGGCCGCGCTGGTCGGGGTTCTCTTGGCCAGCGACCGCGATCGACGAAGCGACCTCAAGCGCCAGGCCGAAGCCATCGACGACGAAGCCGAGCTACTCGAGGAGCAGGAAGAGCGAGTGACCACGAAGATCGAACAAGGCCCCGACGTGCGCGCGGGGGCGCTGTCGATCGAAGGGGACGCCGCGAATCACGGCCTGTCCGAGGTCGACGCCGGTCGGCTCAGCCCGCCGGAACGAGAGCGCTGAGCGCACCCCGAACCGCTTCCCCGATCTTTCTCCAACAACGCTCTTGATCGATCCACGGCGTCCGATCTACGTTCCGCGCCCGGCCGGGATGCCCCAGGCGCGGCAGTTGTCCACAGGACCCTGTGGATGGATCCAGATCTCTCCGGAAGATCAGGGACAAACGCCGATCCGCCTCCATCCTCGACGCTCCGGTAGCCCGAACGGGCCTGTGGATAAACCAGTGGAAAACAAAGCGTTGTCACCCGATTGAACGGGTTTGACAGAGGCTATATATCGACTACATTGGTCCACGTTTCCGGGGAGCCCGACCTAATCTGGGCTCAAGCACCTGAAATTACGGGAGAAACTCCGTGGCTGACGCGAAGACCCTGCACTACTTCGACAACTACGCCACCACGCCGACCGACCCGGCCGTGGTCGAGGCGATGCTGCCGTACTTCACGACCAAGTTCGGCGCGGTCAACAGCCGCTCCCACGCGTTCGGCTGGCAGGCCGAAGAGGCCGTCGACCTTGCCCGTGAGCAGGTCGCCAGCCTGATCGGCGCGAAGCCCCAGGAGATCATCTTCACGTCGGGCGGCACCGAGTCCTGCAACCTCGCCATCAAGGGCGTGGCGAAGATGTACGCCGAGAAGGGCAAGCACATCATCACGACGGCGATCGAGCATCGCTCCGTGATGGACCCGTGCCGCTCGCTCGAGCGCGAAGGCTGGGACGTCACCTACCTCCCCGTCGATCAGACCGGGCTCATCAGCCTCGACGAGCTCAAGGCCGCCCTCCGCGACGACACCGTGCTCGTCTCGGTGATCTTCGGCAGCAACGAGATCGGCACCATCCAGGACATCGCCGGCGTCGGCGCGATCTGCAAGGAAGCCGGCGTGCTCTTCCACGCCGACGCCTGCACCGGCCTCGACACCGAGACCCTCGACATCAACGCCGACGGCATCGATCTGCTCAGCCTGAGCGGCCACAAGATCTACGGCCCTCCCGGCACCGGCGCCCTCTTCGTTCGCCGGCGTCGTCCGCGCGTCCGCCTGTCGGCGCTGCTCGAAGGCGGCGGCCAGGAGCGGAACATGCGCTCGGGCAGCCTGAACGTCCCCGGCATTGTCGGGCTGGGCAAGGCCGCCGAGCTGGCCCTCGCCAACCGCGTCGCCGACAAGGCCCGCATCTCGGGCCTCCGCGACGCCATGCAGGCCTCCTTCATGGGCGAGCTCGAAGAGGTCTACCTCAACGGCCACCCGACCCAGCGGCTCCCCGGCGCCCTGAACGTCAGCTTCAACTTCATCGAGGGCGAGAGCCTGATGATGGGCATGCCCGACGTCGCCGTGGCCTCGGGCTCGGCCTGCACGTCCGCCACGCTCGAGCCCAGCCACGTGATGCGTGCGCTCGGCGTGGGCGAAGAGCTGGTGCACACCTCCATCCGCTTCAGCCTCGGCCGCTTCACGACCCAGGACGCCGTGGACACGGCCGTGGCGTCCTGCCTCAAGTCCGCTCGTCACCTCCGTGAGATGTCGCCCCTGTGGGAGATGTTCAAGGAAGGCATCGACATGTCGACCATCGAGTGGAAGCACGACTAGCCGAACAGCGAATTCCCGATCCAGAACGAGCACTTGCGGGTGCTCGCATAAATGGACAGAATTAGTCCAGATACCCCAACCAGGGGTGGAGACCGAACATGGCTTACAGCGACAAGGTCAACGACCACTTCAACAACCCCCGCAACATGGGTTCGCTGGACAAGGCTGCTGCCGACGTGGGCACCGGCATCGTCGGCGCGCCCGAGTGCGGCGACGTCATGAAGCTCCAGATCCAGGTTGAGAACGACCGGATCGTGGACGCCAAGTTCAAGACTTTCGGCTGCGGCTCCGCCATCGCCAGCTCCTCGCTCGCTACCGAGTGGGTCAAAGGCATGACGGTGCAGGAGGCTTCGGACCTCAAGAACACGGACATCGTCAATGAGCTGGGCCTGCCGCCGGTGAAGATCCACTGCTCGGTCCTGGCCGAGGAAGCGATCAAGTCGGCCATCGAGGACTACCAGAACAAGCAGGCCGCCAAGGCCTGACCGGAGCCGAAGATGGCTGCTCGAGTCGAAGTCACAGAAGACGCCGCGAACAAGATCCTGACCATCTTCTCCGACAAGCAGTTGGATGGGCAGGCGGGGCTGCGCATCGCCGTCCAGGGCGGCGGTTGCTCGGGGTTGTCCTACAACCTGTCCATCGACGACGAAGAGACCAAGTTCGACCGGGTCTTCGAGGCCCACGGAGTCAAGGTCATCGTCGACAAGAAGTCGTTCCTGTACACGGCGGGGCTCATCCTCGACTTCGACACGGACGAGTTCAACGGTGGGTTCCAGTTCCACAACCCCAAGGCGAAGGCCACCTGCGGCTGCGGGACGTCTTTCGCCGTCTGAGTTCGCGCACACCGGGCTGTCCGGTGTGAGCCCTTCTTTTTCAACGGTCTGCGCGGCGAGGGTTCGACGACCTTCGCCGCCGCTCGTTTCTCCCCCCGCGCGCGCCTGCGACCCGTGCCCCGATTGGGTACAACGCCGCCGTCAACAGGGAGGCCGATCGTGAGCGAATACAGCAAGACGACCGAGGCCTGGCGCTGCGACGATTGCGGCGCGGACATGGTCACGCCGTTGTTCTGCGACAGCTGCGGGACGGACTACCCCGAGCGGCGGGGCTTCTCCGCCTTCGCGATCCTGGGCCTGCCGGTGACCTACGCGCAGGACGACGACGCCGTCGAAGCCCTGGAGCTGGCCATCGCCCGGCGGCTGCACCCCGACAAGTGGCTGGGCAAGGGCGAGCGGCTGCACAAGCGCGCGCTCATCGCCCAGTCGGCCGTGAACGAGGCGTTCGGCGCCGTCAGCTCTCCCTTCCGCCGCGCCTCGACGCTGCTGGAGCTCATGGAAGCCCCCGAGTCCCCCAAGCCGCCGCAGGCCTTCCTCATCGAGCAGCTCGAGCTGATGGAGGAGATCGAGGACGGCGTCGACGCGCCGCGCAAGAAGACCCTGCAGAAGCTGATCCGCGGGGAACTGCGGGCGCTGAAGGCCCGCCTCCGCGAGGCCTTCCTGGCCGCCGAAGCCGGCAACGAATCCGCGCTCATCGATGGGCGCATGGCGCTGGACCGCTCGCGGTACTGGCGCAACGCAAAGCGCGCACTGCGCGGCGCGGCCCCGGAGTGACGACATGAAGATCCCGTTGCAGTTGAAGGGCGAAACCGTCGACCTGGTCGCCGGCATCGACCTGGGCACGACGAACTCGTTGTGCGCCTGGGTGGTGGACGGCAAGCCCGTGGTCATCAAGGACCGCGGCGGCCGCAGCATCACGCCGTCGGTCGTGAACATCGACGAGGCCCACAGCGTCGTGGTCGGCGACGCCGCCGTGGAGCGGAGCCTCGGCAACGCCGAGGGCAACCTCACCTCCATCAAGCGCTTCGTAGGCCGCGGCATGGAGGACGTCGTCGAAGACGCCGCCCGCGCCCCGTACATGGTGGTGCGCGGCACGGGCACGTCGGAGCAGGTCAAGATCCGCGTGCACGGCAAGGAGTACGACCCCACCGAGCTGTCCGCGATGATCCTGGGCGAGGTGAAGAAGCGGGCCGAGCGTTCGGTCGGTGGCCGCCTGCGCCGCGCCGTGATCACGGTCCCCGCGTACTTCGACGACGGCCAGCGCCAGGCCACGCGCAACGCAGGCCGCATGGCCGGCATCGACGTCATGCGCATCATCAACGAGCCCACGGCGGCGGCCCTGGCCTACGGCCTGGACAGCAAGAAGTCGGGCACGGTCCTGGTCTACGACCTGGGCGGCGGCACGTTCGACGTGTCCGTGCTCAAGCTGACCGAAGGCGTCTTCAAGGTCATCGCCACGACGGGCAACACCCGGCTCGGCGGCGACGACTTCGACAACGCCATCGTGGACCTGCTCATCGCGGAGCTGAGCGATGAGCATCGCGCTGCCGTCATCGCCGACGCCCAGTGGAAGGGCGTGCTCAAGATCGCCGGCCGCCGGGCGAAGGAAGCGCTGTCGGACCAGGACACGACGACCGTCGGCCTGACGCTGGGCGACATCGCCCTGGAGCGCGCCATCAGCCGCGACGAGTTCAACGCGGCCATCGCGCCGCTGGTCGCCAAGACCATCGACGCCGTCGACTTCGTGCTCGAAGACGCGGGGCTCGACCCCGAAGACATCAGCGACGTCGTGCTCGTCGGTGGCTCCACCCGGGTGCCGCTGGTGCAGGCCGAGCTGCAAGAGCACTTCGACAAGAAGCCCCACACCGAGCTCAACCCCGACGAAGTCGTGGCCATGGGCGCGGCGGCCCAGGCGGAGATGCTGGCGCGCGGGGGCGACAACCAGGCGGTCCTGCTGGACGTGACGCCGCTGTCCCTGGGCATCGAGACCTACGGCGGCGGCTGCACGAAGCTGCTGTGGCGCAACACGCCGGTCCCCGTGCGAGCGACCGAAGGCTTCACGACCCAGGTCGACAACCAGACTGTCGTGCAGATCCACGTGCTGCAGGGCGAGCGCGAGATGGCGTCGGACCTGCGGTCCCTGGGGCGCTTCAGCCTGCGGGGCATCCCCCCCATGTCCGCCGGCATGCCGCGCGTGCTCGTCGAGTTCTTCATCGACGCCAACGGGCAGCTCAAGGTCACGGCGAAGGAGATGACGTCGGGGACGGAGGCCTCCATCGAGGTCGCGCCCACGTACGGGCTCACCGACGAGCAGGTCGAAGACATGATCTTCGACTCCATCGAGCACGCCGAAGAAGACATGATCGCCCACATCGTCGCGGACCTGAAGGCGGAGGCCGAATCGGTCATCCGCTACTCCCGCAAGGTGACGGGCGACCGCCCCGACCTCGTGCCCCCGCCGCTGGCGGTGCAGATCGAGGTGGCCATCGGCGGGCTGGAAGCGGCCATCGCCCTGGGCGAGAAGGAACCGCTCGAGGCGGCCATGGAGGTGCTGAACGAAAGCACCGCACCCGTGGCTGCGCAGATGATGAACGAGGTCCTGTCGGTCACGGTGCACGGCAAGACGACGAGCGAGGTCCTGGGCGAAGCCCCCCGCACGTCCGCCAGCGAAGTCCGGCTCAGCTGATGAAGGCAAACACGATGCAGATGCACAAAGTCACGTTTCAGTTCCTGGATGGCACGGAGCGCACGGTGGAAACGCCGGCGGGCCTGACGGTCCTGGAAACCGCCCTGCAGAACGACGTCGAGCTGGAGCACGCCTGCGGCGGGTTCTGCGCTTGCACGACCTGCCACGTGGTGGTGAAGGACGGCGACGACAACCTCTCGGAGATGGACTTCGACGAAGAGGACAAGCTCGACACCTGCGAGGGCGTGACGCTGCGCTCGCGGCTCGGGTGCCAGTCGCGGGTCGAGGGCCCGGTCACGGTCCACATTCCGATGAAGCCGTACTAGCCGTGGCGCTCGACTGGGATCAGCCGCGCGAGATCGGCGAAGAGATGTACGAGGCCCACGAGGACCTCGACCCGCTCTCGCTCTCGTTCCCGAAGCTGCGCGACCTCTGCATGGAGCTGCCTGGCTTCAAGGGGGCCCGCGACGGGTGCTCGGAGAAGACGCTCGAGGCCATCCAGATGGTCTGGTACGAGGAGTGGAAGCTCGACAATGAGTGACAAGATCAGCATCTACGCCAAAGGCGACAGCTACGAGCAGCTCCACACGATGGTCGGGCTGGTGTCCACCGCCGCCACCATGGGCTGGGAGGCGCACGTCTACCTGACCTACGGAGCGCTCTACCGCTTCGTCCACGAGACGATGGGCGAGGCCGAAGTCACGATCCGGACGCCCGAAGTGGCGGAGCGCTACCGCAAGGGCATCGACGCCGGCCGGATCCCCGATCTGGACGAGTTCTTCGAAGAGGCCTGCGAGCTCGGCGGCGACAAGGTCCGCGTCTACGGCTGCACCACCAGCGTGAAGCTCCTGCACCTCGACGCCGCGCAGCTCGAGAAGTGCGACATGCTTATCGGGCACGCGAGCTTCTTGAAGATCGCCAAGGGCGGGCAGATCGTGGTGACCTGAGGGGGGCTGGGGGGGCGATGGTCCTCTCCTACGACAAGCTCGTCCGGTTCGTGCTCGAGCAACTGCCCGCCGACGAGCCCTTCGTGCTGGTCGCCGAGTCGTTCTCCGGGCCCATCGCCCTGCGGGTTGCGGCGCAGGATCCGCCGGGGCTTCGTGGTGTCGTGTTGTGCGCGACGTTCATCCGGAGCCCGGCTCCGTTCTCCCGAGCGCTCGCGGCGGCCGTGCGACCGGTCTGGTTTGCGCAGTACGCGTCCTTACCCGCGGCGGCGGCCCTGATGACCCGGAGGGTGCTGGGCTCCAAGGGCAGGCACCTTCAGGGCCTGCTGGTGGACGCCGTCGATTCCGTCGCGCCGGAGGTCATGGCGGGCCGCGCGAGGGACGTCCTGCTGGTCGACGCATCCGACGCCCTGGTCGCCTGCCCGTGCCCCATCCTCTACATCCGGGCGACCCGGGATCTGGCCGTGCGCCGCGCCAGCCTCAAGCGAATCCTGAGGCTCCGGCCGGACGTCGCAGTCGAGGCCGTCGACGCTCCCCACCTCGCCTTGCAGGTGGCGCCCGAACGGTGCGGGCAGGTGCTCGGTCGCTTTCTCGCGACGCTCCGCCAGAGCTGAAACGGCGGCCGTCGGGTCGACCAGGCGTCCTGTTCGTCCGTGCCCGCCTCCACGCCGCGGTCCAGGCCGGCATCCACCTCGGGGACGGCGCCGACGAGCCGGTCGCGGAGGTCCCACCAACCATTCGGGAGGCCCTGGCCGCTGGCGTTGACCTCGCCCGCTGCCGGCAGGGACCAGACGATCGGTGCCGACGACCCCACTGGATTGTGCGATCTGACGCAGAGCACCGAGCCCCGCCGCCCACCCTCGGGTGCCGCCTCCGGGTGGCGGTACGACGCGGGCGGTCGCAGGCCCCGCGGCCCTGTTCTTGCAGCCCCACGAGGCCGAGACCGGCGCACCCCCTTTGGGCGGCCGGTCCGCCGTGAACCCAGCCCGGGAGGAATCCATGACCCGTTCCGTCTACGACTTCGCCGCCATGTTCCTCGCGGTGTCCCTTCTCGCTGGCTGCGCGCCAGGCAACGAACGGTTCATCGCCGACACACCGGCCGGCTTCTTTTGGGGCATCTGGCACGGCTGCATCTCGTTCTTCACCTTGGTTGTGGGGATCTGGAATCCGGCGGTGGAGGTCTACGAGCCCAACAACACCGGTGGTTGGTACAACGCCGGCTTCCTGCTCGGCGTGGCCATGGCCTGGGGAGGCGGCGGCCGCACGAGCGAAGCCAGCTGGCGCAAGCGGGGTCGCGACGCCGAAGCGCGACGCCGCAACGAGCAGGAGTGGTCCGAGGTCGCGCACAAGGTCGAGGCGAAGATCAAGCGCCGCCTCAGCCAGTGGGCCGAAGCCGAGCCCGACGAGGACTGGCAGGCAGTCGAAGCGAGGATCGAGCAGAAGGTGAAGGAGGTCGTCCGCGACTGGGCGGAAAAGGAGTAGTCGCTCCGCCTGCGATCTCGCTGAACAACCCTCGCCGGCGGCGGAGCGCCAGGAGCGGGATCAACAGCCAGGCCCCGCCTGCGGCGGCCAGGGACGAGCTGCACGGACAGCCGTCGGCCGCGTCGTCGTCGTCGTCGCCGTCCACCGATGCGTCGATGGCCGCCTGGATGGTCGGGAAGTCCCCCACGACCAAGGAGCTCCACGGCGTCGACACCCAGGACCACGAACTACCCTGCCACTTCACCTGGCGAGGCAAGGGACTGCTCGCCCTGCTCAGCAACCTCTCTTCGAGTCCGACGCGACCCTCAGGCGGCGACCGCATCTCCCTCGAACCCGCTCATCCAGCGGTCGAAGACCGCATACAACCCGGCTTCGATCTCGTCGGCCGGCTTCGCGGGCATGCGGCCCTCCTCCGACTCCCAGAACTCCGCGTCGGCCAGGTAGTCGATCTGCAGCGCGCGGAGGTAGTTGGAGACGATGAGCCGCGTGAGGCCCGGAACCGGGGGCGTCGGCACGGTGACGCCGATCCAGATCTGCACCCGGTTGTCGTCCAGGGGCGCCGCCGCGGACAAGAGGATCTGCCGCATCTGAATGCCGACCGTCACGAGCGAGCGGTAGGTCAGCAGGCCGGGTCCATGGACCCGGCCGTCGAGCCTGAGGTGGCCGCGCAGAGGAGGGCCACCGAACCGGCGCAAATCCACGATCCCCTGGGACCGGGTGATCAGGTGCAAGCCCTCTTGCCACGCGCGGGTGTCCGCATCCTGGAGCTTGTGGACAGGCCCGAAGTGGGCGTTGTCGACGACGTCGCGCATGACGTTTTCGATGGTCGTCTCGAACGTCCGGAGCTTCATCCAGCGCACCGGGGTCCAGTCCGGCGAAGTCACCTCTTCGAGCTCCTCGACGTCGAACGTGGGCTCCCCGTCGCCGTGCCAGACGAACACCAACCCGTTCCGCTCGCGGATCGCGTGGGTCCCTTGTCCGCCACGGACCTCCCCCGACTCGGAGCGCGCGAGCAAGAGCGGCTTCCCAGCGAGTTCGAGTTCGGCCGATGAGCCAGCCGGCAGGTGGCTGGACGGGATGAGCGGATACCAAGCGGAAGGAATCACGCGCACCCCGAGTCGATGATGAAGGGCATTAACAACGTGTTGTTTAGACCCTTCACGACCGAACCTCAATTCGTTCCTCCGACGAAGATCACATCGCAGTAGCAACCACCCCCGCCGCCGCTACCCCTGCCCCACCAACCACCCCAACGCCGCCTCGACCTGGGCGTGGTCGTCCAGCAACGAGTCGTGGGCCTTCGCGGTGTGGAACGCCTCGAACTCCAGCCCCGGCGGCTCAGCGTTGGCCGTCTTCACGCGGTGGTCCCCGGGCACGTACTCAACGGAGTCGACGTCCCAGCCGCGGACGGCTTTGGGTCCGTCCTTCACGACGGTGTCCGGGGTGTCGTGGTCGCCGCTGCGCAGGATCGCGATGGGCACGCCGGCGCCCGCGAGCGCCCCCGGGTCTTCGAGCAGGCGGCGGGTCTCGCGAGCTCGGGGGAGCGCTTCGGCGAGGTGCGCGCGGTAGGCATCCACGCCGGGGACTCCGCCCGCGAACACGCCGAGCTTGTGGTGCTCCCACGACGCGACGTCGTACCAGTCGTGGTCGAGCGATCG
>Ga0055584_100008346_pt1 | contig 10157 bp, 20 predicted proteins | sample OSDHelmetaG_FD_58716 | JGI IMG/M metagenome (GOLD analysis project Ga0055584, IMG submission 58716) | Pelagic marine sediment microbial communities from the LTER site Helgoland, North Sea, for post-phytoplankton bloom and carbon turnover... | ecosystem: Environmental > Aquatic > Marine >...
CGTTCCGCCTGCTTTTTCAACAGCGGCAATAGCCGGCTTCGATGCACCAGCGACTTTCAGCTCTACCTTGGTCTTCAACTCACCGCCACCGCCAATCAGGCGTACGCCATCGCGCTTGCGGCGAATAACCTTGCTGGCAACCAGTGCTTCCGCATCAATCGGCTTCTTCGCATCAATTTTCTTGCTATCGATCGCTTCTTGCAAACGACCCAGCGTAAGTTCCATATATTTCTTTGCAAAAATATTCGTAAAGCCAGACTTAGGCAAACGACGGTGCAGCGGTGTTTGTCCACCTTCAAAGCCGTTAATGGCAACACCTGTACGTGATGTCTGTCCCTTCACACCACGACCAGCTGTCTTGCCCTTACCGGAGCCGATACCACGCCCCACACGGATAGCCTTGTGGGTCGAGCCTTTTTTCGGTTTCAATTCATTCAGTTTCATATCGTTTCACTCCAATTGCATCATACAAGCCATGAACCCGGTTAATACCTGCCGCCCACAACTATTATTATTAAGCCGCCTCTACCACCTTCACCAGATGTGCGACGCGATCAATCATTCCACGTATAGAAGGCGTGTCTTCCAGTTCACGTGTACGGCCAATCTTATTCAGCCCCAACCCGATCAGCGTATCGCGCTGATATTTCTGGCGGGAGATCGGCGAACGAATCTGCATCACCGTCACGGTCTTACCGGAAGGCTTCTTCTTTGCCGCCTTCGGCGCTACCGTCTTAGATGCCGTCGCTTTCTTTGGCGCAGCCGTTTTCTTCGGAGCTGCCGCTTTTTTCTTAGCCGGTGTTTTCTTTTCTTCCGTCATGACCTATCCCTCATTCTCCACAGCAGAAATAGCTTGCTCAACAGCAGACAAGCCCGCTTCGCGGTGCGCTACAATTTCACCAACTTTCTTGCTGCGACGTGCTGCAACTTGCCGTGGGCTTTGCATTAGCTTCAAAGCTGCAAATGTTGCATTTACCATCGAATGCGGGTTGTTCGAGCCAATTGCCTTAGCAACCACATCCTGAACGCCCAGCGCTTCAAACACAGCCCGCAACGGACCACCAGCAATAATTCCTGTACCTTGCGGAGCAGAACGCAATGTTACCCGGCCTGCACCACATTTTGCAAAAACATCATGGTGCAACGTACGCGCTTCGCGCAACGGCACACGGATCATATGACGGCGTGCATCTGCTGTTGCTTTCTTAATAGCTTCCGGCACTTCCCGTGCCTTGCCTGTTCCAAAACCAACACGACCCTTACCATCGCCGACAACCATCAAAGCGGCAAAACCGAAGCGCCGACCACCCTTGACCACCTTGGCCACACGGTTAATGCTCACCAGCTTTTCAACGAATTCGCTCTCTTCGCGATCACGTGACTCACGAGGTCCACGATCACGACGACCGCGGCGTCCGCTGCCTTCTTCAGTTTTTTGTCCTTCAGCTACAAAAGCCATACTATAGACCCTTTCTTCTCTTTCTAAAACTCAAGACCGCTTTCACGTGCCGCATCTGCCACAGCCTTTACCCGGCCATGATAAAGATACGCACCGCGATCAAACTGGATAAGCTTCACACCGGCTTTTTTCGCGCGCGCACCCAGCAACTTGCCGACCTGTACCGCAGCGTCCTTATTACCGCCGTTTTTCAACTTCAACTCTTTATCCATTGACGATGCTGATGCCAATGTCACGCCCTTCACATCATCAATCACTTGCGCGTAAATCTGCTTGTTCGTGCGGCACACGGACAGGCGCGGACGCACTGCGCGATTAGGATTGCGCTGAATGTTTACACGTTTGAGCTTATTGCGCGTGCGAAAGGTACGGCGTTGCTCTGCATTCAATTTCTGTGTCATATTCGTTCACCTTTTTCTACTATATCCCGGTTTCACAGGGACAACGCTTATGCGTTATTTCTTCTTACCTTCTTTGCGCAATACATATTCATCAACATAACGAATACCCTTGCCCTTATACGGCTCCGGCGGTTTGAAGCCGCGAATTTCAGCGGCAACCTGACCAACCTTTTGCTTGTCGATACCGCTGACCTTAATCTGTGTCTGCTTCTCAACAGCAATCTGAATACCTTCCGGCACGGCATAAATCACGTCGTGGCTGAAACCCAGTTGCATCACGAGGTTCTTGCCCTGCAAGTTCGCACGCAGACCCACGCCTTGAATCTCCAGATCCTTGGAAAAACCATCATTCACGCCAATCAGCATGGCGTTGATGTTACGCCACGTTGTTGCCCACAAAGCACGCGCTTGGCGTTCCATCGACAGGGGCTTTACCCGCACCGTTTTCTTACCTTCAAAATCTTCCATCGCCACAGTCACATCTTTATGCGCAACCAACGACAATGCACCTTTCGGGCCCTTGGCGCTTACTGTGCTGCCGCTTACCTCGACGGTCACACCATCGGGGATCGGAACGGGATTTTTTGCTATTTTCGACATCGTCCTATCCTCTACAACTTACTTAGAATACCTGGCACAAAACTTCACCGCCGACATTCTGGGTGCGGGCCTCATGGTCCGACATAATCCCCCGCGACGTCGACACGATCGCGATACCCAAACCATTGTAAAAACGCGGCAGCTCTTCTTGCTTGTGGTAAATACGGCGGCCCGGTGTGGAAACACGTTTAATTTCCTTGATCATTGGCTGGCCCTGATCATATTTCAGCTCCACCATGATCGCTCTGTCCCGGCCTGCGCCCGATTCTTTATGGCCACGGATGTAGCCTTCGCGCGTTAGCACCTCCAGCACCGCTGCCTTATGGCGGGATGCAGGAACGGCAACAACAGGTTTCCCCGCCTTCTGTCCATTCCGGATGCGGGCCAGCATATCTGCAATAGGATCGCTCATCGTCATATCGGTATTCTCCTCAAAAAAAACTTATTCTTCTTTGCCCTTTATTCGCCTGTTACCAGCTCGACTTCGTTATGCCTGGCAACTCGCCATGTGAAGCTAGTTCCCGCAACTTATTGCGGCACAATCTGAACTTTCTAAAATGTCCCCGTGGACGGCCCGTCAAAGCACAACGGTTACGCACACGATTTTTCGCTGAATTGCGCGGCATTTCTGCCAGCTTCAAAACAGCCTGAAAACGCTCTTCCATTGGTGCTTCGCGGTCATTAATGATCGCTTTCAGCTTTGCGCGCTTGCCGGCATATTTTTTAACCAGGCGGACACGCTTGTCGTTACGTTCTACTGAGCAGGATTTTGCCATGTTCTACTTCTCTCTTCCTTTTTGTCCTAGCTGCTAAACGGCATATCAAAGCCGCGCAGGAGTTCCTTTGCCTCATCATCCGTGTTTGCCGTCGTACAGACAACAATATCAAGACCGCGCATCTGGTCGACCTTGTCGTAGTTAATCTCCGGGAACACGATATGTTCCCTGATGCCCATGGCGTAGTTGCCGCGACCATCGAAACTTTTACCGTTAATACCACGAAAATCGCGCACACGTGGCAACGTAATCGTCACCAAACGATCCAAAAATTCATACATCCGCGCACCGCGCAGCGTTACCTTCGCACCAAGTGCCATGCCTTCACGCACCTTAAAGGATGCGTTGGACTTGCGGGCATGCGTAACAGCAGCCTTCTGACCGGTAATCGCCGCCAAATCATTCGTCGCCGATTCCATATGCGCGCGGTTTACCGTGGCTTCACCAACACCCATATTGAGAACAATTTTCTCAAGACGTGGCACAGCCATCTCGTTTTTGTAGCCGTATTTTTTTACCAGCGCCGGCTTGATTGCTGTTTCGTATCTTTCTTTAAAACGCGGTTTCATCGTCTTTACTTTCCGTTACTCAACCGTTTCACCAGATTTCTTAGCGACGCGCACTTTTTTGCCGTCCTTCAAAACCTTATAACCAACACGCGAGGCATCTCCCGATTTCGGGTCAGCCAGCGCAACATTCGAAACATGCAATGGCATATCAACCTTCTCCATACCACCAGCCGAAACCTGTGACGGCTTCTTGTGGCGCGTAGCAGTATTCACACCTTGCACAACAACACGCGCCGTTTCCGGAATGACTTTCATCACTTCGCCCGATGCGCCCTTGTTCTTACCTGTCAGAACAACAACCTTGTCGCCCTTTTTGATTTTCATTTTTGTCTTGCTCATTACAGCACCTCCGGCGCCAGAGAAATAATTTTCATGTAACCCTTGCCACGCAGCTCACGCGTCACAGGGCCAAAAATACGGGTCCCGATCGGTTCGCCTTGCGGATTAATCAAAACAGCCGCGTTGTTATCAAAGCGTATCTTTTCACCGCTACCGCGTTTCAAGCCGTGCGTTGTGCGCACAATAACCGCCTTCAAAACATCGCCTTTTTTTACACGACCGCGCGGAATAGCATCTTTTACCGACACAACAATAACATCGCCGATATTAGCTGTTTTACGCTTGGAGCCGCCCAGCACCTTGATGCACTGCACACGCTTTGCGCCACTGTTATCCGCCACACTCAGGTTTGATTGCATCTGTATCATGACTTATGCACCCTTCTTCTTGGACTTGGCTGCGGTTTTCTTTGCCCCGGCCTTTTTCGTTGTCTTAGCTGTCTTTTCTGCTGCAGCGTCGCTCTCACTTTTTGCCTTTACAGCACGACCCGCATTCGGACCCGGCTCTGTAACCACGCGGAAACTTTTGCTCTTCGAGACCGGACGGCACTCTTCAATTTTCACACGATCGCCAATCTTGAAGCTGTTCGCATCATCATGCGCAGCATACTTAGACGATCTCTTCATAAACTTCTTATATACCGGGTGCTGTGTACGACGCTCGACAAGAACCGTTACGGTCTTATCCATTTTGTCTCCAACAACAACACCTTCCAATACGCGGCGTGGCATGACTTCTTCTCCTATCTTCTATTCTTTAGCAGCGGCTTTTTTGCCACTGGATTTTTTGGCTTTCGGCGCAGCTGCCTTTTTCACAGGCTTCGCCCCAGCTTTTGTCTTGGCTTTTGTCGTACTTGCCTTTGCTTTCTTTGGCATGCTGACGGCATTATCACCATCCTGCGCGCCAATAAACATGTTCACCCGGGCGATATTACGACGCACCTTACGGATCTGCGCCGTGTTCTCCATCTGACCTTGTGACTTCTGAATACGCAGGTTGAATTGCTGCTTCTTCATATCCACTAAAATCTTGGCCAGCTCGTCGCCGGTTTTCGTTTTCAAATCTTCTGCCGTCATCGCTTTCATAGCTACTACTCCCGCCTAGCCTATGCGCTTCACAAATTTTGTTTTAATCGGCAGTTTATCCGCTGCCAATTGCAGAGCGCTGCGCGCTACTGTTTCCGGTACACCGTCAACTTCAAACATGATCCGGCCCGGCTTAACGCGCGCGACCCAGAATTCCGGTGACCCTTTACCCTTACCCTGACGTACTTCCAGTGGCTTTTTTGACACTGGCACATCCGGAAAAATACGGATCCACATATTGCCCTGACGCTTCATCTCACGTGAAATGACCCGCCGTGCGGCTTCAATCTGCCGTGCCGTCAAACGTTCAGGCGCCAGCGCCTTCAGTCCGTACGCGCCGAACGAAAGATACGTTCCGCCCTTGGCATCACCGTGGATACGCCCTTTATGGGCCTTCCTGTATTTTGTTTTCTTCGGCTGTAACATTTTTTCGTCTCTCTTAACCGTTTATCATTAACCGTTAACGTATCTACTAATTCCGCGGCATTCCGCCTTGACCCTCTGCCATACGCTTATCGCGTGCCAGCGGATCATGCTCCAAAATATCGCCTTTATAAATCCAGACCTTCACACCAATAATCCCGTAGGTCGTCAGTGCTTCAGAAAAACCGTAATCAAGGTCAGCGCGCAGCGTATGAAGCGGCACGCGCCCTTCGCGATACCATTCCGTACGCGCGATATCATTACCACCCAAACGACCCGATACACTCACCCGGATACCTTTTGCGCCCAGCCGCATGGCTGATTGCGTGGCACGTTTCATAGCGCGGCGGAATGACACCCGGCGCTCCAACTGCTGACAAATACCCTCAGCAACCAATTGCGCATCCATTTCTGGCTTGCGGATCTCAACAATATTCAGCGACACATCACTATTCGCGCGCTTAGACAAATCCTTACGCAGCTTCTCGATATCAGCGCCTTTTTTGCCGATAATGACGCCCGGGCGTGCCGTGTAAACCGTCACGGTCGTATTCTGCGCAGCGCGCTCAATAATCACTTTGCTGATCCCGGCAGCCTTCAACTTGTCCTTCACATACTCACGCAGTTTCAGGTCTGCAACCAGACGATCGGAATAATGCCGATCCGCAAACCAACGTGAATCCCAGGTCCGGTTGATGCCGATACGAAAGCCGATTGGATTAACTTTATGTCCCATTTTTCTTTCCTGTTTCCTTAACCGTTACTGCACTTTATCTTCGCGCTCACGCACGATGACGGTCAGATTGCAAAAAAACTTCTCAATCGTTGCGGAACGACCCCGCGCACGCGCTTGAAAACGACGCATCTTCAAAGTCTTACCCACCGTTGCCTCCGCTACATACAAACGATCAACGTCAAGCCCGTGGTTATTCTCTGCATTCGCCACAGCCGCTTGCAAAACCTTACGTACATCCTGCGCAACACGACGGCGCGAAAACTCCAGATCCGTCAGCGCTTTATCCGCTCTCTGATTGCGGATCATCTGCGCAACCAGATTCAGTTTTTGCGTGCTGGTACGGATATATTTGGCCGATGCTATGGCCTCATTATCCTTTTCGCGTCTTTTATTTGCACTCTGTCCCATAGTCTATCTCCTGATTACTATCCGCTATCCTGCTTACTTGCCCTTGCCGCCAGATTTCTTATCTGAATTCGTATGCGACGCAGACGCGCGCGTCGGCGCAAACTCGCCTAACTTATGACCGATCATCTGATCTGTAACAAGCACAGGAATAAACTTACGTCCATTATGAACACCAAACGTTACGCCAACCATCTGCGGCAAAATAACCGACCGACGGGACCACGTTTTAACAATTTCATTCCTGCTGCTGCCGCGTGCTACTTCAACCTTTTTCAAGAGGCTGCGCTCAACAAACGGACCTTTCCAAACACTACGTGCCATTATTTCTTCTTCCTTCTCCGAATAATGTACTGATCTGTCTTCTTATTATTACGCGTTCTGCCGCCTTTGGCCGGCTGTCCCCACGGAGACACCGGATGACGTCCACCGGAAGAACGGCCCTCGCCACCACCCAACGGGTGATCGACCGGGTTCATAGACACACCGCGGTTATGTGGCTTACGCCCCATCCAGCGACGACGTCCCGCCTTACCGTAGTTCTGGTTCATATGGTCGGGGTTTGATACCGCGCCCACAGTCGCCATACAGTCTTGACGCACCACACGCAATTCACCAGAAGCCAGTTTGATCTGAGCAAAACCCTGATCGCGACCAACAAGCTGTCCATATGTACCAGCCGAGCGGCACATCTGACCGCCACGGCCTTCTTTCATCTCAATATTGTGGATGATCGTACCAACCGGCATGTTTTTCAAACGCATCGCGTTACCCGGCTTCACATCAACCTTTTCACCGGCGGTAACCTTGTCGCCTGCTTTCAAACGTTGTGGTGCCAAGATATAGCGCAACTCGCCATCAGCATATTTAATCAGCGCAATATGAGCTGTACGGTTCGGATCATATTCCAAACGCTCGACCGTGCCCTCGACATCAAACTTGTTACGCTTCCAGTCAATTATGCGGTAACGCTTTTTGTGACCGCCGCCACGGAAACGCGAGGTGATACGTCCGGCATTGTTACGGCCGCCCGTGCTCTTTTTACCCTCGGTCAAAGTCTTCTCAGACTTGCCCTTCCACAACTCAGCGCGATCCGTCAGGATCAACTGGCGTGTGCCGGGAGTCATTGGTCTAAATTTTTTCAGTGCCATCGTCCTGGTCCTTCAGTTCCTTAAATTCCCGTTCCCACATCAATCGTCTGACCTTCTTCAAGAGAGACAATTGCTTTTTTCTCATCGTTACGCTTGCCGAACTTACCCTTGAAGAATTTCTTCTTACCCTTGGAAATCGACGTATTCACAGCCTTTACCTTCACCTCAAACAGCGTCTCAATTGCTGTTTTGATTTGTGGCTTGGTTGCGCTCAGCGGCACACGAAACGTCACTTGTCCGTATTGCGAACCCATCGTTGATTTTTCCGTGACGACCGGGCGGCGGATAATGTCATACATCCACGGCGCAGCTTCCAATTTTTCTTTTTTCTTCGCAGCCATTATTTTACCCTTTCAGCCTTTCCGTCAGCTCACTGACAGCATCCTTGGTCAGCACCAGCGTATCGCGGCGGAGAATATCATAGACATTCGCGCCCACACTGGGAACCACATCAATTCTTGGTATGTTTGCCGTCGCCCGTGCAAAGTTCGGATCAATTTCCTTACCGCCAACGATCAGCGCCGATTCAAAACCAAAACCATTCATCGCTGTCGCCATTGGCTTTGTCTTGTGTGTCTTAACGGCATCCGTGTCGATCACAACCAACTTATTGCCTTTTGTCTTTGCTGACAGCGCCATACGCAAAGCCAACTTACGAATCTTTTTCGGCAGGCCCGTCGCATGACTGCGAACAACCGGACCAAACACAACACCACCACCCTTGGTCTGTGGACGACGCTTCTGACCGGCACGTGCAGCACCAGAACCCTTCTGGCTGTGCGGCTTTTTACCTGTACCGGAAACTTCCGAAACATCCTTTGTCTTGTGCGTGCCCGCCCGGCGTTTATTCAACTGCCAGTGCACCATGCGATGCAAAACATCGCCTCTCACATCAACACCGAACACCGCATCATCCAGATCAATCTGGCCGGCATCCTTATTTTCAATTGTTTTGACCGCAAATTTCATGGCCTAGTCCTTTTTCTCTTCAGTTTGCGAAGCTTCCGCTTTTACATCTTCCGTTGCGGGTGTTTCCGCCGGAGCGGCTGCCGCTTCTTCCTTACCTGCTTCTGCTGCCGGTTTTGCATCACTCCGCAGACCCGCCGGTTGTGGCGCATCCTTAGGCAGTGCTTTTTTCACAGCATCCGATACCAGAACCCAACCGGACGCCATGCCCGGAACTGCGCCTTGTACCAAAATCAAATTATCTTCCAGATCAACGCCCACAATTTTCAGGTTCTGCGTTGTTACGCGCTCTGCCCCCATGTGACCAGCCATCTTCTTGTTCTTAAAAACCTTACCGGGATCCTGACGGTTACCCGTCGAACCATGCGAACGGTGAGACACGGAAACACCGTGCGTCGCACGCAAGCCACGGAAGTTCCAGCGCTTCATCGCACCGGCAAAACCTTTACCCTTACTGGTGCCGACGATATCAACAAACTGACCCGGTACGAAATGGTTCGCACCCAGCTCCGCGCCGACTTCCAGAATATTTTCAGGTGCCACGCGAAACTCAGCCATTTTTTTCTTCGGCTCGATCTTTGACTTAGCAAAGTGTCCACGCATCTGCTTGGATGTGCGCTTAGCCTTGGCCTTGCCCGCGCCCAGCTGTACAGCAACATAGCCATCTTTTTCCTGACTACGCACCGCCACAACCTGACAGTTATCGACTTTCAGCACAGTCACGCCGGTACACTGGCCGTTCTCATCGAACAACTGTGTCATACCTTCTTTGCGTGCAATCAATCCCGTTCTCATCGCTTCATCCTCTATTAAAAAAACTTACGCTGCGGCTGCCTGATCCATAATCTTGATCTCAACATCCACGCCCGCAGGCAAATCCAACTTCATCAACGCATCAATCGTCTGCGGCGTTGGCTCTTCGATATCCAAAAGCCGCTTGTGCTTGCGCATTTCAAACTGCTCCATCGACTTCTTGTCAACGTGCGGTGAACGCAACACCGAATAACGCGTAATCCTGGTCGGCAACGGGATAGGACCGCGCACTTGCGCACCTGTCCGTTTCGCCGTGCTCACAATTTCCGCCGTCGACTGATCCAAAATCCTGTGATCAAATGCCTTCAGGCGTATGCGAATACTTTGTGTGTCCATTGCCGTACCCTTTTCTTTCTTCTCTTACTTCAAAATTTTCTCTTACTTCAAAATTTTCGACACAACGCCAGCACCAACTGTGCGTCCGCCTTCGCGGA
>Ga0055584_100008347_pt1 | contig 10156 bp, 6 predicted proteins | sample OSDHelmetaG_FD_58716 | JGI IMG/M metagenome (GOLD analysis project Ga0055584, IMG submission 58716) | Pelagic marine sediment microbial communities from the LTER site Helgoland, North Sea, for post-phytoplankton bloom and carbon turnover... | ecosystem: Environmental > Aquatic > Marine >...
ATACTCAAATCTAAAACCTCAAATTGAAAGTTTTGGACTTGGACATAGATTTGATGAGATAAAAGAAATGTTTAAGAAAGTTAATCTGTTAGTAGGAGATATAGTTAAAGTAACTCCATCATCAAAAATGGTAAGTGATATGGCTATATTTATGGTACAAAACAATTTAACTCCTGAAAATATTATTGAAAAAGCAAAAGATCTTGCTTTTCCTGATTCAGTAGTTGCTTATTTTAAAGGTATGATGGGGCAACCTGAAGGTGGATTCCCTAAAGAACTTCAAAAAATAGTACTAAAAGGAGAAGAACCTATAACATGTAGACCAGGTGAACTTTTACCATCTGAAGACTTTAATGAAATTAAAGAATATTTAAGAACAAAACATAATATGAAGCCAACTATGCAAGATGCACTAAGCTATGCACTATATCCAACTGTGTTTGAAGATTACTTAAACTATATAAAAGAACATGGTGATTTCAGTAAACTAGGAAGTGACATATTCTTCCATGGTCTTGCAGAAGGAGAAACGTGTGAAATTGATCTTAAAGAAGGGAAAATATTAGTTACAACACTACTTCAAATATCTAAAATAGATAGTGAAGGTTACAGAACTGTATCTTTTGAAGTTGATGGTAATAGAAGAGAAACAAGAGTGAAAGATAGAACTCAATCAACTTCTTCTATTTCTAGTGAAAGTGTAAAAATGGTAGATCCTAAGAATGAATTACAAATAGGAGCTAGTATCCCTGGTGCTATTATAGAAGTACTTGTTAGCAAAGGGGAAAAAGTAGAAGAAAATCAAAAATTAATTGTTATAGAAGCTATGAAAATGGAAACAAGTATCACTGCTAAAACTGCAGGAACTGTAGAGGACATTTTTGTAGAAGAAGGTAAAATGGTTGAATCTGGAGAACTTCTTATCCAACTTTCTAAATAAAACTAAAATAATTTATAATATTAAAATTTTATTTTGACGCAGATTAAATTCTGCGTCATTTTTTTATTTCAAATAAAAAACCATGAAACTTAACATGCAAAAGTGTTAGTTTCATGGTTTTATTTTTTATTAATACTTTTTTAAAATAACAATAGATAAAGTAAAGGTAAGATAAAAACTGTTAAAATCCCTGCTACTCCAATAGCTAATCCACTCATGGCTCCTTCTGTTTCTCCCATCTCTATGGCTCTAGAAGTTCCTACAGCATGACTGGCAGTTCCAATGGCTATCCCTTTTGCAATCTTATTTTCTATCTTAAAAATCTTGCATATAAATGGTGCTAAAATAGCCCCTGATATCCCTGTTATAGCTACCATTACTATGGTTATAGGAATAATCCCTTCAACCTGCTTGGATAGTTCTATAGCTATAGGAGTAGTAATTGACTTTGGTAAAGAAGATTTTACAAGGTTCAAATCCATACCCAACATCTTTCCTATAAAGGTACAAGATAGTATAGATGTTAATATCCCAACGATAACTCCTCCTAATATTGGTATAAAATTCTGTTTTAATAGATCTATTTTTTTATATAGTGGTACTGCTAAAACTACTGTAGCAGGACCTAAGAAAAAAGATATTAAATCTCCACCTTTATTATAAGTTTCCAAAGGTATTTTAAAATATAATAGTATAGGAATTATAATTATAAGTGCTATTAATATGGGATTTAAAATAGGTAATTTAAATTTTTTGTATATTTCAAGGCCTATTATATAACCAGCCATAGTTAGGCAAATCCCAAATAATGGACTATCTAAAAAAACCATCATTTTCTCCTCCTATTTATCAAATATTGAACTGTTATACCTGTGACTCCCATAGTAATTATAGTAGTTAGTATCATAGTTAATGCTATTTTAAGTACATTCCCACTCAGTAAATTCAAAGCCGAGATAATCCCAACTCCTGGAGGGATAAAAAATATAGCTAAATTTCTCAAAATAGTATTTGCTCCCTCTTCTACTAAATCTATATTGATTATTTTTTTTTCTAGTAAAATCAAAAATATTAACATCCCAATAACTGGTCCTGGAAAAGGGAAGTTGATAAATTTACTAACTATCTCTCCTAAATAAGTTACCATAAATATAATGGCATATTGTTTTATCATAATCTATCACCTCGAAAAATATTATACCATAAAAAAGTTGTATTATAGATAATAGGTATAAGTGGTATTATAAAAAAACCTCTATAAAATTTAGCATAATACTAAATTTTTATAGAGGTTAATAATTAATTGATCTATCTCAATCTTTGTAAAAGATTACATTTATTTTAAAATAAAAGGTGTTTCTTGATATACACAGTAGTTTAACCAATTAGAAAACAATAGATGCGCATGAGCTCTCCATGTAACTATAGGTTCATTTTTTGAATCATTACCTTTGAAATAATTTTTTGGAAACTGTATATCAAGCCCCTTATTATAATCTCTAAGATATTCCTCTTTTAGACTATTCTTATCGTATTCAAGGTGACCACTTATAAAGATTTGTTTTCTATCTCTTGTTGCTACTAAACATATCCCAGATTCTTCTGACTCTGCTAAAATCTCAAGGTCTGGTATTTTTATTATATCTTCCCTTTTAACAGTTGTGTATCTTGAATGTGGCACTAAAAATTCATCGTCAAAACCACGAGTTAACTGTGTTTTAGAATTTAAAATTCTATGTTCAAAAATTCCAAAAACCTTATTTTCAGTTGAATATTTAGGAATTCCATAGTGATAATATAAACCAGCTTGAGATCCCCAACAAATATGCATGGTAGATGTAACGTTTGTCTTAGAAAACTCCATTATTTTTTCAAGTTCTTTCCAATATTCCACATCTTCAAATTCTAATTTTTCAACAGGAGCACCAGTTATTATAAGACCATCAAATGAAGAATCTTTTATCTCTTCAAAAGTTTTATAAAAACTTATAAGGTGATCTTGGCTAGTATTTTTAGAAGTATAAGTATTAGTTTTTAAAAGAGTTATTTCAACCTGAAGGGGAGTGTTTCCCAATAATCTAAATAGTTGTGTCTCAGTGACAATTTTATTTGGCATAAGGTTGAGAATAAGTATCCTTAAAGGTCTTATATTTTGATTAAAAGCTTTTGTATTATTCATTACAAAAATATTTTCAGTAACTAAAGTATCGTATGCAGGTAATTTTTTAGGAATTACTATAGGCATTTTAAACCTCCTTTATGACTTACAAAAAGTAGGACAAATTATTATGTATTTTATAAATATATCATGAAAGTATATCATAAAAAAATTATAAAATCAAATATTGTGTAATGCTTAAAAGCCTTAAAAATCAAATGATTTCGATAGTATTAGCACTATTCAGATAATGTTTTTACTTTGTTCTTTGAAACTATTTCATATTCATAATCCTTATATTCTACCTTAAAAAAGATTGCATACAATACTGGTATTATACCTAGAGTAAGAATAGTAGCAAATATAAGTCCAAAGATTAGTGATACAGACATAGGTTTCCACATAGATCCTCCAAATAACCATAGAGGTAAAAGTCCACACAATGTTGTCACAGTCGTAAGAAGTATAGGTCTAAATCTACTAAGTGCAGATATAACTACTGCATTAGCAGGATCTACAGAATTTTCCTTAATTTCCACATCTATTTGATCTAAAAGTACAATAGCATTATTTACTACTACTCCAGAAAGGGAAACAAGACCTATTATAGCAAAGAAACCAAAATTTTGATGTCCCACTATAAGACCTACAGCTACTCCTAAAATTCCAAGAGGAATAGTCAGTAAAATAATAATTGCTTTTTTTATAGAATTAAATTGTCCTACAAGTAGGAGGAGTATAAATAATCCAGCAAATGGTAGTTTTTCTCCTAGAGCATTACTTTGCTTATTAGACATCTCTGTTGTACCACCTATTTCATATTTGTAATTAGCGCCTTCAGCAGTTGAAAGGAGTCCTGCTACAGTTTGGGTTTTTATTTTTTCACCTTTTTCTGATTCCCATTCTCCTATTTTTTCTACTATCCAAGGTGATATAATAGCATCTATTTCGTTTGCTGTATGTCCTGCAACAACATCTCCTTGAATTCCTACAGTATATATTCTATTTCTTTTATATATATATCCATATTCAAATTCAAGCTTTATATCTGCTACCTTATTAAGATCTACAAAGGCCCCTGTTGAGCTAGAATAGATCTTCATTGTATCAAGTTTTGAAAAGACTGTATTATGTGCTTCTTCTGTTCTAAGAACTATTGGTATTGATTTTTCCGTAAGTGAAGAATCTGTTTCTCTATATACTCCTACAATCATTCCATTTAAGTTTGTAGATAGAGCACTAGATATATCTTCTGTAGTTAAACCTAATTTTTTTAATTTTTCTTGATCGATATCTACTGTAAGTTTTTTCACTTGATTTTTCCAAGAGTTACTTACATTTTTAGCAATAGGAATTGTATAAAGTTTATTTTGTATTATCTTAACTTTTTCAAAAAGATCATCAGTATTTTCTGCTGAAATTCTGTATTCAACATCTTTTTCTGAACTTGGACCAGTCTTAAGTTTCTTAGTAGACATATCTATATCAGGATAAAGTTCTGTCATATGTTCATCTATTTGTTCTGAGATCTCAGCTATTATCTTATGATCAGTTGTGTTATATATGGCATATGCATATTCAGCTGAAGAAACTTCTGGAGAATACGCTAATATAAATCTAGGTGCTCCTCCTCCTATAAAAGTCCCCCAACTAAGTACACCATCATCTTTATATTTTTTTAATGTAAATCCACTCATCATATCTTTAAACCATCCAACTGAAACTTGTTCACCAGATACTTTAAAATTTGTCTCTATATATTTATCTAATTCTTTTACAACTTCCTCTGTAGCTTCTACAGAAGAACCTTTAGGAAGTCTTATAGTTGAGAGCATTATCTTTTGGTCAGATTCAGGCATAAACTCCTTTCCAGTAAAGCTAAATAAAAATATACCTGAACAGAATATCCCTATAGCAAAGATAACTGTTATAATTTTGTGCTTTAATGCATATATTAGAATTTTTTTATAACTTGTATACACAACTCCATCATATGTGTGTTCTTTATGATCTACCTTTAGGAAGATAAAGCATAGAAGTGGCACTAAAGTCATAGCAACAAGCCACGAAGATAGCAAAGTAAATACTACGACCTTTGCCATTGGCCCTACATACTCACCCATAGATTCTTCTATTAGAAAAATAGGTGCAAAAGCAGCCACTGTCGTAAGTGATGCCATTAATAAAGGAATTTTTAATTGTCTAGCTGAAGTTATACACGCTTCTAACCTAGGAGTTCCTTGCTCCATTGATACCATGATACTTTCACTCATTACAATAGCATTATCTACAAGCATTCCAAGGGCTATTATCAGTCCTGCTAGTGACATCTGATCCAAATTTACACCAAAGTGTGGCATTATTAAAAAAGCCATTGCAATAGATGTAGGAATAAGAGAAGCTACGATAAGACCTGTTCTAAGTCCCAAAGAAATCAACATTACAATCAGTACAGTTAGAACTGCCTGTATTAGGTTACTCACAAATGAGTTGATCTTGTCTGTTACTCTTTGAGGAGAATAGGCTACAAAATCAAAGTTAACACCTATAGCATTTTTTTCTTCACTACTCACAACAAGTTCTTTTAGGTGTTCTCCTAACTTAGTATCATCCATCCCGTCTTTTAGTGATACTGCTACTGCTATTGCTTTTTCCCCATTAAATCTTGTAAGGTAAGTGGAAGGACTCACATATCCTCTTTCTACTTTTGATATATCTTTTAAATATATAATCTCATTACTTCCGGGAATGTTTATAACAGTATCTTCTATGTCTTTTATATCTTTAAAATCTCCTGTAGATCTTAATCTTATATTATCTTTTCCCATAACAATACTACCTGAGGAAGCCATCTTGTTTCTTTTATTTAAAGCAATCCCTATGTCATAAGGAGCAATCCCTAATTGGGCAAGCTTAGCATGGTCAAAACTCACAAAGATCTTTTCAGACTGATCTCCATAAAGATGAACTTTCCCTGCTTCAGGAACTTCTTTTAGGATCTGACTTTTTAAATCTTCTGCTATAATCGCTAGATCATGATAATCATAGCCATCACCTGTAATCATTATTATAGAACCAAATACATCTCCAAATTCATCATTGATATTTGGAACACTAGCTCCTGTAGGTAAATATGGTTCTACATTATATTTTATTTTTTTCCTTAGATTATCCCATATAGGTGATAAATTCCTGTATTCAGGTTTTATATTTACATAAGTAGTAGAAAGACCCGCAGAGTTTTTAGTTTCCACAAAATCCAATTCCTCTATATCCTGTACTACTTCCTCTACTTTGTCACCTATAAGCTCTGCCATCTCATTAGCACTTGCCCCAGGCCAACTAGTAGTTATAGTCGCTACTTTAATTGTAAAGGGAGGATCCTCTCCTTTTTGCATATTTTTAAATGTCTTTATCCCTGCAAAAATAATGAGAAGATATAAAAGTAATATCGTCACCTTATTTTTTATAGAAAAATTAGTAATATCCATCTAATCTTCCTCCTTTGAAAGTACAGCTACAGCTTGTCCATCAGTTATCTGAGAAACACCTGAAGTTACGATATAATCTCCTGATTTTATCCCTTTCAATACAGCAACTCCTTCAGAATATGTTTTTCCTAAAGTAATAACCACCTTCTTAGCCGTTGCAACTCCTTCTACTGCGTTTATAAGTGTATATACAAATATATTTCCATCTGCATCCTGTTCAACAGCACTCAGAGGTAGTACCATTAAGTTTTTTTCATCTTGAGAAAGATTAAAAGTTATTTTTGTAGACATCCCAGGTTTTATAAGGCTATCTTTTTCAAGAAGTGTTATATTTAAAGGAAAACTATTTCCGTACCCTAAAGATGATGATCCTACCTCTTTTATCTTCCCTTTGTAAATTTTTCCACTTAAAGCACTTATTTCTACAGATACCTCTTGCCCTTTCTTTAGGCTTCCTACAAGATTTTCAGGAATAAAGGTCTCTGTTTCTAATGTCTCACCAAGACTTAGTGTATATACAGGTGTTCCCAGTGAAACCGTTTCATTTTCCTCTTTTTCTTCAGATGCTATAAATCCATTTTTAGGAGCAATTAATTTTGTATATTTTAGATTTAACTTACTTTGAGATAACTTAACATCACTTGCTTTTAAATTTGCTAGAGCCAAATTCTTACCAGCTTTTGCTTCAGATAACTGAGCATCTGCAATATCTTTATTAGCTTTAGCATTATCGTAATCACTTTTTGAGACATTGTTATCATAGTAAAGTTTTTCCATTCTAAGAAACTCATTTTTTGAATTTAAAAAAGAAGCTTCAGCACTTTTTAACCTTGCTTTTGCTTGTTGCACTCCTGCAAGAACATTTTCATATTGAGCAAGGGAATTTTCTACACTTAGTTTATAATCTTCATCATCTAATTCTGCAAGAACTTGACCTTTTTTTACATAATCTCCTATTTTAAAATATTTATTTACAATTGTTCCACTTACTCTAAAACTTAATTTTGATTCAAGTTCAGAAGTGATATTTCCAGAAAAAGTTCTATTATATTCTACACCTGTATCTGATGCTACTATATATCTTACTGGTCTAGGCTTTTTTGCCACCTGTTCATCTTCTCCACTCTTACCACAAGCTACCAAAGTAAATATAGCAATCATAATAATTAAAATTCTTTTCATTACTTAACCTCCTGATCTAAACCTATTAAACTTTTCATCAAAACCTCTGTTTGGTTTTTTTCATTGTCACTATATTCAAAATAATATTTACCACATAATTTTTCCATCTCTATCATGGATATATAATAATCAAATTTTACAGAAATAGCTGTCTGTTCAGCTTTTATAAAACTATTTCTAGCATCTATCATCTCAGTTATACTTATCTCCCCTTTTACATACATATCTTCTTGTAATTCAAGGTTTTTTCTAGACGCTTCTACTGATTTTTCTATAGATTTTATTTTTTTATAATTAGAAATAACTTTTCCATACTGACTAGATATATTCTTTGAAATAATAGATTTTATACTTTCTCTATCAAATTCTAATTTTTTCATCTCAGATTCTATTTGATTTTTTGTATATCCTATTTCTCCACCACTATAGATTGGAAGTGTAAATCCTACTCCTACTGTCCAGTATTCATCCGATTCTGTATTACTAGATCCTCTTCCCCATGGGTCTGTAAGATCACTATCATAGTTTATATCTGCTGTGATATTAGGAGTATATCTTTTTCTTTTTGCAGCTTTTAACTCCCTTTCCTTTGCTTCTATCTGAAAATCAAAGCTCTTTAATTCCGATGAATTATTTATACCTTTTTTTATAAAATAATTTTTTGCATCGGTCATCTTCCAAGGTTTATTTAATTCTTTACCAAAAGTTTCAAAAAGATAAATATCTATAATTTTTTCTATCCCGTTTTCGTCAAGAGAAAAATGGTTATCCATAGACATGTTTAATAACCTATTAAGATCTGAATTACCTGAAGATATATTACTTTTTATCTCTTCTAGATTTATCATAGAATATGCAAGTTCACTTTCAAAACGATAAATATCTCCTGGCCCAGAACTTCCTAATATATATTTAGTCTTCGCAACATTAAGATATCTCTTTATAAGTTCATTGTTATACTCTTCTATCTCCAAATTTGAATATGATTTTAGAGTATTTAAGTAAACTGTAAGAAGACTTTTAATCTGATCTACTTTCTTTTGTCTCAAACTTTCTTTAACTGCATTATATAGTTTTTTCTGAACAGTTATATTAGAAAAAACATCTTCATCAAATATTACCTGACTAACTGTAAATCCACCTCTTAAAAAGTTTTCTGCACTTGTAGTATCTATTATAGATCTAGTCCCATCTTTTTTTTGATAATTCATAGTTAATGAAACATCAGGTTTTATGCCTGATTTTGATTTTTTCAGGTTATAGCTTCCTGATACTACCTCTTCTTTTTTAGACTTTATATCTGTATTACTATCAAGAAGTCTATATAAGGCATTCTCAATTGTTAAATCTATATCTCCAAATCTATCCTTATTAACCATTCTGATTTTTTCAGATGAAAGATCTCCAATATAAAGATCTGCTTTTTCCGCAACCTTATAGTCGATCATTATATTTAAACCAGATGAACCTAAGTTATAAGTTAGTTCTGAAAATCCTCTTTTCTCATAAAATTTAAGAAGATTTATGGCAGCAACACGTAGTCTCCTACTTTCATCTTCTTCTTTAGAATAACCCATAAGAGTATCGGAATTATTTCCATCAGAAAAAAGTATTGTAAAACTTGGGATTCCTTCTTTAGCAGCTTTCCCCATGGCTTTTTTCAAAGAATCAGTACTATCTGAAAGGATGATCAAAGCATCTGAACCAGATATAAGTGGTATACCTTTTTCTAATCCATCCAAAGGTATTAATACTGCATTTTTTTCTCCTAAAATTTTATTTTCATAACTTTTTGCTGTTTCTGTAAACTCCTCAGAAAAAAGTATTCCCATTTTTTCTATTTTTTTAATTTTATCTAAAGTCGCTATAACTTCTTCTAAATTATAGTCCGTTGAAATAATATTTAAATTTTTAGTATTTCTCTCATTATATGCCCCGTAAAAAAATGGTGCTATCACCAGTTTTTCAAAACTTTCATTATCTCCTAAAAGCTCCAATGGATTTTGATTTAGTACAAAAATCACATCGATATTATTATCTTTTTCTAGTTTAGATACTGCATCTCTGATACTACCCTCGTTAGCCAAAATCTCTTTTTTTACTACTGGAATAAACTGGGTATTTTCAAAGTTTTTCTCCAGTTCCATTTTTAAATTCTTCTTTAATTGTTCATTTGATTCCTTTGACATTTCACCTTGAATAATTCCTATATTTATATCTTCTGCTGAAGACATTAAAAATATCCCAAAAATCAAAAAAACTACAAAAATTTGTCTTTTCATTAATAATTCCCTCCTAATACTTATTTCTACAGTATTCCCCCTTCTTTTAATAAATCCTTTATCCACTCTTTTTTTCTATTCATAAACACTTTCAAGAGAATTT
>Ga0055584_100008348_pt1 | contig 10156 bp, 12 predicted proteins | sample OSDHelmetaG_FD_58716 | JGI IMG/M metagenome (GOLD analysis project Ga0055584, IMG submission 58716) | Pelagic marine sediment microbial communities from the LTER site Helgoland, North Sea, for post-phytoplankton bloom and carbon turnover... | ecosystem: Environmental > Aquatic > Marine >...
CAGTTTAGACGAGAAAATCAGCCTGGCTAGACTCGGAATCTTAAAATAGACTTTTCATTCATGGCAGCGAGATTATCAGGTGCCCTTTTGGCTATGTTCTGCGTGGTGGCGACGGCGCAGGATTCTGCCACAGCGCCTGTGCCAAAAATTCTCAGCCTTGATCAGGCGCTCGAACTGCTGGACCAGTCTCATCCGCAATATCTTCTTACCAAGGCGAAGATCGCGGCAATAGACGCTGAACAGATTTCACTGGATGCGGCTAAAAAACTCAGCTCGAATATTTTGCTGGACGCTCGATCTGTTGATCGATTATCTGATCCCGGGCACAATTTTGTTGATGACAGCAGGGCGTCTCTTATCATTGATAAACCGCTTACTAACTTCGGCCGTGACACGGCACTGACCGAGGCGATTGATATTTCGCGAGATGCCCTCGCCCTTCGATTGCAGAATGATTACACTGCAGCAAGGATAGAAGTAATGCAGGCATTTTTTAACGTGCTGATTGCGGATTATCAGTATGCAGCGGTTGACGAAGAAATGACCCTGGCTTATCTGGCATTTGATGACGCCCGGGAGAGCATGGAGCGATACAATGAAACAGCCGAAGTTGAAGTACGTAAGCTGGAGGCGGCCTATCTTGACTTGCTGGCAACACGGCTGGGTGCCAGCCACGGGCAGCGTGCAACCAGGTTGCAGTTGGCCCTTGCCCTGGGCCGACCAGGTGCCTACCCTGATTTACTGGTGGAGCCTGATCTGACTGATTATCAGCGGACAGTGCCCGATTATGATGAAACGGTGGCCAAAGTATTGAAGGTGCACCCTGGGTTAGCGGAAATCAGGCTGGAGATAAATTCATTGACCCAACGTGCAGATGCTGAACGCCTGACCACGAGACCAACCCTGGGCGCTAGATTTCAGGCTAATGAATACCAGCAGAATTTTGGTGGCAGCAGAGACGAGTTTCGCGCTTCGCTGGTGCTCGATATCCCCCTGAATACGTCGCGCAGTGCAATTGGTAACCAGGCGCAGTTGCTGGCGCAGAAACAGCAACGAGCGGCAGAGTTAACCATCAGAGAATATCTTGTTCGGCAACAAGTGCTCGAAATTATCCAGCAACTCGTTCAGCTGGAGGCAGAGATCAAAGCAGCACAGGCGGAACTGCTATATCGGGAACTTGAGCTTGATAAGGTGAGGTTGCAGTATGAAATGGAGATCAGAGCGCGAATAGGCGGGGCCAATAAAGACGTTGCCAGGGCGCTGCATCGTCTGGCCAAAGCACGTTTTGATCGGGTAATGGTGTGGGAGAAACTGGACTCGATGACAGCTTCAGCCAATGGGTTTTTAACAGAGGAACAGCAATGAAAAGAGTGGACATGCTTTTGATCCGGTTTACGGCCTTACTTATGATGGTGTTATTTTTTCAGATCGCGTACGCAGAGTCGCTGCCGGGAAAAGTTGTGCCGGCCAGTGTTTACCAATTGGATCCTGGAGTGAGTGGAAAGGTAAAGAGTGTGAGTGTCCGTGTGGGAGAGCGTGTTTTGCCGGGCACCTTGTTGCTTGAGCTGGAAAGTGGTTATTTTGCTGCCCGGTTGAAAGCGGCGGAGGCGGAGGTCAATTATCGAAAAGCCGAAATGGAAGAAGCGAGTCGAAGTTTTGAGCGTGACTCCGAGCTGTTTGAGGAGGGCTCACTATCAGCGGTGGAGCTGGATCAACGCAAGATCGTATTGCTCGGCGCCACAGCCGCCTATCAACATAGTGTTGCAGAGCAGGCAGGCAGCAACAGCAGACTCGATGCGACCAGGGTATTTGCGCCGGTTGCGGGTATGCTGATCGAGAAAAATGTCGACCCCGGGCAATGGATTAATGTCAACGAAAGGCGCAAACCGGCGATGGTTTTTGTCTCCAGTGAACCGGTGGTACAAGCGCTGGTTTCGACCGCACAGATTGCCACTCTTGCACCGGGCGCCTCGTTAGAGATCAGCTTTGAAGGGGGCAGCACTAAAGGCATCCTGACCGCTATCGATACAGTAACCGCCCCGGGCAAACTGCTGTTGACCGTGAGAAATCAGGGTAGTTTGCCTCCTGTGGGGCATGCTGTTGAGCTAGGCTATTAAATCTCAGGATTACAATATCTGGTCAAGGGCATTTGTCAGTCTGGCGACGCTCTGGTCAACATTTTTCAGCTTGTCGAGGCCGAACAAACCGAGGCGAAAAGAACGGTAGTCTTCGGGTTCATCACACATCAGCGGCACCCCGGCGGCGATCTGTAAACCTAGAGCAGCAAACTTTTTGCCGTTGTGAATATCAATATCGTCAGTGTAGCTCACCACTACCCCAGGGGCTTCAAAGCCCGCCGCGGCAACGCTTTTAATGCCTTTTGACGAGAGCGCGCTTCGTACTTTTGTGCCGAGTTCCTGCTGAGCATTGCGCGCATTTTCGAATCCGAAGTCTTCCACTTCCCGCATTACATTTCTAAAACCAACCAGGGCATCTGTGGGCATGGTGGCGTGGTAAGCATGGCCGCCATTTTCGTATGCCTGCATGATTTGATGCCATTTTTTCAGGTCACAGGCAAAGCTGGTGCTCTGGGTCTGTTCCAGCATTGCCAGGGCAGCGGAGCTGAGCATCACCAGCCCGCTACTGGGGGACGCGCTCCAGCCTTTTTGTGGCGCGCTGATCAGCACGTCGACCCCCGTCGCTTTCATGTCAACCCACATAGCACCAGAGGCAATACAGTCGAGAACAAACATGCCACCATGCTGATGTACTGCCGCAGCAACCTGGCGAATGTAATCGTCCGGCAATAACATCCCTGAAGAAGTTTCTACATGTGGGGCAAATACAAGGTCAGGTTTCTCGGTGTTGATTTTTTCAATCACGGCATCAATAGCTGCAGGGGCAAATGGTGATTGTCTGGCGCTGTCGATCATCGAAGCTTTCATTACGATTTCCTTTGAAGGAATGCTCCCCATTTCAAATATCTGGGTCCAGCGGTAACTAAACCAGCCATTTCGTATCACCAGGCACTTTTTGTCGGTGGCAAATTGCCGCGCTACCGCTTCCATACCGTAGGTGCCACCTCCGGGAATCACAACCGCAGCTTCAGCCTGATAGACCTTTTTCAAGGTGCTGGATATGTCCTGCATTACCTCCTGGAAGGTTCCTGACATGTGATTGAGGGAGCGATCGGTAAATACAACGGAGTATTCCAGCAGACCATCTGGGTCGATGTGGGGCAATAGAGAAGCCATAAGTCAGTTTGTTTTAAATGGGCAGTTTATGTTGAAACGAGGACCAATTACCTCGCTTAAACTCAAGCGGGAGGTGATTGTATACCACCTTTGACGGGTTTCAACCGGCGATATAGTGTTGCAGGTGTTCGATGGTTTCCTGCTGTTCCTTGATGATGCTGCCGATCAGATCACCGATTGAGACCATGCCATAAATATGATCATCTTCAACTACGGGAAGGTGGCGAAAGTCGTGCTGATTCATTAACGCGAGGCATTCGTTTACGTTATTGTCACGACTGGCACATACAACTTTTCTGGTCATAATATCTGACACTGGTGTGTCGGCAGAGGCTTTGCCCACAAGAATCATCTTGCGCGCATAGTCACGTTCGCTGAGTATGCCTTGCAGGTGTTTATCTTCCATCACCAGGACGCAGCCGATATCGTGTTTCTTCATTAGCTCAAGTGCGTCACGTACTGTCTGGGACGGTTTAACGCTCCAGATGACTGGCTGGGAAGATTTCGCGTCCAGTAAAGATCTAATCGAAGTCATCGCAGTTTTCCCCGTTTTCGATAAATTCATGATAGCAGAATAGCAGCATTTTTGGTTGAAAACTGCCTTATATCACCACAGGAACAGTGCAGGAAGAATTACTGATCCAGCAAATAGTCAGGGCCATCAGATCAGGCTGAATGATAGTTTTTAACAATGTTTATCGGGACGATCATTGATTGACCTGTTCAATCAGGATTCCATACCCTTGACATCGGTGGCCCACTGGTCTCTGCCACAATTTTTATGATATCTTGGTGGGGATAATAAATTGCAGTGGAGAGATACTATGGTAGAGGTACAAGATAGCGATTTTCCTCATGCCCCCCACGGCTGGGATGTTGACGCGGCTAACACCCTGGCTGGTGAGAATAATCTGCAGCTGACACAAGATCACTGGGATGCTATCTCGGGCTTGCAGGAATACTTTTCCAAACATGAATTTGGCAACAGAAGAGAGCTGGTGGATGCGCTGAACGAAAAATTTCACGCTAAAGGTGGTGTCAAATACCTTTACGAGTTGTTTCCCGGCGGACCAGTGGCTCAGGGATGTGTTATTGCCGGACTCGCACCACCTTCAGGAAGCATTGATAAGTCCTTCGGAAGCGTAGTCTAGGGCCGCACAGCTGGCTGACCAGGGGTGTCGCTCTGTTGGAACCAGTTGAGTGATTTATGCAGGGATACAACGCTGCCAATGATGAGTAGCGTTGGCGGTGTAACCTCCAGTCTATCGACGATCTGCGGCAATTGTTCTATGGTGGAACAGTGCACTTTCTGGTTAAGGGTGGTGCCTTGTTCGATCATGGCAGCCGGGGTGTCAGGGGCCATACCATAGTGCATCAGTTGTCTGGAAATGATCGGTAAACCGTTCAGCCCCATATAGATCACAACTGTCTGATCGGGAGCGACCAGTTGCTCCCACGGCAGATTAACCGAGCCATCTTTTAACTGACCGGTGACAAAGCGGACAGATTGTGCGTGGTCCCGATGGGTTAACGGTATGCCGCTATAGCTGGCACAGCCTGCGGCTGCGGTAATGCCGGGAACCACCTGAAACGGTATCTGGTTTTCTGCTAATAACTCTATCTCTTCGCCGCCGCGACCGAATATAAAAGGATCTCCGCCCTTTAAACGGGCAACCCGTTTGCCGGATGCAGCATAGTCGACCAGGAGCTGATTAATATTCTGTTGCGGAACGCTATGATTTGCCCGTTGCTTGCCAACATAAATCATCTCCGCATCGGGATTGATCTGCGCCAGAATTTTATCTGATACCAGTCGGTCGTACAGTACGACTTCAGATTGCTGTAAAAGCCGAAAAGCGCGAAACGTCAGTAAATCGGGATCTCCCGGGCCGGCGCCAATCAAATACACTTCGCCCTGATGAACGAGTGCTTCTGAGTGCTGCAAAGTATTGATTAGTAGAGATTCCGCATGCTCTGGATTACCGGAAAAAATACTTTCCGCAACATTTCCCATCAGCGCTTTTTCCCAGAATACTTTGCGTTGGGCGGGATCTTTAATAGTGCGACGAACCTTGTCGCGGTATTTTCCTACCAGTGCCGCAAGTCGGCCATATCCCGCAGGTATCAGTGCGTCAATTCTTTCCCCCAGAAGGCGCGCCAGAATCGGTGAAGCGCTGCCGCTTGATATGGCAATGGTAAGAGGGTCGCGGTCTATAATGCTTGGGAAGGCGAAGTCCGATGCATGAGAATCGGTAATAACGTTTACTGGAATACCCATGTCGTTACACTGTTTTGCAATGGACCGGTTAACGGCTTCATCATCTGTAGCGGCTATCACAAACTGGTAATGGCTCACAATATCATCGGGTTTCCACCGGCCAAGCCGCAGACTGCCACCGGATTTGTCAGCAATATCCTTAATTGCGTCGGTGGCGGTGATACTGACCACATTAATAATAGCATCCGCACGGACAATGACCTTTGCCCGGCGCGTACCAATACGTCCGCCTCCCACAATTAAGCAGGGTTTGCCGTTGATCTTGAAAAGGAGGGGAAGGTACTTCACTGATGCAATGGACGAAAAAAATATTGTCTAGGAGTAATGTTCATAAGTGTATACCACCGCGATCTGCTAAAGAATCACGCAATTGGGATATTGGATTTGTTGGCAGAATCTGTGGGCAGATTGTGCAGCAGGATAATGGTCAACATCGTTGCAATTATTCACAAAAGCAAAAAAAAGGCGACTCAGGGTCGCCTTAATGATCAGTACAGTTTCGTACCAATGAAGAGATGTCTGACTACGGCTTAGCGGTGCTCAACCCCAGAATTTCCCATGCCTGCATGCCGTCTCTATACCATTTGATTCGCTCAGCCGGATAACCGTATTTGAGCAATGTCTTAATGCTTGCCGGTGACTGACCACACCACATGCCATTGCAGAACATGACCAGGGTTTTGGCGTCGGAATAATTGAACACGTCGGAGGCTGCATTATTGTTAATGGCTTCATCGATGGTAATTTCGTCTGCGCCTTCAGCTACTTTTACGTCAAATTGATCTGTCATCACCTTGGTGATGCCTTCGGTGGTTGCGCCCTTGGCAGGCACCAGGTCAGTCCATGGGATATTCACCGCGCCGGGTATGGTGCCTTTGGCAACCCAGTCAGGGGTGCGCGAATCTACCAGTAAGATACTTTTATCACCCGCTTCCATTTTGGCGGCATAATTTATCACTTCGACTTCACCTAGTGTTTCCACTCCTTCTGCCAGAACGATGGGTTGAATGCAGAATGGCGGGCACGGTCGAGAGGTCTTGGCGAAGGCGTCAATCACTGTATTAGCATTATCTTGATTGCGCGAAATTTCCACCTTCTGACCGTTATGGGTCACCGTAACTGACATCAGGTCGGGGGTAATTCCTACGGGTTTGTTTTCTGCGAAGCTGGCCGAGCAAAGCCCTACGGACAACAGTGATGCGGCTAGTATTCTAGGGGTTTTCATATTTCATTCCTCTTGGTTTTAATTTGATGGGTGTCAGTTATCGGTTAATGTATTACTGCATGGAACAGATCCAGGGAGACAGTGCCGGTAAAAAAATGCTGCCGTTACTGCGACTCTAATCACAATCTGGTTCTTCCTCTTCCTCGCCCTCGCCCTCGCTGCCTTTCTTCTTGCCGTCCGCGTCAGTAGATTCGGATTGACACAACCGGGGCGAAAAAACAGTTGCAGTTGCAGTGGCCATGACTGCATTGGTGTCAATCACTGCCGCATAAGCAGCAGAACTTGACACAACCAAAACGCTATACATCAGCGCTACAAGTTTGAGGAATTGTCGGGTTTGTATGATCATAAAATATCTCCATTTAATGGGGCAGGCTGCAGATTACTCAATCTATAGGGTGCGATTTTTCTGGATCGATGAGAAATGGGCGCACTCACCGCGCCGTCCTGTTTCAAATTGAAAATTTACTCTATTACCGAGCCTGGGCGCGTTCGGCATTTGCGAGTCGGAACCAGGGTTTGAATTCATTTGAAGCGCCAGACTTTCTATCAGTCGTTGGGTCAGTTCGTCGGACAGGGAATAAAAAACAACCTTCGATTGCTTTCGGGTTTGAACAATGGCGTTATCGCGCAGCTTGCGAAGTTCAAGGGAAAGGTTTGGTTGTTTGATACCGGTTCTGCTTTCAATTTCCCCCACAGCTGCTTCACCTTGATTAAGTAAAAGCAGAATCTTGAATCGTTGGGGGTTGGCAAGAATTTTCAGTTTGCTGCAGAAAGCATTCAGTGTGTCTGGGTCGATCAGGCTATCCAGTCTGGTTGTGGGTAGTATATTCGGCATCTTGGCAAGCCCGGTTATCGGCGCATTCAGTTAAGTGTCTTTGTTTCAGTGTAATACCACTCTGTGCGCTCCGGAATCGCCGCAACTGAATTAGCTCCGTCTATTGTAGTGGGCGCCATGGGAACAAGTTGATCTCCTGGCTGCCATCCCTCAGGCGCCGTAGACTGATGCAGCTCTGATTCCTGCAAGGCAGACAGTGTCCTTATAATTTCACTGATAGATCGACCGACCTGCATTGGGTAAAAAATTTTTGCCCGCAACACCCCTTCAGGGTCAATAAAGAACACGGCGCGTATGGTCGAGGTGCTTTGGGAATTCTGGTCAAGCATGCCATAGGCTGAGGAAATGGCCATGGAGATGTCTTCAATAACTGGAAAACTGATTTCAACCCCGAACTTTTCCTTGATATTTCTGATCCAGGCGACGTGGGAATATATGCTGTCAACGGATAACCCGAGCAGGGCACAGCCACGCTTTTCGAATTCAACCACATTGCGCTGCAGCGCAATGAATTCTGAAGTGCATACCGGGGTGAAGTCAGCAGGGTGAGCAAATAATATTAACCATTGGCCGCGATAATCCTGCAGAGAGATATCTCCGTGAGTGCTGCGCGCGGAAAAAACCGGCACTGGCCGGTCGATCAGCAGATGACGCGGTTCATCATGGACCTGCTGCAAGCTTTGCTCAGTCATACGCTCACGCCGTAATTTCAATATAGTAAATATAAAATACAATATAGTATATTGACAAGTGAAAAAGATTAAATATTTCAGGAGAATCTGCTATCAGTATGGATTTCTGCTGATGAGCTAAAAAACAATCACATAAGGTTAGTATGACCAGATATCCACATCCTTGCCGGTGCTGCGAATATGCTCCGCTCGAGCGCTGAGATATCGCTGGAAACTGGGTTCGGAGCGATAAGCTTGTGAAGCCACATAGTCAAACACCCCCAGTATATGAAACGTCTTGAACATGGCGTCCACCACAATTATTTGTTCGCCGTCGGCATTAAACAGAACAATTGCCGGTGAAAAACCCAGGTCCAGCTCGGTTGCCCAGTCTTTTGCGCTTATTTGTGTGCCGTCGGGTCTGGTCACCGTTGTATCCGACCAGCGGTTCAGTTGAACAACATCAAATTGCGACAAAAGTGGCAGTGCTGCGGGATTGCTGAACGTTTTCTGATGCAGTAAATCACAGGTTTCGCATTCTGGTTCTTCGAACAGTACTGCGACTGGTTTGCCTGATTCAAGTTGATCGAGGCTGTAGGGCGCGTTAAGCAACCACTCTGCACTATTCAATTTGCCGTTTGCTTTTCCCTGCTGCAATCCGGCGAGATATTCAGAAAAGCTACTCTGGTTTTCTTTCTTTTCTGCTACGTAATTTAAAGCATGGATAAATTTGGCCGAGGGGTAATAGCCATCTATGCGCAGTGCAACTTTCTTTTGTTCGTTGAAAAAAAGCAGTGTTGGCGTAAAGTTGACATTTAATGCGGCAGCGAGGGTTTTCTCGGTAAATACATTGCCACCAACTTCGACCACCTCCCGATCTCCCCACATATTTATTGCGACAAGATCAAATCCAGTTTGTACTTTATCTGCGATCACAGGATCAGCAAAGTTTTCTTCAACCAGTTTATTGCAGTAAGGGCAGCCAGACTGGTAGAAATACAGAACAAGTCGCTTGTTCTGCGCGGTAGCTTCGGCAATGTCTTCCTCGAAATCGAGGAAGCTTTCTTTAAACCAGGCAGGGTGAGCTGTTTCCTTTGCACCAAGAAACTGCCCCATTTCCGACTGCTGTGACGTTCCTGACTCCTGGGCATTCAAGGCGCTGGCTACAAGGGCCAGAAGTGATACTGGTATCAAAATATAGGCAGAAATTCGCATGCTGATTACCTGGTATTGTTAAAACTGTTAAAAACCCGACCGTTGACGGCATTAAAAGTTTACAGGATTCAGAGTTTGACGACTATTGGCTGGTCGCAGACTGTGATGAGTATAGAAAAACCCCGGATAGATATTCATTTTGGGATAAAGAGTGGATAGCCGGACAGCCAGCCCATATCCACTTAGCCAAACAGTTTTGATCAAATATTGCATCTATACTCGCTGATATATCACTTATCTAACACTTTCACACAATTTTCAGGAAAGGACCATGAAGCTTTTAGCTACCTCTATTGCAGCGATGATGCTGTTATTTTCTGCATTAAATGCCTCTGTTGCAGTTGCGCAGAATAATGATACTGCGAACGCAGGAACTGCAGATATGAGTCAAATGATGAACTCAATGATGAATTCCATGGGTTCTGCAAATAACACCGGCGGTCAGGCGCCTAACCCAATGGCAATGGCCAATCCAATGGCTATGGGTGGGTCAATGATGAATCCGATGGCAATGGGTGGATCAATGATGAACCCGATGTCGATGATGAACCCGATGTCGATGATGAACCCGATGATGATGGCACCTATGATGATGGCGCCGATGAGTATGATGCCAATGATGGGGATGTCTGGAATGGGAATGCCTGGAATGGGAATGCCTGGAATGGGAATGCC
>Ga0055584_100008350_pt1 | contig 10155 bp, 11 predicted proteins | sample OSDHelmetaG_FD_58716 | JGI IMG/M metagenome (GOLD analysis project Ga0055584, IMG submission 58716) | Pelagic marine sediment microbial communities from the LTER site Helgoland, North Sea, for post-phytoplankton bloom and carbon turnover... | ecosystem: Environmental > Aquatic > Marine >...
TCACGCACGATAACTTGTGCAGACTCAGCTGGCTCAACACCATCCCAAGGCGCCATGTCGACTAGATGCAACAAGATGCGGGTACGGGACAAGTGCTTAAGGAATTGAATACCCAAGCCTGCGCCTTCTGCAGCACCTTCAATCAAACCAGGGATATCAGCAATTACAAAGCTGCGGTGGCTCTGAATAGCAACCACACCCAAGTTAGGAGTTAGGGTAGTAAACGGATAGTTAGCTACTTTTGGCTTAGCCGCAGACACAGAACGGATAAAGGTGGACTTACCAGCATTAGGCAAACCCAACAAACCTACGTCCGCTAATACCTTCAGCTCTAGGCGTAAGTTACGCTTTTCACCAGGACTACCGTTGGAGGTTTGGCGAGGTGCACGGTTAACACTGGACTTAAAACGTGTGTTACCCAAACCATGGAAGCCACCTTGGGCTACCTTTACTATCTGACCATCTGTAGTCAGGTCACCCAAGAGCTCATCCGTATCACGGTCAACAATGGTGGTACCCACAGGTACAGTTAGGGTCATGTCTTCACCACCACGGCCAGTACAGTCACTGCCCATACCGTTTTGACCATTTTGCGCTTGATAGCGCGGCTGAAAACGGTAATCAATAAGGGTGTTCATGTTTGCGTCAGCGACTACAAAAACACTACCGCCATCACCGCCGTCACCGCCATCAGGGCCACCACGAGGGATATATTTCTCACGTCTAAAGCTCAGGCAACCGTTGCCACCTTTACCTGCTTCTACTATGACGTTTGCTTCGTCGACGAACTTCATGTTTTTCCTCCGCTGGACGCAGTTCTGCGTGGATGCGTAATTATACCTGACTTGAAATCGTCATGGCGAGCAAAGCACGGCAATCTTCTTGAACCATGCACTTTGTTCTGCTTAGATTGCCACGGCCTTCGGCCTCGCAATGACAGCAGCTAATGCTTTACATCTCGCAATGACATATATGAATAGTCAAAAAAAAAGCCCCGTCGAACGGAGCTTTTTTACAATCTAAAGAATGATTAAGCTGGTACGATGGAAACGTAACGGCGATTCTTTGGACCTTTAACTTCGAACTTTACAGTTCCGTTAGAAGTGGCGAACAAAGTATGATCTTTGCCACAACCTACGTTAGCACCAGGGTGGAACGCGGTACCGCGCTGACGCACTAGGATGTTACCTGCAGTAACAACCTGACCGCCGTAGCGCTTAACGCCGAGGCGTTTACTTTCGGAATCGCGTCCGTTACGAGTACTACCACCTGCTTTTTTATGAGCCATGGATTATCTCCTCCGCTTAGGCACTAATGCCAGTAATCTTAACTTCGGTGTACCACTGACGGTGACCCATCTGTTTCATGTGGTGCTTACGACGCTTGAACTTCATGATGCGTACTTTTTTGCCACGGCCGTGAGACACGACTTCAGCAGAAACTTTAGCGCCAGCAACAACTGGTTCGCCAATCTTAACGTCATCACCGTTAGCAACCAACAATATACGATCGAAATCGATAGTGCCGCCTACTTCAGTATTCAGCTTTTCTAGCTTAAGGGTTTCACCCTCTTCTACACGGTGCTGCTTGCCACCGCTGACAATAACTGCGTACATTTCTTTCTCCAATTTGTGCTAATCCGGCTACTGAAAAAGGCCTGCTGCTAATAGCGCCCCTTTTAACAAAATCAATAAAGACCTTGATAAGGTTTGCCATATGACAGGGAGCCAAAGGTGGACTAGTCACAGGGGGCCAAATTATACGCAACTTACATTCCTGATACAAGTCAGAAAACAATTAAATTACTAGTCTATTTCGCCTTTAAATAGCGCCCATACGGGCTTGTCACCTTGACATAAGAGCAGCAGCTCTCTAGCATTGCCAACTCCATTAGCAAGTAAGCACAAGCTATCATGCAAGCTGCCGATTTATACAAGCCAGTCGCTGTCGACTTTAAGCAAGTAGACCAAGCCATTTTTAAGCACCTGGACTCTAATGTCCCTTTGGTGGAAAAAATTGGTGAGTATATTATCGATAGCGGTGGCAAACGCTTGCGCCCATTACTAGCCTTACTTGCAGCTCGTGCCTGTGGCTATGAAGGCGATCAACATGTCACCTTGGCAACGGTCATCGAATTCATCCACACCGCCACCTTATTACACGACGATGTAGTCGACACTTCAGATTTACGTCGCGGCAAGCCTACCGCAAACAATAAGTGGGGCAACTCCTCTAGCGTACTAGTTGGCGATTTTTTGTATTCCCGCTCCTTTCAACTATTAGTTGAAATTGGCAACCTGCCAGTTATGGGTACTTTGTCCAATGCCACCAGCATTATTGCTGAAGGTGAAGTACTACAACTATTGAACGCGAAAAACCCAGATACTAGCGAAGCCGATTACCTGCACGTTATTCTTGGCAAGACTGCCATGCTATTTGAAGCAGCCTGCAAAACTGGCGCCCAACTAGCCCAAGCAACTGACGAAGAAGTTGAAGGCCTGCGCTTATTTGGTCGTCACTTGGGCATTGCCTTCCAACTGATCGACGATCTTATGGATTATACCGGCGATCAGGAAACCATGGGCAAGAACGTCGGTGACGATCTTGCCGAAGGCAAGCCAACACTACCTTTGATTCACGCCATGGCCACCGGTAGCGACGAAGAACGCAACCTGATTCGCAAAGCCATTCGCAAAGGCGACACGGACCAGCTACCGCAAATCCAAGCCATCATCGAACGCTGCGGCTCCCTAGACTACACCCAAAAAATGGCCCAACTAGAAACCGAAAAAGCCATTGCCGCGCTTGATATTCTGCCCGCAACCGAATTTAGCCAAAGCCTTGCTGGCATCTGCCAACTGGCCCTTGGCCGCCAAAACTAACCTCTCTTCTAACTACCCCTAAAGACCAGTGCTAAAAAGCAGCATCGCACGCCAATTGCTGGTATAATCTTGCACTTTGATTTAGGCAATATGGAAATCACCGATGAGTATGCCCTCTTCTTTTAATCGTGACGAACTTCTATCCTGCGGCCATGGCGAAATGTTTGGCCTAGGCAACGCCCGTCTTCCTGTTGGCAATATGCTAATGATGGACCGGATTACTCACATTTCTGCCGATGGTGGCGAGCACGGCAAAGGCGAAATCATCGCCGAGCTAGACATCAATCCAGATCTTTGGTTCTTTGATTGTCACTTCCCAACTGACCCGGTAATGCCTGGCTGTCTTGGCTTAGACGCCATGTGGCAGATCGTTGGCTTCTTCTTGGGCTGGAAAGGCAACAAAGGTCGCGGACGCGCTCTAGGCGCTGGCGAAGTAAAATTCTTTGGCCAGGTTCTACCTACTGCCAAAAAAGTAACTTACAAGATCACCATGAAGCGCCTAATTGAGCGCAAATTGGTTATGGGCATCGCTGATGCCAGCATGGAAGTTGATGGCCGCGAGATATACTCCGCCAAAGACTTGCGCGTTGGCCTATTCACCAGCACCGAAGACTTCTAAACCAGTCCTCAACTCGCCCCACTAAACAACATACACACTTAGCCGGCTTGACTCCATCAAGGTGTCAGGCCGCATGCAAAACAACAAGAGGTTTATTATGCGTCGCGTAGTCGTAACCGGTATGGGTATTGTGTCTTGCCTTGGCAAGAACAAAGAAGAAGTACTGACATCCCTACAAGAAGGCAAGTCTGGCATTAGCCATCAGCCTGAATATGCAGAACTAGGTTTCAAGAGCCACATCGCTGGCAGCATTGATATGGACTTTAGTGAAGTCATTGATCGTAAATTGCTACGCTTTATGGGCGACTCTGCAGCTTACTCTTATTTATCCATGCAAGAAGCTATTGCTGATGCAGGCTTGACCGATGATCAAGTATCCAACGTACGCACTGGCTTGATTGCCGGTTCTGGTGGTGCATCTGCCGCCAACATCGTTGAAGCAGCTGACGGCATGCGAGCCAAAGGCTTACGCCGCGTTGGCCCATACCGCGTAACCCGCACCATGGGCAGCACTGTATCTGCATGTTTGGCCACGCCATTCAAGATCAAGGGTGTTAACTACTCCATCACTTCTGCTTGCTCGACCAGTGCTCATTGTATTGGCAACGCCATGGAGCTTATCCAGCTTGGCAAGCAAGACGTGATTTTTGCTGGTGGTGGTGAAGAACTACACTGGACACAAACTGTATTGTTTGACGCCATGGGCGCCCTATCCAGCAAGTACAACGATGCCCCAGAAACTGCCTCCCGTGCTTATGATGCCAACCGTGACGGTTTTGTTATTGCTGGCGGTGGTGGCATGCTAGTTATCGAAGAACTAGAACACGCTAAAGCTCGTGGCGCTAAGATCTATGCCGAGTTAGTTGGCTACGGTGCAACTTCTGACGGCCACGACATGGTTGCCCCATCTGGCGAAGGTGCAGCACGTTGCATGCAACAAGCCATGGGCACTATTGGTGACCTATCTATCGACTACATCAATGCTCACGGCACCAGCACCCCGGCTGGCGACATCCAAGAACTTCGAGCTGTTAAAGAGGTGTTTGGCGACAACTGCCCACGCGTTACTTCTACCAAGTCGTTGTCTGGCCACTCTCTAGGTGCAGCTGGCGTGCAAGAAGCCGTTTACAGCTTATTGATGCAAGAGAACAACTTTATTGCTGCTTCGGCTAACATCACCGAACTAGACGAAGGCGCCGACGGCATGCCTATCGTGACAGAAAAGCAAGAAGGCGTTGACCTAACCACTATCATGTCCAACAGCTTCGGCTTTGGCGGCACTAACGCCAGCTTGGTATTCACTAAGTACGTTGATTAATACATACTAGCCAGAACTATTCTGGCAGTACAAAAAAAGGCCTGATGAGTGATTATCAGGCCTTTTTTATGGCTTCATTTTACAGTCTCATTGCGAGCGTAGCGTGGCAATCTTTTCAACCTGGCACTTCGTCTGCTAGACGCTGCCGCTCTGCTACGCAGCTCGCAATGGCGTTAGCTTGGCAGATCTATCTCTGCCAAGTTAGTCTCCAGCCAAGTCACCATCTGTGCGTGCAACTCCTTACTAGAATCAGCCACAATAGGCGCTCCAATACGCACGCGCACCAAACCTGGGCGCTTCACCCAGCTCTTAGGAGGTGATAGGTGACCACTGTTCTGCACGATAGGCAAAATCGGTGCTCCGGCTTTGTTAGCCAACATAGCAGCACCTTTAGTACAGGGCCCTAGTGGCCCCGGCATAGTACGCGTACCTTCTGGGAATATCAGCACTGATATACCATTGCGCAAACGCTCACAACCCTGCTCTGCTAGCTGCTTCAAGGCGTTGGTTTTTTTGTTGCGATCAATAGCAATAGGGTTCAGCATAGCCAGAGCCCAACCAAAGAAAGGAATCTTTAATAACTCTTTCTTTAATACGGTACTTATGGGAATCCCCATAGTTAACAAATAAAAGGTTTCCCAATCACCTTGGTGATTGCAAGCGACAACCATAGCTTGCTTACGATCCAAGTGTTCTTTGCCTTCTATCTGAAAACGAATACCACACAACCAACGCATGGCATAAATAATACTCAAATTACAAAACCGCACAAACACAAAACGGTAGTGACGTTTCACCACAGGCGCGGTAACTACCAGCACCGCAGAAGCAAATATTGAGATCAATACAAGATAGAGATAAAACAGTATTGAACGAATAGCGGGCATCATTAACCACCTGTTACCGGTGGGAAGAATGCCACTTCCGCATTAGCGGCAACTTGCGTAGCCGCTGTAGCCATCACCTGATCCACGGCTACCAACACTTGATCGTCCAACAACAAGTCTTGCCATGCGGGCTGCTCAGTCACTAGCTTCTGCTTAAGATCAGCCACGGTTTTCGCATCGGCCATTTGCACTTGCAGCTGACCACATTGCAACTCTTCTTTGAGACGCCCAAAAAACAATACGCTAACCATTATGCTGGCTCCACCTGCCAATGGCCGCTTTTACCGCCCATTTTTTCTAGCACGCGCATACCACTAATAGTCATGCCACGATCCACTGCCTTGCACATATCGTATAGAGTAAGAGCGGCAGTAGACGCGGCACATAATGCTTCCATTTCTACCCCAGTGCGGCCATTAAGCTTACACATGCTAGTGATGCGCACCCGATTACGTTCAATTTCTGGCTCTAACTCTACAGTTACTTTACTGAGCATCAAGGGATGGCATAGGGGAATCAAATCACTGCAACGCTTGGCTGCTTGAATACCTGCAATACGAGCCACCGCCAAGACATCACCTTTTTTATGAGAACCGCTAGTAATCAAAGCCAGGGTTTCAGGCAACATTTCTACAAAAGCTTCCGCTCGCGCCACACGCGTGGTGACATCCTTTTCTGATACATCCACCATATGTGCATGACCAGCACTATCTAGGTGTGTTAATTTTGACATCTATTTATCTTCCTGCAATGCTTGTTGTCGCTTTAATGGGTTTGCATACATGGCAATCATTTGCTCACGTTGCTCTGCATTTAGACCAGCCATACGGGCCTCCAATTTATGGACCGCAGGGTGGCTTTTACCTTGCTGGATAGCTACTGCCGCTGCGTTGGTATCATGGGCGTGGTAATTAGTAGCGATCGACTTATCCAGCCAGGCGACAAGATCTTCCGGGGTTTCTACACCACCATCCAAAGGCTTGCCAAAAGCGACATGCACTCTGCCTTTTTCCCCAACAATACCCTTTACAATACTAGTAATATCTTCAAATTCACCCTTGATGTAAGTGCCGTCATTGGCCAAGGCTGCCAACTCTTTAGCTTTGGCACAATCACAAGGGTCCAGCTGATAAGCAATGGAAACCGGCACGATATGCAGACTATTTACATAGTCAGCATAGGACTGGCCTGACTTCTTTTTACACATATACAGCATTTTCATGACGGCCGGCTCCGACACATCGATACCGTCCTTAGCGCGACCTTCGCTCTGGGCGATCCAGATATTATGCCCCGTATGCACCGACTCATCGATGTAACTCGATAAGTCCATATAAGCCTTCATCTTCTCTCGCACACCAGAAGCACTGCGCTTCACAATAAAACACTTATTCAGGCGCATGATATCGCTAACATAAGGTTTCTTAAGCAGATTATCACCAATGGCAATACGGCCAGTCTCTAGGTCATTGGTATACAGCCCCCAATAAACTAGCGCCGGATCCATAGCAATATCACGATGGTTAGAAATAAACAGATAGGCATTATCAGATTGTAGATTCTCAAGTCCGCTATAGGTTAACTCATCAACACTGGACTTGATCATACGGCGCATATATTTGCTCACCAGCCTTTGCCAACTATCAATATCTCTTACGTCTTTGACTTCCTTCGCGATTACCATACGCACCAGAGGTCGCAAGGCAAAGCCTAAGAATTTATTTAAGGTTGGAAACTTATAGTTGGCAATGGCACCCAACAGCTCCTCATCATGCAACAAACGTTCAACAACAGCAGGTACTTCGTCGTCGTTATACGGTCGAATATCTGCATAGAGATCTTGGCTAGTCATAATTATTATCTTTGTTATCCGCCAGTGGCATTCATAAATCGTAAAATTTGTGGCTCTTCGCTTAAGTCAAAATAGTGACGCTCTGGCTTCAACGACATAGCCTTAACAATCGCCACCTTCACTGGCTCTATGGCACCCGGTTCGGCACGCATAACCGGCAACAAATCAACGCTATGCTCATTACCAAGGCACAGCAGGAGCCGCCCCTCTGCGGTAACACGCACACGGTTACAGTCAGCACAAAAGTTATGGGTATGTGGTGAAATAAAGCCGACTCGAATATCGCTATCTGCCATTTGAAAATAGCGTGATGGGCCTGCCGTCTTTTGCGCCATTGGCAGTAAAGGATAACGCTCCTCAATAGCTTCCATAACCTCATCACTCGAACAGAAGCTCAAAGCCCGATCATGGCTATCTATATTACCTAATGGCATCTCTTCGATATAGGCAATATCTAACTGTTTATCGCGGGCGTATTCTAATAAATCCAATACTTCATCTTGGTTACTACCCTTCATAACGACGGCATTAATTTTGATATGCTCAAAGCCCTGTTCACGAGCCGCATCAATACCAGCCAACACCTTGTTTAGGTCACCGTTGCGAGTCATAGCTTTAAAACGATCAGCGCGCAAGGAATCTAGACTTACATTAAGTCGTGTCACACCAGCTTGCTTAAGGGTCTCGCTGTAGCGTACCAACTGAGAACCATTAGTGGTAATCAACAGTTCTTCCAAACCTGGCAAGTTACCGATATTAGTCAAATGATCCATAAGACCACGACGCACCAGCGGTTCGCCGCCAGTAAGACGAATACGTTTAACACCTAGTTCGGTAAAGGCTCGTGACAAGAGTTCGATTTCTTCAATCGACATAATCTCTTCACGGGGCAAAAAGGTCATTTCTTCAGCCATACAGTAAACACAGCGAAAATCACAACGATCCGTCACTGATATACGCACGTAATCTACGGTACGCCCAAAATCATCTATTAACTGTTGACTCATAATATTCTTAAACAACCAAATGGTGGTGTATAAATTAACGCGCTATTATACCTCGATACGAGGCACTCAAGATACTTTGCTATTGGCCATCTTCTCAGCTTCCTCGGCCGCGACCAAATCAGCTGCAGCAAGACTGTTAATGACCTTAACTAGACCAGAACGCCAAGGTCGCTGACGGATACCAAAGGTACCCAGGATTTTATTGCAATCCAATGCAGTATAGCCGGGGCGTGGTGCCTGAGCCTGCCAGTCTTCACTGCTAACGGCAGTCACTTTTTCAGCAACAGTCTGTGGTTGATGCTTCACCGCTGCCAAGATAGCGTCGGCAAAGCCCTTCCAAGTCACTATTTCGGCACCACTGTAATGATAGGTGCCCCATACCTCAATACCACAACTTATTTGCTGAATCATCGCTAACAGAACGCGGGCCACATCTACGGCATCCGTAGGGCAACCACACTGATCGCCCACAGCAACAACCTTTGCTTCGCTACGAATTTGCTTCAAGGTCCGTAAGACAAAATTATTACCACGTGAACTAAACACCCAACCAACGCGTAAAATGATATGTTGCGGGCAATTTTCTCGCACCAGCTCTTCGCCAGCTGATTTACTATGGCCAAATATATTGATGGGGTTAACGGTTGCCGCCTCATTAATCGGCAAAGGCCTCATACCGTCAAACACGTAATCAGAGGACAGGTGCAGTAAAGGCACGCCAAATTCCGCACAGGCACTGGCTATGTTAGCCGCACCATCGCGATTTATACGGTAGGCTTCGTCTGGATTTTTTTCGGCTAAGTCGACGACGGAATAACTGGCACAGTTCACCACAAACTTTGGTTTGTGTTTAGAAACAACCTTATGTATTTGAGCTAAATCGGATAAATCGAGGTTTTTGGCATCAAACCAAACCACCGACATACCCATTTTCAATGCTCGCTGACAAACCGCCGCACCAACTTGCCCTTTGGCACCGGTGACTAAAATTTTAATCAATGCAAAAACCCATATTTAGGAGTACTGACATAGCACCAATGGTATCATAATCACACCTACGGCAGAACTCACCCATATCAATATTCACCCAAGACTCAGCTTTATAAAACTAAGGATAATATATGTAGCCTCTAGCGTTACTAGGTTATATTTCTGGCTTGCTGCACCAGCAATAAATACACAGTGGATAAAGCAAACCCGGCTAAAGTGCCCCATACAATACCCAGCCACGGATAGGCAAAACTGACGACAATGGTATATATCACCAAAGACACCAAACCCAGTGGATAAGCCTTGATACTGTAGGTCAGTAAACTAGCACCATAGTGATAATGCAGAATTAAAAACAACGGAAAAGCCGCCACCGGAAACCCCGCTAACAAACCTGCCCATTCGGGACCGACCAAAGCTGCCAGCCCCGTGATTAGCAACACACTTATGGACGCTAACGCACCACGAAAGAGCAGATCCAACCAACTAGCTTGGGCTTTATGTTGAGTTACTAGCTTAGGCACGCCTGCCATGCGCCAAGCGGCCAACATAATCACTACAAAGGTGACAAGAACACTCACCAAAAAAGGCATGCTTAGC
>Ga0055584_100008351_pt1 | contig 10155 bp, 10 predicted proteins | sample OSDHelmetaG_FD_58716 | JGI IMG/M metagenome (GOLD analysis project Ga0055584, IMG submission 58716) | Pelagic marine sediment microbial communities from the LTER site Helgoland, North Sea, for post-phytoplankton bloom and carbon turnover... | ecosystem: Environmental > Aquatic > Marine >...
AAAAATCAGGGGATGAAACAAAAACAAGTGATGGAAAAAAATCAGGGGATGAAACAAAAAACAAAGACGATGCAAAACCCAATGTAATAATAGAAATTGAAAATAAACAGATGCAACTATATACCATTGGATTACTTCATAATAGTATAATTTCAGAAATCTCATTAAAAAACTCTCTAAGTATATTATCAAATAATATAGTAGATAAAGATAAAAAAAATATTACAGATATGCAAACAAAAATTTCAGAAAATATAAAACCAAAAATAGAAATGTTAGATAATATTCAAAAGTTATTAAATATTCCATTAGAAGAACAAATTGATATAAGTAAATTAATGCAATTACAAAGTAGTGATTCAAATGCGGCATCAGGTGCTTGGCAAGCAGTGCAAAGTGCTATTGTGGGTTCGATGATGTTATTCTCAATTCCAGCACTATTATAATTACTGATTAATTTGTATTTTATATTATTTGTATAATATATAATAAATAATAAATATATGATGAAACAAAAAGGGGGAAAAGTGATTGCATCTGGTGGTTTTGGTTGTATTTTTACACCATCACTAAAATGTGTAAATGGTGAGCGCAAACAAAATGATATAACAAAACTAATGACAATAAAACATTCAAATGATGAATATAATCAAATAGAAGCATTTAATAATATACTAAAACACATCCCTGATTATCAAAAATATTTTTTGCTCGAAGGTGTTTCAATTTGTGAACCAGATAAACTAACAGAAGAGGACTTAAATCAATTCGATGAAAAATGTAGTGCCTTAAAAAAGATAAATATAAAATCAACGAATATTAATAATAAATTAGATAAACTATTAGCAGTTAATATGCCTTATGGTGGTGTAGACGTTTCAAAATATATAGAGACAAATATAAATGGATACCAAATAATAGAATTAAATAATTCATTAATTAATTTATTAAAAGAAGGAATTGTGCCTATGAATAATTTAGATTGCATTCACGGAGATATAAAAGACGGTAATATACTAGTAAATTTCGAAAACGAAAAGTTACAAACCCGTTTAATAGATTGGGGTTTAGCATTTAAACATAAAAAAATAACAAATGAGATATCTCGTAAAATATATAGAAGACCATTCCAATTTAATGTTCCATTCTCTGTAATTATTTTCAATAAAGAATTTACCGAAAGATATGAGAATTTTTTAATTGTAAATCCGGAACCCACATTTTTTAAAATACGTGAATTTGTTATGAATTATATATTTGTTTGGATAGATATTAGAGGCGCTGGTCATTTTAAAACAATTAACAGTATAATGAATAAATTAATTGGTAATGAATTACCATTAGTAAAAAAAAAGTCAAAAATTATAGAGTATGACTTAACACATTATTATATAATAGAATATATTACACGAGTTCTTGAAAAATATACTGTGAATAATAAATTTATGTTTGATGACTATTTTAATAATGTATTTTTAAAAATAGTAGATATATGGGGTTTTATAATGGTATATATAGCATTATATGAAGAATTATTTGAGAATTATGATACTTTATATGAATCACAAATGCAATTTATAGACCATATTAAATATATAATAATACATTTTCTTTTCGAAAATCCAACAACAACAATTGATATAACAGAATTAGTAAATGAACTAACAAAATTAAACACATTTTGTGAACAATTTAATACTAAAATGCCATCAAAAAAACTAAATTATTTACGTTCTTTAACAAAAAAACAAAAATCAAATAACAAAAAACAGACAAAAAAAAATAATAAGAATAATAATAAGAAAAATAATAATAAGAAAAATAAGAAATCAAGTAATTAAAACTGTTTACAACTAATTATTATAACTTATTATTATATGAAATTAGAACTTACTATTTTTGGAATAACAGGGTTTCTTATATATAATTCATATCATGATGGAAAATATAGCAAAATGATTATGGGTTATAAGAAATATTATAATATGGCATTTATAGGATTCATGGCATTATCTTTATATTTATTACTTAAACGTAATCCATTACAATCGAAAAATATGTTATTGTATGCTAACAATATGGTTAAATATATGCCTATAGATAAGTCAACAATTGATCTAATTTCCCCTATTTTTGATTTATCATCTGGAGGTAACAAGTCATTTATGGAAAGATTAAATTCAGATACTAATCCCCGACATAATTATAACCCGAAATTAGTAGCAGAACAACAACGTTCGGTGCTATCAGGACAAAAGGCAACAAAACGCTCTGTTAGTGAAACTAAGAAAAAATATGTGGCTTCTATACAAGACTGGAAATGTGCTCAATGTCATTATAAATTAAACCATACATTTGAAATTGACCATAAAATAAGATTAGAACATGGAGGAGGTAATGATGTATCTAATTTGGTTGCTTTATGTCGTGAATGTCATGGACAAAAAACCGCAAAAGAAAATATGTAGAAATACGTTATTATATTTTTATGTATTTATATTATATATTAAAACTAAATATGGTTAATAGTGCATTACAAGAAAAAATACAATCATCTAATGACATATATTATATATACATCATATTTACTGTTGTTATATTTGTGATTACAATGTTGTTGTATATGCGAGATTCAACCGCATTTACAGGCAAATTAATAGGTGTTCTATTCTTAACATTATTTACAAGCATTCTAATATTCATTTTTTTTAGATTTTTTCAAAGTGCTTCTAAAATTGGTGAAAATAAAAATTTGTTTTTTAATTCTTACAAATATCTGTATATCACTTTAGGAGTAGTAACCATGATTGGATTATTTTCAGGAATTTTATCACTACTTGGTGCTTTTTCGACTGAACCTGATGACAATTATAAGTCAGTTTTATTAAATTATTATGTCATTACTTCATTTATTCTATTATTTGTTACAACATATTTAAATATTCACAATAATAAGGATAATAATATTATATTTGAAGATAACGCCATATTTAAACATATTTCGGATAAAAGATTAAATTATACTATATCTTTTTTCGTGTATATTATTGCTATTATTGCTTTATATTTTATTAATCCTTGGGATATTATGACCAAATATGGTGGACCAACTATATTTCTTAGTATTTTTATTGGACTTATTATTATATGTATGATTGTAGTATTTAACTTTTATTTTAATAATCCAGACAAAATATCATCATTTAATGACGCACCTACATTATTTACATTCGCAAAATCTATATATATATTATTAGGATTATTTTTATCTGGGTTGTTATTGTATTGGGTTTTAAATGCTATTGGATCTTTTGAGCAAGATTCGAATACTGGAACAAATGTAAGTCATGTTATTTTAAATTTTTTTATACTTGTCAGTATGTTTGCAGTCATATATAAAGTCGCTAATTTTGAAGGATATTTAGCACGGACACCTGTTTTTAGATTTATTGTTAATTCATTTTTATATATCCCTTGTTTATTAGTCAATATTGTTGACTTTATTAACTCATTTATCGGGTTACCTACCAAACCTGGCGAATTTAAACTCGGGACTAAAAGTGATATGTTCTTTTTTACATTAATTTTATTTATGATTTCTATATATTTATTATGTAAAATTATTATTATACCCATGATTACTCAATACTATTATACAAATGGAGGAAAACAATTAATCAATCAACCTTTAACTATTTCAGAACTAACAAATGTATCTACATATCAAGACCTTAATGATACAGATGAATTTAATTACCAATATGCATTATCATTTTGGGTATATATTGATGCTCTACCACCAAGCACAAACTCTTCTTACTTAAAACCAACACCTATATTATCATATGGCGAAAATCCTATTGTTAAATATGAACCTTATACTAACACTCTTACTATTACCGTATCAAACACAACTAATGAAACTAATGAAACTAATGAAACTAATGATATTACACAAGAACAAATGGCTAACTGGAAATCGTCTCATTCTGATAAATTAGAACAAGTCAAAAGCATACAAATACCTAATTTAATTGATAATGATGGACATAGGGTATTATATAAACAAACTGATTGGTTATTACAAAAATGGAATAACATTGTATTAAATTATAATGGTGGAACTTTAGATGTTTTTGTTAATGGAGAACTTGTCAAGTCATCTATTAAAGTTGTTCCTTATATGAAATATGATACATTAACAGTAGGAACATCTAATGGAATTACAGGACAAATATCTAACACTATGTATTTTAAAAAACCTATGGATGTTACTACAATTTACTCATTATATAATTCATTAAAGGAGAAGAATCCACCATCAATTGATACAAATGACTATAAACTTATTCCATTATAAAACAAACAAACAAACTAACAAATAAATAAATAAATAAAGAAAGAAAATTTATATATTTATATTATATAATGGAAACTAAAAGCATATTATTTTTTGTAATTATAGTTATATTATTGATATTTATTATTAAATATATTAGAAGAGATGTTAATACATTATCTAATTTAATTAGTGCAACCACTATGCAAAAAATTGAAGCTACTACTTTAGCACCTCCTGATACACAAGGAAATACTTCTAATTATTCTTATTCTATATGGTTTTATGTAGATAATTGGAACTATAAATATGGCGAACCTAAAGTTATCTATGGCAGAATGACTCCACCTACAAATGGAAGTCTTGATTCAATTGAACCATGTCCATCTGTTGTTTTAGGACCAGTTGAAAATAATCTGGTTATATCTTTAGCAGTTTATCCTGGACAAGATACTGCTCCCGATGATGGTTCTGATTATATTGTACATACATGTGGTATTTCTAACGTATCTATTCAAAAATGGGTTAATTTATTAATTAGTGTATATGATAGAACTTTAGATATTTATATTGATGGAAAGTTAGTTAGAACATGTTTATTACCTGGCGTCGCTAAAACTGACCCTAATTCTCCTGTATTTATTACTCCTAACGGTGGATTTTCCGGATGGACTTCGAAATTTCAACATTGGCCTGTAGCTACAAATCCACAAAAAGCATGGGATATTTATAAATTAGGATATGGCGGTTCTCCATTATCATTTTTAGGAGATTATTCTGTTCAAGTTTCATTATTACAAGGAAATGCCGTTGAAAGTGTTTATACATTTTAATTTTACCTTTTAATTTTACATTTTAATTTTACTTTTTAATTTTACTTTTATTATATGTTATATTTATATATAATATATGAACGCTGCAACATCTACACTTAATCAATTTACTCCATCTAACAAATATATGGATACAAATTCCAGCACTAGTGATTTCTATAATTCTAATAGTTTAATCGCAAAGGTTGCCTTTATTTTACTTGTTTTATTTGCATTTATTATTTTAATGAATGTTGGAACATCTATGTTATCATGGTATTTAAAACCTAAAAGTAACCCTAAATTAATTGATGGTATGGTTGATGCTAGTCAACTTTTAATTATACCACAAGACCCATCTTCTGTTGGATCTGTTACAATTCCACGTTCTCAAAATGAAAATGGCGGTATTGAATTCACTTGGTCATTATGGATGTTAATCGATAATTTAACAACTAATCAAGACAAATACAAATGTGTGTTTTATAAAGGTAATGATTATACTGATAGTCCTGATGCTGTTAATGAGGGAATGGGACTTAATTTTCCTAATAACGCACCTGGGGTTTATATCGCACCTAATACTAATGATTTAGTTATATTTATGAACACATTTAATGTTATTAATGAACAAGTCACTATTAGTAGTATACCTCTTAATAAATGGATTAATCTTATTATACGAGTTCAAAATACAACTATGGATATTTATATTAATGGAACTATTACTAAAAGTCATAAATTACACGGACTTCCTAAACAAAATTATGGCGATGTTTATGTTGGGACTAATGGCGGATTTGATGGTAATATTTCTAATTTATGGTATTATGATTATGCACTTGGAACCGCTGCTATTGAAGATATTGCATTTGTTGGACCTAATCTTAATTTAAGTCTTAACTCTAGTATTAACACTGTTGGGTCTGATTATTTATCATTACAATGGTTTTTTAATGGAATGAATTGATTCATTTCTTAGGATTTTATGTTAGTTATATTATTTTATAAAATAATATATTAAGAGATGCAATGTTATTCACAAATTATTAACCGTAATTGGACTAGAGTACAAGATCCTATTTCTATATACCCTGATTCCTTTACAAAATCACCTGCTGAGATTGAAGGATTGCAAATGTTACATAAATGCACCATTTTACAACATCGAAAAAATAGCACACAATTAAATAAAAAACAAAAATATTCTCAAATCGCAAAAGGATTTGGACAAAAATCGTTTGCTACTCAAAATGAAAGAGGATATACTAACCCTAACATTAAAGGATTTCAACGGGTTAAAACTATTAATACTACTTTAAATGGAGTTCCTATTAATTTACCTGTTACATCATGTAATCCTCCCAATATCATTCCAGATAATACTATGCCTGATCCTATTTCTCCTAATGATGATGAAGTTGCTAAAGAACCTCCTCCACCTATAGTCCCATCTAATGACAATACAACAACATATCCTATTGAAGATCAAACTAATGAACTTCCAGTTGTTATTCAAAACCTTGGATCACTTATATGTGGCACACAAGAAAATATTTGTACTGGAGAAATCACAGAATATTCCGCAAATAACAGAATTATATCACATCCTACATCCGCATCTGATGTACCTGGAACAATTCGGGATTTACATTGGAATCCTTCAATTCCATATTATGAACCTAAAAAACGAACAACTATGAACACTAGTGGATATAATGGACCTAACAATTATATCAAATTACAACGTAATATACCCGACCCTAATACAAATTAGTCTAGAATAAAAATATAGTGTAAAATAATTTCATATGTTATCACATGATATGATATTATTTAAGGTCTTAAACTGGGATTAATACATATTTCTTGACTGGGATATATATCCCCACTCATACACATATCATTAACACCAACTTGACTACATGCTCTATGTCCATTATCTTCTCCAATATAACACCACCCTGATTTGCCAGATAAAGTGCTTTGTGAGTCATCAGGTTCGATTTGAGTATGTTGTTTAGATGCGTCATTTAATGCTTTCTCTAATGTATCTCGTTTTTCAAATTGTTGTGTTTTAGCACCAGTTTGCTGTATTTTCTCTTGAACAGGTAAAGTAGTTGTAGCAAGTTTAGGTTTAGCAGTGGTTGCATCAATAACATCAGCGGTTGCATCAGCGGTTGCATCAGCGGTTGCATCAATAACATCAGTGGTTGCATCAATAACTCCGGTAGTAGTTTGATTAACAATATCTACCGCAGTTTTAGTCCCAGTTGCAGCGTTTTGTGCGGTTAGTTTTACACCATAACCAAAGAAAGATATAATAGGTCCAAATATCTTATTAAATATAATAGTCATTTCTTTGGTTCCATTTGCTAAATAATAAAATATATTAATACCTAAAAGTGCGAGTATCAAAATAACAATAAGCCAAGTTTGCCATGTAATATCATAAAAAAAAGAAAAAAAAGAAATTTTAGAACTCGTATCTGCTCCATGTGATGTTTGTAATAATGGTTCAGATAATGCGGATAAGGGTGTTAATTTGTCAGGTATATAATCGGTAGTAGAATTAGAAGTATTATTAGGAATAATATCAGTTAATCGTTTAAGTAATGTAGTGCTCATTATAATAAAAAAATATATTAAATTTCTAATAATATACAGTAAAATAAAAATGGTGTTATATTTCAATACGTGGAATATATTCTTCGCCTAAACTATTCATTTGTTCAAGTTTTGCGATAGTTTTTTCCAAATTAGATGAATTCAAATTAGTGTAAAGATAATCAGTTCCAGGTGAATGTTCATTTTTTTTGACTTGTTTATAAATTTTATCAATACTTTGAGTAATAACAGAAAGTTTATTTTTATCATTAATAATGCCTCCCCCGAATGATACGGGTTGTGTTAATAGTGCCACAATAAAGTAAAGTATTAGTTTGCGTTTTCGATTACAACCACTAGTATATTTTAAAGAAAATAAATTAAGAGCACTATAAACAATTTTTTGTATCAATTTAGAATGCGTATTAGATTCATTAATAAAAATATCCCAAATAATCCAAATAATATCCATCTGCATTTTGGATTCAACTGGTGCGAATTCTCGTCTTTCACATATACATTTTTGTTTTTTCATTTTACATATACGTGCGAATTCTAATATCCATTCAATCCAATAACATGCATTAACACTGTTAAGTCCATCTTTAGAGACACAATACCCTAATTCATTAATAGCAACAAATAATTCTTTAGGGTCGTCTTTAAAGGTGATTTCTTGTGCATATTTTACAGATGGCGCTTTAAACCTTTCGGTCATATAAGTCATATCAAAATCCTCTTTTTGAACTTTGATATTATTATAACTATGTCGTTTTTTAGTTTCACATAATACGCACATAATTTCACAGAATAGTTTCCTTAATTTAGGATGATTTCTTAATCGTAATTCTTGTTCTGTGAATCCAGCATTTACAATATCTCTAAAATTGCTAATTCTTAAATCTAAATAAATAGATAATTTGGGGTTTTCCATGTGTATATGTTTTGAATAAAAATCAATAATAACGTCCCATAAATCGGTATAATGTCCAGAACAAATTAATTCGGCACTCCAATAACATGCAGGTTCAATCTTAGAATTATATAAACTATTTAGCAATTCCTTTTTGACATCAGTTTTTTTAAAACCTGAGAATGTAGTGCCTTTAAATTCATTTTGTGCACGAATATCGTTAATTTCAGTATCTGCCATTATTATTATCACATAATTTAAAAAAAGTAAAGTTACTAATATAAAATATTAATAGAAGATAATATATATATATAATAGGTTAGATGTCGAATTTATCAAAACAAATAAAGCAAATAATAAATGTATATAACAAATCATCAAATTGGTGTAAAGTATTAGTATTTATTGTGTTTTTAATAGTCCTTATTGCATTATTTAAAGATGTAAGATCTTTAAACAGCGAAGGTTTTGAACAAAACGATAAATTAGTAATAAAAACAGGTCAAGATGTATATGACGATTTTTATGCACAAATATATGATTATTTAGTTTTTAGCAATGTAAAAGATGATTACGAAATAAGTGAGATTATGGATAAGACAAATCCATCTAATGTTAGTAAAGTATTAGATGTTGGTTGTGGGACTGGGCATCATGTAGGAACACTTAGTGAAAAAGGTATTGATGTAATTGGCATTGATATTTCTCCATCTATGATTTCTAGAAGTAAATCTACTTACCCTGATTGTAAATTTAAAATTGCTGATGCAACTAATAAAGACACATTTACATCTAGTTCATTTACACATATTTTATCATTATATTTCACTATCTATTATATTAAAGATAAACAACAATTTATACAAAATAGTTATAATTGGTTAATGCCAGGCGGATATTTTATTTTACATTTAGTTGACCGTGAAAGGTTTGACCCTATTTTACCATCCGGTAATCCACTTGTTCTTGTTTCACCACAAAAATATGCTAAAAAACGCATCACTAGTTCAACTGTAAAATTTACAGAATTCGCATATAATGCTGAATTTAAATTAGATGAACAAAATAATATTGCTCAATTTGTTGAGAAATTTAAAAATGATAATGATGGCAAAGTTCGCAAAAATGAGCATACTATGTATATGCCTGACGCACAAGAAATTGTTGATGAGGCGATACATATCGGTTTCACATTAGAAGGCAAGGTTGATTTATTACAATGTCAATACGAATATCAATATTTATATATTTTTATCAAACCTAACTAATCTAATTGAATTTTTATTATAGAAATGGGACAAACATTGAAGGAAAATGCACAACCAATAAATCTAGGGAACGCATTATTACATCAAAAATACGGTTACAATTTACAAGTGTCCTTCTATATTAGAGATAATACTACTATTTAAGTTACCTTTTTATATATATTTTTTTTTGAACTTAAAGAAATATATAGAAAAACGAAAATAAATCCCAGAAAA
>Ga0055584_100008352_pt1 | contig 10154 bp, 9 predicted proteins | sample OSDHelmetaG_FD_58716 | JGI IMG/M metagenome (GOLD analysis project Ga0055584, IMG submission 58716) | Pelagic marine sediment microbial communities from the LTER site Helgoland, North Sea, for post-phytoplankton bloom and carbon turnover... | ecosystem: Environmental > Aquatic > Marine >...
CGGGAACAGCCGAGTAGCGCACATGGACGTCTTGAGCGTGTCCTGGAAGCAGGTACCCGATCCCTACCCCGGTATGGCTTAATTCGCGAACAAGGCTCGTTTATGCCCTCGGGTGCTCTTGCAGCCGGCAAGTACGCTACAGCTCATTGCATCAGGCTCTTAATCGCTGATTGTCCGGATCGTAGACGGCATCTTTCAGTACAGTTGCCTGGCAGGATTCGCCCAGCAATTCCACTGTGAACTGTGAACCCGGCTCTGCGTTTGCAGGATCTACATAGGCAAAACCGAGGCTTTTTTGAGTGCAATGACCATAGCCACCGGAAGTGGTCACGCCGATACATGAATCATTGTCGAATACCGGTTCACCACCGCGGACATCGGAGTTAATGGCATCGATCTCGAAATAGACCAGGCGCATCGCCAGCCCCAGTTTCCGTTGACGCAGAGTCGCTTCGCGGCCAACGAAATCTTCTTTATCGAACTTGATGAATCTCTCCATGGCCGCATCCAGCATGGTCACCTCGTTCGTCAGTTCGGCGCCCCAGCCACGATAGGCTTTCTCGATGCGCAGACTGTTGACCGCATACAAGCCAAAATTTGCCATGCCGTGTGGTTCACCCGCCTGCCACAAGGCAGCATAGAGCGCCTCCAGCTGATCCATCGGGGGGTGTAACTCCCAACCCAGTTCACCCACGTAATTCACACGCAGGGCGATCAGCGGAATGCCGGCAACCGTGATCTCGCGCCCGGTCAGCCAGGGGAAAGTTGCATTATCCAGGCTGGCATCGGTCAATGGACCCAGTACATCCCTGGCCTTTGGTCCGGCCAGCACAAGCACGCCCCGTTCATCGCTGATATTTCCAATAGTGACGTCTTCAGCCTTCAGCCGGCCCTGTTCCAGGTGGTCGGTATCACGCAGTTCCGCAGCGGCTGCCGAGAGCAGGTAAAAACAGTCGTCAGCGAGTCGTGTGACGGTCATTTCCGCCCGGATTCTTCCTGCCTCTGAAAGGATGTGCGTCAATACGATGCCGCCGGTCCTGCCCGGCATCCGGTTGGCGCAGATCCGGTTGAGGAAGGACTCAGCATCGGGGCCGGTGACTTCATACTTGGCGAATCCGGACAGGTCCAGCAGGCCAACCCGCTCACGAACCGCCAGGCACTCATCGCCAACCACATCGAAAGTGTTATTCCAGCGGTAACTGTATTCCTCTTCTCGACCATCCGGGGAGAACCATTTGGGCCGCTCCCAGCCGAAAGTCTGCGTGTGAACACCGCCTTGCGCCACCAAGCGGTCGTACAGCGGACTGGTGCGGCATTTCCGCCCGGCCGGCAGTTCCTCACCCGGAATGGGAGTGAAATAGGTCATTCCGTAATCCTGAAAGCCCTTTGCTTTCATATAGGACTCATCCGCATAAACCCCGAATCGCCTGGGATCGAGCCCCGTCATGTTGAGTTCGGAATCACCGTACAACATCCACTGCGCCAGGTACTTGCCGCAACCGGCGCCCTGGGCGATGCCAAAAGAAGAACCGCAACAAAGCCAGAAATTCTTCAGACCGGCGACCGGTCCGAGCATCGGAGGGCCGTCAGCCGAGTGGGCAATGGCACCGTTGACAATACGCTTGATACCGGCCTCTTCCAACACCGGCATACGCTCCAGGGCATGGCCCAGCCAGGGCATCAGTCGATCGAGGTCATCCGGAAACAGTTCACTGTCTGAATCCCAGTTTGGGAACCCCCGCGGAGCCCATGCCTCGGTCATACCCACCTGTTCATAAATCCCAACCAGCCCGGACTTCTGCTCCTGGCGAATGTAGGCCGATGCATGCGGATCCCTGATGACTGGAAATTCTTCGTCACGCAACAGGAATTCCGGCACGGGCCCGGTCACAACGTAATGGTGCTCCATGTTGGCGATGGGCAGATCCGCGCCTACCATCTGCGCAACCTGCCGGGCAAAGCAACCTGCCGCATTCACTACGGATTCGGCAACCACAATGCCCTTCTCGGTGACCACCTCCCATTCCCCGGAAGGCAGCGGCCTGATGTCAGTGACCCGGTTGTGCCGAATAATCGTAGCGCCCATGTTCGTCGCGCCCCGCGCCATGGCGTTGGTCAGGCCCGATGGATCGGCATGGCCATCATCCATGGTCCATGCACCGGCCAGCACGCCATCCGTGTTCATGAATGGATTGATTCTGCTGATCTCGGCGGGATCGATGATCTCCATCCGGAAACCCACGTTGCGGGCGATGCCGCGCATGTACTGGAACCAGTCCAGATCGTGCTGGGTCCTGGCCAGCCGGATGCCGCCCGACTGATGCCAACTGACATATTGGCCGGTTAGTTCTTCCAGCTTTGGATACAGAGTATTGCCGTGGTGATGAATCTTAGCCAGGTTGTAGTTGCCAACCAGGCTGGGGCACTGACCCGCGGCGTGCCAGGTTGAGCCGGAAGTCAATTCACCTTTTTCTATCAGGAGCACATCGGTGCAACCTTCTTCGGCCAGGTGATATAAGAGCCCGACACCCATGATGCCGCCCCCGACAATGACGATACGGGCCTGATTTCTCATTGCTGTTCCTTTCTTGCTACCGGCACCCCACAGTCTACAAATCTGCGGGCTTCAATTCCCTTACTTTTTCTTCGAGATAGGATAATAGTTGATCCTTGTCATATTTGCGGGCATGCGTGAAATTGCTGATTGCGATTCCTTCCATCAATTGCTGGCTCAGATTGAGGGCCAGGTCGAAAGCCCGGCGATCAGCATGCCATTCGGGAAACAGGTCCCACGCCGTTTCATACCATTCACGATCGAAGGCCAATTGCGCCGGGCGCAGGATTTCCTCGAGTTCATTGTTCGTGCGGGCCGCTACTGAAAGCTCAAACAGTGCCACATAGATAGGGTGATTCACTTGAGCGGAGTAAGCCTGGACGGCAAGGTGGGCCATGTCAGCGTCTTTGGGTATTTCCTTGATCGAGTTCCGAAAAGCCTGTATTCGCTTTTCATGAAGGTAGTTGACAACCACCCTGATGATGTCCATTTTCGAAGGGAAATGGTGCAAAGTGGCTCCTCGCGACAGGCCGGCTTTTTCAGAGATCTTGATCATTGTTGTCTTGGAGTAGCTCAACTCAACAATACAACGGATAGCCGAACTAATGATCTGGTCGCGTGTTGCGGCACTCTTTCGAGCCTGCCAGCCGGTTTCACCAGGACCGCTGGGCTGCATCATCATTTCCGCTTTTCTTTTCAACATCAATTTTCCCGCAAGCCACCATCAGACCTGGAAACCCCGCTGACATGATTCACTCGTGTAAACGTAGCCAGTTTACCGCAATGAAGAAGAAAAAAAGCATTGCTGTTTGAAACAAGCATGACTGATTGTTAGGATGAATACCCGAGATTCAACACGGAGAGAACGATGCCTCGCATGTCTGGAAAAATCGCCTTGATAACAGGAGCCGCTTCCGGCCTGGGTAAAGCAGATGCCTGGAGACTGTCGCAAGAAGGGGCCACCGTCATATTGACCGATATTAATGACGAAGGACAGGCGCTTGCCGAAGAGATCAGTGAGTCAACCGGCCAGGAGACCCGATTCTTCCATCACGACGTTTCGAATGAAGCTCGGTGGGAGGAGATCATGGCCGCCGTCGTAGACGAGTTTGGCGGTCTGGATGTGCTGGTCAATAATGCGGGTGTTGCGTTCATTGCTACCATTGAAACTGTCACCATGGAACAGTTTCGCCTGGCCAACGCCGTTATGAACGAAGGCGTTTTTCTCGGTTGTCGTGCCGCCATACCCGCCATGAAACTGCGCGGAGGCGGCTCCATCATCAATATGTCATCCACTGCGTCGCACCTGGGCTTCCCGGTTTATTTTGCCTATTCCGCGGCCAAGGGCGCAGTGCGCAGCATGACCAAGGCCATCGCAATCCATTGCCAGATGAACGGTTATAACATTCGCTGCAATTCCATTCACCCAGGCGCGATTGACACGCCGATGGTGAGAAGTTCATTTGAAGAACTGGGCCTGGACCCGCCCGACCCTGATAAGAATGATCCCGCCGACCCGGTCGGTATCGGGCGGGCGGAAGATGTTGCCAACCTGGTACTTTACCTGGCCAGCGACGAATCACGCTTCATGAACGGAAGCGAAGTGATGCTCGATAATGCACTGATAGTGCAGTAAGCAGCACTAACCCGCAAATTTCAACAGGCCGGAATCAGACCGCATAGGCAGAAAGCACATCCTTCATGTGCTGCCTGCTGCGGGCTGCATACTGTTCATCGAGCGATTGGTGCGGCGTCAGGTCCGACAGCAATGAAGACTGGAGACTGGCGTGCTCCCCATGGAAAACAAGCCCGATCGGTATCCGGTCTTGCTGGATCAACTGGTACATATCGAAGAACGCCTTACCACGATCATCATTCCGATATTCGGGATCGCCGTCCAGGTCGTATACTTTGTTCATCCACTGCGGATAGGTGTCGTTATAGGTGACACAGGGTGACAACACTTCAATGAACGCCATGCCCTTTCCTTCACGGGCATGATTCAGGCCTTGCACCATCAATTCATTGAGCTGATCTGACCGCGTTGTAATGGCTCGCGCCAGGAAAGTCGTGCTTTGGATCGACAAGCCCAACATCATCACGTCCAGTGGGTCTTCATCGGGTGAGGCTATGGGTACTTCCTTGGTCGGCGAGTCCTGTCCCTTGGTCAAGCCATAGATGCCGTTGTTCATCACCACGTACAGTAGATTCGGGTTGCGTTTCAGGCCGTGCATCAGGTGGCCACCGCCAATGGCATAGCCATCCCCGTCACCACCGGAGGCGATGACCGTTAATTCAGGATTGGCCAGTGACGCACCGATGGCCGTTGGTAAAACCCGCCCGTGCATTGAATGGTAGCCGTAGGCGCCGATATTGTTTTGTACTGTACCGGAGCAGCCAATACCGGCCAGCACCAGTGTTTCGTGCAGTTCCACACCGGTCTGTTTCATGGCATGCAGGATAGCGCCCTGAACACCGAAATGTCCGCAGCCGGCACACCATATCGGGTGTCCTGTCTGATAGGTTCTGGTCATGCCTGTTGCTCCTTTTCGAGAATCACTTCAACCATCTCACCCGCGGTATATTGAAGTCCATCGTATCTGAGGATACTGACTATTTTCTCAGCCTGGGCTCCTTCGCTCTTCAGCAGTCCGGCCAACTGGGCGCCTTCACTCTGCTCGACCACATAAACGCGTTCATGCGAATTAATAAAATCGATGGTGTCCTGTAATACGGGCCATAATGTGCGCGGCCGGTGGCAGTGGAATTGATGGCCCTGTTTTTCCAATCGTTCAACGGCCTCGGCTATCACACCACCCAGGATGCCCACGCCGATGATGCCAACCGGCGCGGTGCTGTCACCCCACTCGACGCCTTTGGGTAAGTGTGGTCGAATTGTTTCAATCTTGCGGCTGCGCTTTTTCACCATCCTGACGCGCATTTCCGGTACCGTTGTCACCCGGCCCCATTCATCCCGCTCATTGCCGGTGACCAGATTCATTCCAGCCCTGGAGCCCGGAACGGCCCACGGTGAAATTCCATCTTCAGTAATCTCATAGCGGCGGTACTGATCCATCTGGGCCAAATCCGCTTCTGTGACTTTCTTTCCCTCATCGATGCTGACACGATCGAGATCGAAATGGGGAACCGTGAAGTTATCGTGGCAAACGGCATCGAGGGCCATAATGACCGGGATTTGGGCGCGATATGCCAGGCTGGTTGCCAGTACGCCCCCGTAGAAACACTCTTCCGGGTCGCCCGGCGCCAGCACCACGTGTGGATAGTCACCATTGCCCCCGCGCGTCAGCATATTGATATCGCTTTGTTCCGGCTTGGTCGGCATTCCGGTAGATGGGCCGGCGCGTTGGCAATCAATAATGACCAGAGGTATTTCGGCAGAACCACAGTGACCAATACTTTCCTGCATGAGAGCAATGCCGGGCCCGGAAGATGCAGTCATCGCCCTGACCCCGGTCAAAGATGCACCGATGGCCAGGTTCACCGCGGCCAGTTCATCTTCTGCCTGCATGACCACGCCGCCGGCCTCGGGAAGGTGGCGGACCAGGAAATTCATCACATCGGTCGCCGGTGTGATCGGGTAGCCTGCAAAGAATCTGCCACCGGCTGCCATGAAACCCATGGCCGCTGCGTGATTGCCCGAAATAAACATCCGTTCCTGCTTATTTTCCACCGAAGGCATGGTCAGGATCGAGTTTTCACCACTGATCCCGGCACTGTCGGCAAAGGCATGCCCTTCGTGGAGTGCCCGGATGTTGGGCTCGAACTGGGCACTGGATAATTTTCTGAAGTGGTTTCTGAGGCCACTTTCCACTTCTTCGTCATGCAGCCCGATAATGCGCCCCATCAAACCAAAACCCAGGCTATTCTTGAACAGGTCGCGGCGCAAATCCCGGACAGCAAGACGGCTGAATGGAACCGGAATGGTCAATGCAGTCGCAGGCACCAGGCCGGGTGGTAATGACTCGCGTGAGCTGTCAAAAATCACGACACTGTTCGGCGCCAGCTTCGCCGATGCCTTCTGCACAGCTTCGGTATCGAAGGCGACGAGAATATCGATTGCATCACCCACGGTATTGCGCGAGACAACAGATGCGCGCATGAATGCGGCTGCGTGTCCACCCTTGATGCGTGACGCGATATTGCTGGTTCGGTAAATCTGATAGCCGCGATTCAACAGAGCCCGGGATAAAAGAGCGATGATGGTGAGAGAGCCGTCTCCGCCCTGCCCGGCAACCATCACGGTCAGATCATCGCGAACTTCGCCCTGCAGCAGGTCCTTGTTCACCATGGAACTGATGTCGTAGGTGGCAATATTCATTCCTTATCACCTTCTTCGTCGGTCTTCGGAGCGCCTGGGCCCGTCGTGAAGAATGTCTTCGGACACAGGCTTCCCATGGCCACGCGCTCTTCGTGCGTCGGCATCAGCGCCGGCAAAGGACGATTCTTTTTCTTGTCCGATGCCAATTTATTCATCAGAAATTCACCCCTGGGTTCATCCGATAAAGGCCGTGTTTCTAGCCAGCCGTCTTCCAATGCCGCCTGGAATGCTTCGTGCCCTCTCCTGGTGCGTATCAGGGTGTAGGTCCAGCCGTCCAGACCGATGCCCCCGGCCCCGATGTCGGCATTTTCAGCACCGTAATCCAGGCAATAGAGGCAGGCAGGGCGGGCCCATTCCCGGTACTTTTTCAGGCTTACGTTCTTCACTTCCTTGTTAACCAGCCGGATGACCACTTTGCCCTTGATATTGATGTTTTCAATAGTTGCCGGATCCTCACCAATGATCTCCCCAAGCTTGTTGATGCTCTCGTTGGTGAAGCTCTCGGAACAGAACAGACCGAAAGTCAGCGTGATGTTTTTACGATACCAGGTACTCACATTGAGCCTGATGCTGGAGTTTTGCTGCAACCGCACCCCATCAATCTGGCACGGCACACCCACTACTGCGATCGGGCCAATGTTCTGTTGCATGGCTTCCTGCAGGGCCAGAGTGTTGGGCGAATAGGTATAGCGCGAAGCGGCGCAGTTAATGACTTCTTCCCGGTTTGTGGCCAGTTTGTGCAATCCAACCTGCCGATTATCCGGGTAAACGTCTCCGAGGATGGCGCCCTTGAGTGCACCCTTTTCCATCTGATGCAGGATGATCGCGGAAACAATGCCGCCATCCTGGCATTTTTCCAGAATTCCCGGATCAGTAGAGCGTGCATACAAGCCGTAAGCATATGGCCCGTAACCCTCATCGATGGAAGGCTGCTGCAGGCCAATGAAATCCTGCATATCATTGTCCGGGGGCCGTAATACCGGACAGACTTCGGCGCAGAGTACACAATCAACACAGGCGCTGGCCCGGGTGTCGACCGGGTTTTCGTCGACGTAATCGAACACATCGACCGGGCAGATCGACACACAGGCGGCGCATCCAACGCACCGGCCCGGTTTGACGACTTCCTCCATCAGTAATTCGTAAGCAGGAAATCCGCCTCGGTTCAGTTCGGTTCTCCAGGCAAATGCCCACTCGTGTGGGTTTGCACCTTCGTCGAGCAAACTGCGGTAGCGATTGATCACCTGATCTGAAGTCGCGTGTAGTTCAGCTTGCTCAGATGTCTTCTGGACAGGTTTTTCAGACTTTTCAATCCATGTATTGCTTAATTTCATCTTATTTCTGCTGTTCCGGTTCCTGGCCGATACGATCGGCGTCATTCGTTGTGGTGGAAATTTTAGCCTGTGGGCTGCGGCAGCGATACATATTTAAGTATTCCGCTTCGGGCTTGTTGCCAAAATTCGACAGAAGTACAAATTTTTTGATTGCAGCCCGCCCGATGTTTTTGAACTAAGTTCAATATTGATGATAATAGCAAAAAAGCGTCCCGCGCCGTCATGCATTTTCCGCTAAAGCTAATCACCCAGCCGGTAAGCTCGGCTTGCCGTGTCGTGAAACAAGGCCGATCGTTCTGATATTGAGTAAGCGCTACTCAGCCGCTTGAAGGCGTTCCATTGCACCGTGTAAGAGCAAGCTGCTCGGTCGACCGGAAAATTGCTCTCGAACATGCAGCGCTCAACGCCGAAATGCTCGATGCAAGCCCGGTAATAGGGACCTATGACTTGCGCCAACTCAACCGAACCTGCAGGAACTTCTCGTTTATGCCAGCCAAACCCGGCCATCGACATGGTGAGACCACCCAGTTTGACACATACATTTTCACAATAAGAGAGTTCCGCCATGTGACTGGACCAAGCCCTGAAAACCTCTTCGCGAGCGCCAGCGTAAGGACCAATACCCAGCGGACCGGCCATGTGATCAAGCACGATGGTCAAGTCTGGAAAAGCCCTGGCGAGGTCAGTCAGTTCCGGAATCTGGGGATGATAAAGCCACGCATCGAATGAAAGGCCACGCGCTTCAAGACAAGCCAGGCCCGCACGGAACGACGGCTTACCCAACAGGCCGCTGGGCGGATTCGTATGCGCATTATGAACCCGGTCGTTCGCGTCCCAGGCGCTGGCATGGCGCACGCCGCGGAAGCGCGGGCTGGCCGCCAGGTGGGCATCGAGAATCTCCTGTACAGCAGGTCCCAACGAGAGATCGGCGAATCCTACGATACCTGCTGCTACCTCGGTGACGCCGGCACCGGTTTGCGCCGGGCCGGCTACTGAGTCAACAAATTCGGTCTCACCGACCGGGCGAAATTCTTCCGGGCCCGAAGTCCGATAGAACTGCCTGCATTCAATAAAAACAGTTTTCACTATCCGGTGGCCGCCCCCGATATCCTCTACGAATTCATCGAGCAGGTAGCGGCTGCCAGGATAGTCCCAAAGGTGGTGATGGGGATCGCAGATCGGGAGATCCGGCTCAATGGCTTCCTCAGTTGTCAGGGCCAGCCACGCATCGCGTTCGTTCATGGGTGGCTTGTTTTCGGAAGAGGCCGAAACTGCGGCATGCTGATCTCCTCGGACCAGGTCTCGAAGACTACCTCCACCGGCATACCGGTCTTAACTGATTCGGGGTCGCATTCCACGACGTTGCTCATCATGGTGGGGCCCTCTTCCAGCTGGATGAGCGCAACAACATAAGGCACATCGGCCGCATAGGCTTCTGCAACCGGAAGGCGGCAAATTGTGAAGGTCGATACCTCGCCGCGTCCGCTTGATTGCACCCACTCGACCTGATCGCTCATGCAGCTCGAGCATAAAATCCGTGGATAAAACTGGAATGCCCCGCATTGTGAGCAGCGCTGGATCATCAGCTTGTGCCCCCGGCAACCTTCCCACCACGCTGCAGTTTCCGGCCGGGGCCGGGGCATGAATTTTCCGGAATGAGCCGTCATCCGCTCCGCTCCCGACCCAAAATCAGTGTCGAGTGGCTGGACATGATGCCCCCCTGGGCGTGCACCAGCGCGGTTTCCGCTCCCGCCACCTGGCGGTCACCGGCTTCGTGACGCAGTTGCTTTACTGCCTCGGTGAGCGAAAACATGGCGCCGGGGTTTCCCGGGTGGCAGTGTGACAACATGCCACCGTGCGTGTTCATTGGTAGCGCTCCACCCGGTGCGGTAGCACCCGATTCAACAAACGATCCGCCCTCACCCTT
>Ga0055584_100008354_pt1 | contig 10154 bp, 8 predicted proteins | sample OSDHelmetaG_FD_58716 | JGI IMG/M metagenome (GOLD analysis project Ga0055584, IMG submission 58716) | Pelagic marine sediment microbial communities from the LTER site Helgoland, North Sea, for post-phytoplankton bloom and carbon turnover... | ecosystem: Environmental > Aquatic > Marine >...
TAGACTGGGGAGGCTTGTTCTTTGATATCGGAGTCGGCGATTCCGTCCAAGTTGGTATCCAGGTAAACGGCGGAGTACTTTTCGATATCGGTGGTTCTTTCAAAATGAATGCCCAAGCCACCGGGTTTGCCGTAGAGCGAATCGGAAAGTGGATCGGTGTTGTAAAAATTCAAGGTGAACACCGCTTGCCTTTCGGAGGTTACGTACTGCGTACCCACCTGCTGAGGGTTTCCGTAGGATCTTGATTCGTAGGTGGTCAAGCGTCCGGAGGTATCATCGAAGCGTTCATAGGCGTAGGTTCCCTGAACCGTGTTCCCCGGAACGTCGGAGGTGACGTAGGAGCTTGAACTTTGCATGTTCAAGGTTGAAACCGTGCCGTCCACGTAAAGCAGAACGAGCTGCTTTCCGACGACGTATTCATTCCATTCCGCAGAGGTGGGCGAACGGTTCGAGTCCCCTCCGGCAAAGACAGGGAGGCTCGAAGGCGAAGCCTCCGCCCCAGGCAACATCGGAGGATTGGAAGTGAATTGGCCGGTCATTGGGGACAGGGAGAGTACGTCGCCCATGGAGGACTGAACGGTGAACTGATCGATGAACCCGTCTTGATCAAGGTCAGTCCATCCGGACAGAACCAAGACCACGTCGTTGGTAAAGGAGGCATCGGTTGAGGAAACCGTAATCGTAATCGAGCCCTCTTTCTCGACCGCCGTGTAGGTTGCTTGAAGCATACCGACAGTGGGTTGAGGGAGTCTGTTTTCGGTTGCCAAGGTATTGTCATAGGTGCAATCAGTGGCACTTGTGAATCGAATAGTGGGATTGAAGGCGATTTCGGAACCTATGAGGTCAAGGGTCGAAGGAGCTTCCGAAGAAGTGGCTGAAGAACTTCCGGAATCTCCCCCGCCGTTGCAGCCGGCAAGGGTCAGGCAAGCCAAAATCAAGGAGTAAAATGTGGCGGGTAATTTCAAAATCATGGAAAGATTCTTCTAGGAAGCAAAAAGGTCTTGATCAAGTCAAACGAGTTTTATCGAATTTGACGGGTAAATCGAAAAACTTTCGATATCCGGAGCCAATCAATGCTATTCGAGTTTGTCTTTGGAGCTTGGGCGGTCTTTTTCTTTGCGTTGGTTGTTCCCCGCCTGATCTACAAGACCCGGAAACCTTCGAACATGCGGTTCGGGAAGCCGTGCCAATTGAGAAACTTTCCCGCAAGCGAATGTACGGGATGATTATGCTTTTCGTCGACGAAAACGACAACCCCTACACGGGGTGGGTAAAAAAAGAGTGGAAAAACGGTCTGATCAAGGAACTGGGTTACCTCGAGGATGGACAAAGACAAGGGACTTGGATGAAATGGCATGCCAATAAGGTGAAGGAATCTGAAATTCACTGGGCAAATGATATGATGGTGGGTTCATTCGAGGTCTGGTATCCAAATGGAAAAATGGGGGTGCAGGGACAGACCAAGGACGGAGAAGTCGACGGTAAATGGACTCAATTTTATCCCAATGGCAAGCTTGAGAGAATTTCCAACAATCGGATCGGGAAACTTGTTTCGCTTGAAGTTTGGCTCCCGGATGGTCAACCCTGCCCCCATTCTCAAGTGGAAAACGGAAACGGGCGTTGGAATACTTACGAGGAAAACGGAACCTTGAAGAAACAGCGAGTCTTCCAGGACGGGGTCGAGATCGAAACGGGGAGCAAACCCTAGTTTTCGGAGTCTTCCAATCCGAATTGATCAGGCAGACCAAAGGAATCAGGCAAAGTTATCCCTTTTGGCTCGTATCCTTTTTCCCGGATCCGACCGGACGGCTCAAGAATCCTCCTCAGGTTTTGAGAAGGGACTTTCTTCGCTGTATCGATGCCAAGAACTGGTAAAATTCGCCGGATTACTCCCTAAGCGTAATCCGGACAAAGGATTCGGACGCTCCACCTGCCCACAGGAAAAGACAGGGCATGGGGAAGATCATCGCAAGGCTGGGCCATTGTCCCAAACCGTGTATCCCCTGCAGTTCCCTCACCTCCGTAATCGCGAGAATCCGTATCCAACAGGACTTTCCAGTCTCCAGGATACGGACATCCCCATTCCCGATGAACGAGTTGATTCGAAAAATTACAGGCGACCAAAAGAGTGTCACGAGTATCTTCACCAAACCTGAGAAACGCAAGGGTTTGCCTTTCCTTGTCGCCGCAGTCGCCCCACCTGAACTTATCTGCATAATGATCGTGTTTTGCCCACCCCGAATGACCGAGGTAGTTGTGATTCAAATCACGAACTAGCTTCGCAAGCCCCTCGTGCAAAGGTAATTCGAGCAAGCTCCAGTCAAGCGCGGAATCAAAATCCCACTCTTTCCATTGCCCGAATTCGCATCCCATGAAAAGAGTTTTCTTGCCCGGCCAGGTCCATTGAAAAGCAAGCAAGGCTCGCAGGTTGGCCAATCGCTCGGTTTGTTCAGGGAGGTTCATCTTGTTGGCAAGGGAACCCTTGCCATGAACAACCTCGTCATGCGAAAAAGCCTGTACGAAGTTTTCCGAGAACTGATAGGTTGCCCCAAAAGTCAATTTATCATGTTGATTCGAACGATCATGCGGAGGCGTCCCGAAATAGCCTAAAACGTCGTGCATCCAGCCCATGTTCCACTTAAAGTCAAAACCCAAGCCGCCGACGTCCGGCGGCTGGGTGATTTGCGGGAAAGCGGTTGATTCTTCGGCAATGCTGATTACTCCGGGGTATTCTTCGTGAATGCTCTGGTTGAACTGGCGGACGAACTCAATGGCTTCCAAATTATGATTCCCTCCTTCGCGGTTTGGAATCCATTCCCCCTCCTTGCGTCCGTAATCGAGATAAAGCATGGAGGCAACGGCATCGACCCGAAAACCGGAAACACCAAAACGGTCGAGCCAGGAAACCGCACTGCCTATCAGGAAGCTTCGGGTCTCCGGGCGACCGTAATTGAAAATCAAGGTATCCCATTCGGCATGAACTCCTTGCCGGGGATCCTCATGCTCGAACAAACAGGTGCCGTCAAAACGAGACAAGGCAAATTCATCGGACGGAAAATGAGCCGGGACCCAATCGAGGATGACCCCTATTCCCGCCTCCTTGCAACGATCAACCAAGCTCTTAAAGTCATCCGGAGAACCATATCGGTGAGTCGGAGCGTAAAAACCGGTAACTTGATAGCCCCATGAGGCTCCGTATGGATATTCGCTGGGAGGAAGGAATTCAATATGGGAAAAGCCCAAATCCTTAACGTATCGAGGTAAGCAATCAGCCAATTCTAGGTAACTAAATGGCCGGTTCTCTCTTTCGTTGAATTTCCACGACCCCAAATGCATTTCGTATATGGAAATCGGTGATTCCCGAGGGTTGAACTCGGAAAGAGGCGACATGAAACCCCTCCCATCTTCTCTTTTCCCCAAAGGATGAACAATGGAAGCATTTCCCGGAGGAGGCTCGCATCGGAAGGCGAACGGGTCACCCTTTTCCCTCAGAACCCCATCGGCGCCCAAGACTCGGTATTTGTATTTCTGCCCGACTTGGGCATGCGGAATAAAAAGTTCCCGGCAACCCGAGGAGCCAAGAGCCCTCATGGGCAGGGAGTGCGGATGCCATAAGTTGAAATCTCCGACTAAGTGAACGCTTTGGGCCGAAGGCGCCCAAACGACGAAGGAAACGCCATCGACTCCCTCATGGGTACGAGGATGTGAGCCAAGCTTCAGGAAAGGCCTACGATCCACTCCTTCGTTAAATCCCTTTAGGTCGGCATTTTCGACAGTGGGAGAAAAGCGGTACGGATCTTCCCAATCCCATTGCTCATCTCCCCTCGTGAAAAGAAGACGATAGGGGAAGACCTCGGTTTCCAAAGGCAGATGAAGTTCGAAAAAACCAGTGGATACAAGACGGTCCATCGGATACCTGTCCCGAGTTCTCAAATCAACCAACTCGACCCGGTCCGCGGAAGGAGAAAGACAACGGGCCACCATTCCCTTGCCGACCCCCAAAGAATGCAAACCGAGCACGGAATGAGGGTCTCCGATTTCCCCGGATAGGCATGCGTCTATTTCCCGTGCGTTAATGATCATCGTTAATGCGGAATCATAAGGCCACCCGGAAACAAGTGGAAGATAAAACAAAAACCACTGTTTTTTCATTTCTTCCTTGTTAAAGACGGGCATCCTCGCATCGTAAGCACATCGTGAAATCCGTAACTTGTTTGCTCCTTGCCGTCGCTGCCTCTCCTCTTCTGTGGTCTCAAACGCCCAACTCGGCGCCATTCAGCAAGCAAGCCAAAACGATTTTGGAAGCTGAAAAGGAAGTCTTTTTCGATGACGAAACTCAAAGGTTGATCGCCACCCCCAACGCCCGCCTGTCGAACGGCAGTCTGCTGCTGACCGCAAACCGCATCGAATACGACCGGAATAGAACGATTGCATTTGCCCGGGGCGACGTGACCTTGACCAACGGAACGCTCCGGATTTTAGCTCGGGAACTGGAGATCAACTTGAGCACTGCTGACTTCAAGGCCCTCGACGTAAAAGCCGGCTTTTACCCATGGGTTACGGAGGGAAGCGAGATTACCAAGGAGAATAACGAGATCACGAGCAAGGATTCCTTTTTCTACGTTCGGGACAGGCACCCGCTTGAACCTAATCTAGGGGTTCGGTCATTGACTTTCGACCAGAACTCAAGCTCCTTCACTGGCCAAGAAGTTACTCTCCGGGTCGGGAACAAAAAGATTGGCAAACTTCCCACACTATCCGGGAAGCTAGGCCAAAACCCTTTTGGTTACGGACTCCATGCGGGCCGAAGAGATCGGCTGGGTTGGTACTTGGGTACGGAAGGGGAATGGAGACTCTCCGAATCATTACTCGCTAAGGGCGAACTCACTGCCTATGAAAAGAGGGGTGTCTTCCTCTCGCCCGGCGTCGAATGGGAAACGGAACAAACCGATGGATTCCAAAGAAGCTCCCTCGAACACGGGTGGATTCGGGACCAAGAAGATGAGAGAGGGTCGGATCTTCGAGGCTTTGCGATTGGAGAAGAAAGGAATTATCTCCATGCCTACTCCGTCAACCGGTTCCGTGAAAGATGGCGATTCGCGGCTCAAATGGAGTGGCAGGAGGATTCCGAAGTTTTCCGTGATTTCCGTAGAGACCGCTTCCAGGACAAACAATGGAACGATCATTTTGCCGAACTTGCCTACGAATCGGACAATTGGACTCTTTCCACCCTTACCAAGTGGCAGGCAAACAACCACGAGGCAATGGTAGAGCAGCACCCCAATATCAGGTTCGACCTAGCCCCCACGCCCTGGCCCGACACAAAAATCTACAATACGCTCTCCTTCGAGTTCGGCGACTTCAGGGAAAAGAACCAAGTGGGGAGTTTGGTCGGCAGATCGAAGAGGCTCGACTTGGGCTACCAAATTCAGCGCCCGATCCATTTGGGAACAGGATTAACCTACACCCCGTTCTTCAGCTATCGCCTGCAGGATTACTCCCTCGACGGTCCGGACGCAATGCGTAGCTGGGGCGAATGGGGAAACGATCTTCATTATGCCTTGCATGGAGATTACGACTTGGAAAACGAAATATGGGAAATCAACGGCTTGCGGCATATCCTGGATTTTTCCATCAGCCACCGCAAAATCAAACGATTGGATTCCGAACGGTCCTCCCTCATCCCCTTGATCGACGATTCCTTGATCGACCTGAACATGGGGCCGACCGACTTGCTCGACAAACTCGAGGCCGATGACCTCGAACCCTACGAGGTCATTCGATTTGGATGGGAGAACCATTTTCTAGCTCGGACCGGTGAGTCTACTCGCGAATTGCTTTCCCTCCAAGTGTTTCAGGACCTGTGGTTCGACACCGAAAGTGGGAATGATCTTCAGCGAAACTTCCACGCAGGCGCCGCTGTTCACCCGGCGCACTGGTTAAGCCTTCGGGGGCAAGCCAAGATCGACGTGGACCGTGGCGAGACCATACGCAACAGCATAAGCGCGACCATCAGAGACGGAAGAATTAACGAATTCGACTTGGCCTACTTCAACTACAAGTCATTCAGCGATCAATGGCAGTTCCTGGCATCTCATAGAATAAGCGAGAGGAAGGCCCTTCACGGTGCTTTGCGATTGCAGGGAGAACGGCCCAAAATCCCCTATTGGCAAATCACCCTGGAATATAGGCCGTCCAGATCATGGGCTTGGTTTCTTGCCATTGCGGAAAGAACCGGCACGGCAAAAGAAAATGAAACCGAGGCCACCGCAAGCGTCCGACTTTTTTCATTCTGAAACTGAAAAAATTGTGACGTCATAATGTTGACTATAGTCCTATTACGTAAGTAAGTTATTATACATGAAGGAAAGAAATCAGCATCCAGGCCAGTCAGCCAAAGACCCAAAGGTCATGGCTCATCTCATTGGATTGGGCTTGGATTCCTCGGACGGACACAAACGGATTACCCAAGCCGAAAAATTCTCTATTTTAGGTGGATCTGAAAAAACCCACGAAAACATGACGGAAACCCTTTGCAAAACCTTTGAGGATCTCACGAACAAAGGGAAGGCTTTGGAGGAGACTTCCCCGGATGAACTATCTGATCTCATTAGCAAAAACACTCCGGAAGATTAATTAGTCCCAGACCAACAACTCCTTTCAAGAAAGAGCCCGCCCCCCCAATTCTTATGACTGACCCAGGCCCACCCCAACCGCCCAAGCCCACCCTTAAACTTTCGCCGAAGGAAGGAGCCCCACCCAAGCCTGGTGATGGTGCCGGCCCCAAGTTTCGCGTGACCCGCTCACCCTTTGCCCCTAAAGTCAAACCCGCAGGTGACGCTGCCGCTCCTCCCAGCCCAGGTGGCCCCGCTCCGGCTGCAGGCCCAACTCCCGTTCCGGCTCCAGGTGCTCCGCTTCCGACTCCAGGTGGACCGGCTCCGGCTCCGGCTGCAGGCCCAGCTCCCGTTCCTGCTCCAAGTGGTCCGCTTCCGACTCCAGGCGGCCCGGCTCCGGCTCCGATTGCCGGTGCCCCTCTGCCGACTCCAAGTCCCTCTCCCGTAGCCCCTCTGCCGACTCCGGGTCCCGCACCATCTTTGCAAAGCCCCGCGGCCCCTTCTCTTCCCGGTGCATCCCCAACCCCGAGCCCAACTTTGCCCGGCGGGCCCAAGCCATCCTTGGAAGCGCCGAAAGGTGGACCGACTCTCCCTCCACCGGGAGCAGGGCCCGCACCAATGGGAGCCCCTGGCGGAAGCCCCACCCTTCCTCCTCCCGGAGGAATGCCGGGAGCCGCAGCCCCACCTCCCGGTGCTCCCGCTGGTCCAGGTCTTGCACCCGGCGCCCCACAAGCCGCACCGGTTGCCAAAAAAAGCTCCGCGGCCCTTTTTATTTTCTTATTTATGGATCTCTTGTCTTTTGCCGTTGCAGTTCTCTTGGTTCTTGGACTCTTCGGCATTGGTTTTTTCGCCAGTCCTAACTAAAACACAAAAAATTACACTGTATCATAATGAGCGAACTCATTAACTTGAATAAAGAAAGCTTTTCCAAAGTAATCTCTGAGGAGAACAAAACGGTCCTCGTTGACTTTTGGGCACCTTGGTGCGGGCCGTGCAAGGCCCTTACCCCGATTCTCGAGGAGATAGCCAACGAGAAGAGCGAGGACGTCGGCATTTACAAGGTCAACGTCGACGAGAACACGGATTTGGCCCAAGAACACGGCGTACAGTCGATCCCCACTCTTTTGCTCTACAAAAACGGATCTCTTGCCGAAACAATCGTTGGACTCAAAACGAAAGACGAACTGATCCAACTTCTCGAATCGTAATTTTTGATTCGAGAAAGGGAAGTGCTTCGCTGGTTCTAGCTTCCGCCAAAAGCCAAGGCGAACAACAGCCCATACGAAAGGATAGTGACAGCCGTTAGGCTTAAAGTCGAACCATAGTCCTTTCGAGTAGACGCTTTTGCGAGCTTGACGAAACAAACAACGCCGAGAGGAAAAACCAAAAATACCGGCATCATTGTTTTCTCCAGCAAGGGGCAAACCAAGGTAGCCCCGACCACGCCGACGGCGTAAAGAAGCAGACCGAAATTCCTCCCGAACCGGACCACCAAGGTTCTCTTGGCGACCAACTTATCCTCCTCGCAATCCCTCGTATTGTTGACGACAAGAAGGTTGTTGATGACAAGCCCGATCCCTAGTGCCGCCACCCAATTTGGCTCCCATATCTCTCCCACGCCCACCACAAGAACGTAATGAGTACCGCAAACCGCCACAAAGCCGAAAAACAATACTACGAAAAGATCCCCCAATCCGACATAGGCCAATGGGAACGGTCCACCAGTATATCCGATTGCAAAAATCACACTCAATGCTCCAACCCAAAGAAGTTGCCGACTCGCTCCGGAGGCTTCCATGAGAATGACCCCTACTGCAAAAGCAAGAGTCAACAGAACAACCGAAGCTCTGATCATACTTTTCCCTGATATCAAGCCCGAGGAGACCGCCCTCGATGGACCAAGTTCTCTCTTTCGATCGGCCCCTCGCAAGTCATCAAAATAGTCATTGGAAAAGTTGGTCCCGATTTGAATCAGGAAAGAGAAAACAGATGCCAATGCAAAAAGATCCAAGGGCAGTTTGCCCGTGCTTCCATAAGCAAGAGAGGCCCCTGCAAAAACGGGTATCAAGGAGGCCACCAACGTCTTGGGACGGGCGGCCAAGATCCAACGGCGAACCCTTTCCCCAGGCGATACCGTCATCCGCTTAACGGGTTATGGCCAATGGGAAGCGGAAATGAGAACGATATCTCTCCTCAACCCTCCTGAAACCATCGGGCCCCCGAGAAGGGTCGGGTAACTTGTAGGGCCACTGTACGTCGATTTGCAAGGCCAGAAAACCATTGCTCGGATGGTGTTGATGCCTATGTCCAATCGGGTACTGGGAACACTTGATGAGAAAATATCGCTCACCCTCCGGGATCCACCTTTGCGAATAGGGAGCAATTTCCTTGAACGATTCCAATCCCAGCAAAGAGATGGGCTTGCCATCGGCGGCTTGATTAAAAGCTGCGCTGGCTCCCCCGGAAAGGCTTTGCCAACTATCCTTCATCGAGCCTTCCTCCAACTCACCAGGGGTATTCATCTTGTTCTCGTCCGACTCGATTACCTGTTCGAATTCGACTTGCCCTCCCGACTTTCTTGCCACTAGCAACAAGTTCCAGGGGGGCAACGGCTGTGGGTTAGGTACGGTCCAATCAAATCGTACCGTACCTTTTTCCACCAGGCTGAACCCCATTCTCTCTAGTTCCACCTGCACTCCGTCCACCAAACCGTAAGCAACGTTCTGCTCCCTTACCTTGCCCACACCCTGTACACCCCACGGCAAGAAGCCCAAAAGACCACCGATGAGAAAACCGAAAACCGCCAAGGCAATGACGACTTCCAACAGGGTAAAACCTTGCCGGGACTCCGTTACGGCAGGAGGGTAAGATTGGGAAGTCATATCAAGGACTCGTAAAGTCTTCCGGACTCAAAACGGCAAACCCACCGAATCGCCTCATCAAAATTCCGGCAATCGTGTCAGGATCAATAAAACGAATCGGTTTACCGGTAGCTATAGGATTTAAGTTGCCGTTTGCCAGGACCAACCGAGGGGGTGGCTGAACCCCCCCACCACCACTTGCCGAAGGATAAACAACGCTACCCATCGAACTGAATGCAAGGTATCGGAATTTCGTAGATCCTCCCTCCTTTCGTTCGCCTTTGAAGGTATCCATTAATCGAAAATCATCCTCATTGGCGCTCCAAACGGTGTATGCATCTTCTTTCCATTCCTCGGAAACCTCGCAAAATGAATCATTTTCAGGCACAAAGAAAACCCCGTCCGGCAGGGTCGTCCCCTCTCCCATTACCAACCAATTCGTTTCGTTCGTGGTAGCGCAGGTGTCCTGAACCACAAGTTCGACGTAACGATGATATTTCTCCAGGTCTTCTTCCATCGCATTAACAATCAACCGGGTTTCCGCCCCCGAAAGGGCGGCTCGGGTACGGGCTTGCTGCACGAGGCCAAGAACTTCTCTCTGAGCCGAGCCCAGTTCCTCTCCTCCGCCTCCGAGCAAGGTTAAGCCAATGAACCCCATCATCAAGCCCATCACCGCAAT
>Ga0055584_100008355_pt1 | contig 10154 bp, 8 predicted proteins | sample OSDHelmetaG_FD_58716 | JGI IMG/M metagenome (GOLD analysis project Ga0055584, IMG submission 58716) | Pelagic marine sediment microbial communities from the LTER site Helgoland, North Sea, for post-phytoplankton bloom and carbon turnover... | ecosystem: Environmental > Aquatic > Marine >...
AGATTGTTCAATTTGTTCTGCGCTATCTTGAGAGTGACTATTACTGCTTGTCTCGTTAGTCTCAGTATTTTTGACCTCTGTAGCGTTGAAATCAGTACTTGTTTCTTCAACCGAAGTAATCATAGAAAATAACGGTGAATGTACCTTGGCTATTTCACCTTGTTTATAAAAAAGTTTATTTATGACCCCTGAATGCATCGCTGGGATTTGAACTAACGCTTTATCTGTCATCACGTCTGCAATAGGTTGATCTTCAACAACAGCTTCTCCCTCTTTAACTAACCATTCAACTAGTTCGCACTCAACAATACCTTCACCAATATCAGGTAAAATAAAATCAATACTCATGTTTTTTTCCTACTTTATTATTAGTAAATTAATAGTGAATGCTACGTTTAATCGCTTCATATATTTTTAAATGATCACTTACGTATTCTTTTTCTAGCGCCAAAGGGTATGGTGTATCTAAACCACAAACACGCTCAATCGGCGATTCTAAATGTAAAAAACATTCCTGTTGAATAGTTGCCGCAATTTCACTAGCAAAACCTGCTGTTAGTGGGGCTTCTTGGGTGACTAATAAACGACCTGTTTTAACTACCGAGTTTGCTATTGTCTCTATATCCCAAGGTAGTATGCTTCGTAAATCAATCACTTCACAAGAAACTCCGTCATTGGCCGCTAAATCAGCCGCTTTTTGTAAAACTTCCATTTGTGCGCCCCAAGCAAGTAACGTGATATCACTCCCTAGTTGTACTACTTCAGCTTTACCTAATGGTAATTGATAATCTTCCTCAGGGACTTCCCCAGAAGATGCCCTATATAGCCGCTTAGGTTCAAAAAAGATAACCGGATTATCATCACGAATTGAAGCGAGCAATAAACCTTTAGCTTGATATGGGTTACGTGGAATTACTACTTTTAAACCGGGTGTATGCGCAAAATAGGCTTCCGGCGATTGGCTGTGATATAAACCACCGGCAATACCGCCACCATAAGGTGAACGAATGGTTAACTTACCTACATTAAATTCATTACCACTACGATAACGAAACTTAGCCGCTTCATTTACAATTTGGTCAAAAGCAGGAAAGATATAATCCGCAAATTGAATTTCTGCAATCGGACGAGAGCCTTGCGCCGCTAAACCATTAGCAAAACCAATAATACCTTGCTCAACTAAAGGGGTATTGAAACAACGTAGTTTTCCATATTTATCTTGTAGACCGCTCGTTGCTCGAAATACACCACCAAAATGACCTACATCCTCACCAAAGCATAACGTAGCGTCATTTTCGTCCATAGCGATATCAAGCGCATTATTAATGGCTTGTAACATATTCATCTTTGCCATAATTAGAATTTCCCCGCAGTAAATGGATAAGCTTCTGGGTATTTATTAATATGTGTTTTCACCTGTTCTAGTTGCGCTGATAATTGAGATGAAGGAACATCATAAACATCAGTAATTAACGTATCGATATGAGGTTTACTCACTTTCTCTGATATTTTTACTGCAGCGAGTACTTTTTCTCTAAGTTTCTCAAACAATGCTTTTTCTTTGTTTTCATCCCACCAGTTTTGCGCTAATAGCCAACTTTTCATTCTTAAAATAGGATCATTATCATGCCACTTAGCTTCTTCTTCTCGGGTACGATAACCTGATGGATCATCAGAAGTAGAATGCGCACCTAAACGATATGACATCGCTTCAATTAATACAGGTGCATTTTCTTTCAAAGCAACTTTACGTGCTATTTGAGTCGCTTTAATTACAGCTAAAATATCGTTACCATCAACTCTTAAGGTTTTAATACCATAACCAACACCACGCGAAGCAATGCCATTACCTTTGAATTGTTCATCTGACGGTGTTGAAATTGCGTAACCATTATTGCGACAGAAGAAAATGACTGGAGCGCTGTGCACAGCCGCCATATTTAACCCAGCATGGAAATCACCTTCCGATGCTGCGCCTTCACCAAAATAACAAAGCGTGACTGCATCTAAACCTTGAAGTTTTTGCCCGTAGGCATATCCTGTTGCTTGGGGAATTTGAGTACCTAATGGTGAAGAAATAGTCATATAGTTCAATTCTTTTGAACCGTAATGAATTGGCATTTGTCGACCTTTACCTAAATCGTCTTTGTTAGAGAACATTTGATTCATAAAGTTTTCAAGGCTAAAGCCACGAAACATTAAAGCACCTTGCTCCCGATATTGACTCATTATCATATCTTGTGGTTTTAATCCCGCAGCACCACCTACACTTGCCGCCTCCTCCCCCAGAGCAGCCATATAAAAACTTAAACGACCTTGGCGCTGTGATGAAACCATACGTTCATCTAATATACGGTGAAAAATGAAGGTTTTATACACCTTAACAGCCAGCTCTTTATCTATATCAGGCATATCACTACCTTCATAAATGCTACCGTCTTGTTTTAAAATTTTAAGTTCTGGAATTTCAATACTACTGCCATCGATAAACGTTGGTTTATGCACTATAGGCCCATTATTATAAAGTTCACTTTTCATAATATTCTCTTTTGTAATCGTTCATGCTATTTCATTTTTAATTGCTTAATTAAATAAAAACAGATGCGAAACTTATATTATTTAACACGGTTTTTTATATTAACTATGCCATATTTAAGTATAGTCAATGATTTGTAATAATCTCCAGAACCTTACCTTTACGTTAACTGATTCTCAAGATTACTAGGGAATGAACTAAACTAATTAAGTTTAAAAGTGAGCAGAAATGTTTACAGTAAGAAAAATGATTGTTGTTTATTGAAAGGTTTACAGATGAAATTATGGCAATGACTTCTTGAAATAATCAATTGAATTTTAAATTTTTATATAGTGAAGCATATTGTATGTATGCTTCACTTAAAGGTTTTTTTATCAGAGGTTTTAGTGATAGGAGTTAAGCTATTAAGATTAAAAAGGCACAGAATGTTTTTTTAAGATATTACTAATTTCACTAGTTAGCTCTGGCGACAATTGAATATTAAAAGCCGCTATGTTTTCCTCTAGTTGAGACATGGTTGTTGCACCAATAATAGTTGACGTAATACCGTTAACTTGATCACACCAAGCAAGTGCTAATTGAGCTGGACTAATATCAAAACGTTTTGCTAAATCAACGTAAGCTTGCGCTGCTGCATTGGTATACTCCGTATCTCTAAAGAGCCCCTTTCTTTGTGAATAAGTCCATCGACTTCCTTCAGGGCGAGCGCCATTTAAATATTTTCCGGTCAATATCCCTGACGCTAAAGGAGACCAAGGTAAATAAGCAATATTTTCACGGACGCAGTTTTCAATTAAATAAGGCCAATCTTTTGTATGTAACAAACTAAATTCGTTCTGTATTGACACCACTCGAGGTAAATCATATTTATCACTAAGACGTAAATACTGGTTAATTCCCCAAGGTGTCTCGTTAGACAATCCGCAATGCCTTATTTTTCCTACTTTTATACTGTCAGATAAACCTTGCAAAATATCTAGCATCCCCTCTATTTCTTCAGTGGTGTCTTCTACTAGAAACCCCTCACTATTTGGCCAATGAGAGCCAAAATGAGGTGATTTGCGATTTGGCCAATGTAACTGATATAAATCTATATAGTCTGTTTTCAATCGCGCTAAAGAGGTGTCAATTGCCTCAATAACAGTTTTCCCAGTAATCTTGCTACCCTCTCTAATATATGAAAAACCAGGTCCAGCTATTTTTGAAGCAAGTACAATATCTTGTCGTTTTGAAGGGTTTGCTGCCAACCAATTACCAATAATAGCTTCTGTTTTACCATATGTTTGCTCAGACGGCGGAACCGCATACATTTCAGCCGTATCAATAAAATTAACCCCTTGCGTTAACGCATAGTTAATTTGCTCATTTGCCTCTTGTTGATTATTTTGTAACCCCCAAGTCATACTACCTAAACAAACTTGAGAAACATCTAAAGAGCTGCTGCCTAACGGGACATACTTCATAATATTGAATTACCATAGGAATAACTAAATGGAAATAATAACAAAAGCATTTGTTATTTCACATAAAACTTTGACTTTTAGTAATATTTATACACAATCAATAACAATGTTATTTATAAGTAATATAAATGAGCTATCGAGAATAAAAATATTTTAGCGTAAAATTAATATTTAATTATTACATTGAAAGTCCCTTGTTATAAACAATTATTATCTAGTAGTTCCATTTGGGTATCTTCTATTTACAAACCCTAACATTATTAATTAACAGAGCTTCAAATATACATGGATCATCTATCACTGCGTAAACTTTCAATAATAATAATAATAGCTTTATGTGCTATATCAATTATTCATGGGTATTCCTCAATACGTGTGACTGAACAAGTTGACGAAATTCAACAATCATGGAGTGAATTTAGATCCCAAAATAATGAAAAAGCCCGTTTGGTTAATTCTTTATATCAAGTATTAGGTTACGGCGGAATGATACATGACTTTAAAAACTATATTCTTCGAAAAGACATTTCCGATTTTATTAAAGTTGAACGCTCAATGGGGGCGGCGCAATCAGTTGTTAAACAATATATTGCGTTAGGCAATTCACCAACTGAAACCTTAATTTTTTCTGATATTCAAGCTACCTTAGACAATTATCAGCATGCCATAATATTAGTTAAAGATAGTATCGATGAAAAAAAGACGAGTATTGAGATAGATAACTTGGTCAAAGTAGATGATGAATTAGCCCTACGTGGATTAAAATTACTGCAAGCCGAAATTGTTAACTTACACCCCTATTTTGGAGACAAAACCAATAAACCGGTATTAGCATCAGCTCTATATGCTGAATTTGGTTATGGCGGTATGATCCATTCATTTAAAAATTATATTCTTCGCCACGATTTAAAGTATAAGGAAAACACTATATCTTCAATAAGTCATATTGAAGATATAGTAGCGTTATATGAGGAGTTAAGCCCAACAATAAGTGAACAAACCGCATTAAAAGATATCATGTTTTTTTTAAATATCTATAAAAATAATATTAAACTCATTGATCAGGGCATTGAGCAAAACTTATCTCCTGAACAAATTGACATTCAAGTTAAAGTGACTGATATCTATGCTTTAAGGGGCCTAAAAACTATTGAACACGATATTATTTATCAAATTGAAAAGAAATCTGATTTATTAAGTCTTTTGATACAAGATGTTTATAATAAAGAGCAGCAAAATGCACTGACTGTTATTATCGCAACTATCTTTATTGGCTTTTTTATCTATTGGGTTTTTACAACTAAAGTTATTAATCCGGTAAAAAACATTTCGAGAGTTATGCTCAAAATGTCACAAGGTGACATTAACGTTACTGTTTACCCAGAAAAACTAAGTTATGATAACGATCAAACAGAATTAGGACGAATGCATCGGTCACTACAAATATTTAAAGAAAATGAAATTAAACGGCAAATTGCCGAAGAAAAAATAACACGTCTTGCGTTAACTGATCCTTTAACAGGTTTAGCCAACCGTAATCAATTTGAGAGTAGAATCAATGAAATAGTAGTTTTAGCTAAACGAGAAGAAAAGCTTATTGCGTTACTAGCACTTGATCTTGACCATTTTAAACCAATAAACGATGAATTTGGCCATGCTGCTGGCGATTTAGTATTAAAATCAGTTGCTAATAATTTACTATTAATATTTAGAGAAACAGATTTAGTCGCTCGCCTCGGTGGTGATGAATTTTCGGTGGTGCTTTATGGCCCAGATAACATCAATTCGATTAAAAAAACCTTAAACAGAGTTCTCGCGTTGATTCCTACTTCCGTGCCTTACGGTAAAGATAAACTCTCTGTTGATATTAGTATCGGGGTAGCATTACACCAGCACAATTCTAGTTTTGATTTAGAAATATTAATGAAAAATGCCGATACTGCTTTATATCAAGCAAAAGAAAGTGGAAGAGGCTCTTATCGTATTTTTGTGGAATAATCGATAGATATCGATTAATTAAAGCTAACGTTTATTCAGCGCTAATTTCTACTGGAATTACGGTTAATAAGGCACGTTGGCCAATAGCCACATTCGCATTAGGAAAAATAATAGCTTCGCCTGATTTTCGAGTTTTAATCTCTTGTTTGCCATCTATTGCGATAACAGTGCCAATCGGAAAATCAGTGAAGTTTTCAACATCATCGTTAAAGTTCAATCTAAAATTATCACAATGACGCTCAATTATTTGATCAATTTCAAAAAAGCTAAAACTCTCCTTATTATAAGCAGGAAAAACCAATGGTTCACCTGAAATTAAGTGAGTTAAACTTAACATAACGTCAGAGAAATTTGTCATATCATTTTCACCAAAAGCCTTTACTTTACCTAGTTCAACAGTGAAAGCATGTGCGCCAAATTCATTTGATGAAAAATAACTAAAAGTGGTCGTGGGTGAATTAGAAAATAAAATAGTTTTTATGCCACAAGCTAACATAAATTGTAATTGCTCTTTTACCCACGGTTTTTTATGCCTATATGGGTAGACTGCAAATTTATCATTTTTAGAACCACGAATTGCGGTATGAAGATCGTAATGAATACGTTCGCTATTGTGCTTTTGCGAACGATTGTTTTCATAAAAATTCTTTACCGTATTCTCTAGCAACATCGCACGTTGACGTTCTTGGTTATCTAACGCTTCCTCTTGTCCTTTAGTTGATGTATCGCTTAGTGAAAAGTCACCGCTAAAAAGCCTATTAAGGTTTTCTTCTACGAAACGCTGTCCAATATTGATAGAAGGCGGATTACCAAATAAAAAAAGTGTTCTATTTTCTAAATGTAATTCACCTAACACTAATTTTTTTATTAACGTATTACATATTTCAATAGGTGCTGTTTCATTTCCATGAACTGCGCTAGATAAAACAATATCTTTATTTGATGTGTGTTCCAATGGTTCAAAAATTATAATTCCTGTATCAAGTACGGATACTTTAGCGCTTGATGATTTTTTTTTGCATTCAACATTAAAATGAAATGCCGCCATTGAGATTTCATGGCTCCTTGTCAAATGTAAAAAGTCACCCGTTTGTTGGAGTTCAATTTGTAACTGTGAAGCCGTTAATTGCGCTTGTGGGTAGACCATTATTAACCTTTATTCTTTCTATTGATTCGCTATAAAATTTATTATTTTAGCTAAATGAAGTAATAAAAATATTCATTACTTCATTTAATATTATTACAATCCCGCTGCCTTAAATGCTGCGCTAACAATCTCTTGTGCTTCTTTTATAATTGTTTGTAAGTGTTGTTCATCAATAAAACTTTCAGCATAAATTTTATAAATTTCTTCTGTGCCAGATGGGCGTGCAGCAAACCATCCATTATCAGTAACCACTTTAATACCACCAATAGCGGCATTATTACCTGGTGCATGAGACAAAATCTGGACTATTTTTTCACCTGCTAATATATCCACGTCAACATCTTTACTTGAAAGTGCTGTCAGTACTTTCTTCTGCTCAAATGACGCTACCGCTTCAACACGACCGTAACAAGGTTCACCTAACTCACTCACTAATTCAAGATAATGTTGATGTGGGTCTTTGCCGGTAGTTGCTAATATTTCAGCGGCTAATAACGCTAAAATAAAACCGTCTTTATCTGTAGTCCAGGTACTACCATCTCGTGCTAAAAATGATGCGCCAGCACTTTCTTCACCGCCAAAAGCATAGCTAGAATCACCTAAACCATCGACAAACCACTTAAAACCTACAGGTACTTCTGATAAAGGTCTATTAATTTTATTTGCTACACGGTCAATCAATGAGCTGGAAACCAGTGTTTTACCTATCTTACTCTTCGAAGACCATTCTCTATGCGTCATTAAATAGTTAATCGCAACAGCTAAGTAATGATTAGGATTCATCAACCCACCGCTTTTCGTTACTATGCCGTGTCGATCAAAATCAGGATCATTACCAATGCTAATGTCGAAATCATCTTTCATTGCAATAAGACCAGCCATAGCATAAGGAGAGGAACAGTCCATTCTAATTTTGCCGTCCTTATCAAGCGGCATAAAAGCGAAGCTTGCATCAACAATGGGGTTCACTATAAAAATATTTATATCGTATTTATGGGCAATAACTGTCCAATAAGCAATACCTGAACCACCAAGTGGGTCTACACCTATGGACACACCTGATTTAGCTATCGCCTCCATATCAATAACTTGGTCGAGTTGATTAACATATTTCTCAATAAAGTCTTCTTGTGTTAATAAATCAGATTCAAGTGCTTGTGTATACGAAAGTTGTTTAATATCGACTAAGTTATCTTTGATAAGCTCATTGGCTCTTTGCTCAATTTGCTTAGTGATACTTCCTTCTGCGGGACCACCATGAGGTGGGTTATACTTAATTCCGCCATCAGTAGGAGGATTATGCGAAGGTGTAATAATTATTCCATCAGCAATTGAGCAGTCACTATGTGTTTTATTATGCGAAATAATCAGCCGTGAAATAACAGGAGTCGGTGTAAAACCAGAGTTTATATGAGTGGGAAATAAAACATCATCTTGAATCACAACATTCACGCCATTTGCGATTAACACTGAAACGGCACTCGCAAAAGCAGGCTCAGATAACGCATGAGTATCCTTACCTAAAAAAAGTGGCCCTGTAATGTTTTGGCTAACGCGATACTCTGCAATCGCTTGACAAATAGCCTTAATATGCTGTTCATTAAAACTTATTTTAGTTGCGCTACCTCTGTGTCCAGAGGTACCAAAACTGACTTGTTGAGCAGTAACATCTACATCAGGTATTTTAAGGTAATAATCACTAACTAATCGACCAATGTTAATTCTATCTTCCGGACGAGCTGGTTTACCTGCATGAGGATGAACAGACATAATTTTCCCTTACCTTGTATGTTTAATTATAATTCTTATATTTAGTGAGTTTTATACTCATTCCATTTCTCGTAGATGCGTAATTCAGCTAACTGCATGAATATTTTTAGGTAAATATAAACTAACTTTAAAGTAATTCACGAATTTTTATTACTTCATTATCATCATAGCCTAATAGTGTAGCAGCTTCTGTCAACATCATTTTTTTACGCGTGGTATTTGAGTTAGTAATTACCCAAAATGGGCTATGTGGAACTTGTTTGGGTTTTGTACTACTGCCACTCGCTGTTAATACTTCTTCACTTAAAGCAAAGTATAAGCGTTTTGTTTTTCTCGCACTCACTTTAGGTGCTATATTAGTCACTATATTAAATGTTTCAGGGTGTGCTCTGTATAAAGCAGCAAGAATTAATAAAAAGCGCCCTACCGCGCCACGCTGCATCGCAAGCTCTTCTTTATTAATAAAATTGAAAACACTTTCTGAATCACCCTTTTCCAATTTATGAATAGTAACAGTATTTTTTTCACTATTATCGGTTTTATCATTGCTTGAGTGACTCACCTCTGTAATTGGTGATAGTTCGCTTTGATCAATCTCATTATCTTCGACTTTTGTAACAGGTGTTGATTCTGTTGCTGTTTGCTGAATAGTATCTCCAAATGAGAGTAAACGACGCAATATACTTGAGGCGCTCTCACCAATAGCTTGTGTATTGGAAACAATATACAGATAAAGTTCATCATCTATTTCAATATTTTTCATTTATCACTAACTTCTATAAATTTTTAAGTGCCGCAAGATTATACCCAAATTCTGGGTTATTTCATGGTAAAATTACGATAAGTTAAAAATAAGTGAACAAATAAAATGATCAACATAAGCGAATCAACATTAGTAAACACGAAACACCTAAATTATCAACAAGTAGGTCAAGGTGATCATATTGTACTAATTCATGGGTTATTTGGTAGTTTAGAAAATCTAAACATGGTTGCTAAAAGTTTAAGCGACGAATATTGTGTTACCAGTATTGATGTTAGAAATCATGGTAATTCTTTTCACCAGCAAGGCATGGACTATCAGGTTTTAGCCCAAGATGTTATTTGTTTATTAGATGAACTTTCTATTGCGCATTGCCATATATTAGGCCATTCAATGGGCGGAAAAATAGCAATGAAGATTGCGCTTTTATATCCTGAGCGACTTAGAAAACTCATTGTGGCCGACATTGCGCCTGTT
>Ga0055584_100008356_pt1 | contig 10153 bp, 7 predicted proteins | sample OSDHelmetaG_FD_58716 | JGI IMG/M metagenome (GOLD analysis project Ga0055584, IMG submission 58716) | Pelagic marine sediment microbial communities from the LTER site Helgoland, North Sea, for post-phytoplankton bloom and carbon turnover... | ecosystem: Environmental > Aquatic > Marine >...
AGCGCTTCAATTCTGCGCACCCCTGCAGCAACTCCGGATTCCGCAACAATTTTAAAAAATCCGATATTACCTGTACGTTCGACATGGGTACCACCGCATAATTCAAACGAGAACTCGCCCATACGAATGGTTCTGACTTCGCTGTCATATTTTTCGCCAAACAACGCTTCAGCTCCGGATTGCTTTGCTTCATCCAGATCCATCTGAGCAACCGTTACCTGATGATTGGATCGCACCTGTTGATTAACGATTTTCTCTATCTCTGATAACTGTTCCGCAGTGATGACGCCGTGATGGGAAAAATCAAATCTCAGACGACGCGAATCAACCAGTGAGCCCTTCTGCTGCACATGGCTACCAAGCACCTGTTTCAGGGCTGCGTGGAGCAGGTGCGTGGCAGAGTGATTATTGGCACTCCCGGTCCGCTGGACCATTGCAACCTGCGCACTGCCCTGATCCCCTATCCGTAGCGATCCCTGTGTGACCTGACCAAAATGCCCGATCACTTTGTTTGCAAGATACTGCGTATCTTCAACTTTAAACGTTGCATCATCAAATATCAGCATGCCATTGTCGCCTACCTGACCGCCACTTTCCGCGTAGAATGGTGTTGAACTGGTAACAACAATACCCGTTGAGCCATTTTCCAGAATATTGACTACCTGCCCCTGATCGACCAGTGACACCACATTTACCGGCGCTTCTACGGATTGATAACCGTCGAATCTGGTGGCTGCAATACCTTCAAGTTTTATTTTTTCCCCCTGGATGAATTGACTTGCCGCTCGGGCCCGATCCCGCTGCGCTTCCATTTCCAGGTCGAAACGCTGTTGGTCAATACCCAGGTTATGTTCCCGCGCAACGTCAGCGGTTAAATCAGCAGGAAAACCATAAGTGTCATACAACCTGAACACCACCTGTCCACTGATAGTGTCACCATCCAACTCTTCGATTTCCCGCCCGAGTATCTTTAAACCCTGATCCAGGGTCTCATTGAATTTTTCATTTTCCTGCTTAAGCAATTGCTGTATTTTCTGCTGATCGCGCGCAAGTTCAGGATAAGCATCCCCCATTTCACTGACCAGACAGGGTACCAGCAGGTGAAAGAAAGGTTCTCTGGCACCGTGCTGATAGCCATGCCGTATGGCGCGACGAATAATCCTGCGCAACACATAACCTCTGCCCTCATTCGAAGGCACTACTCCGTCACAAATGAGGAAAGCAGTAGAGCGGATATGGTCAGCAATAACCCTAAGCGATTTCTCTTCAAGATCTTCAATATTTAAAATCTTCGCAGCCGACTTGATCAGTTTCTGAAACTGATCGGTCTCATAGTTGCTATGGACGTGCTGTAATACTGCGGCAATGCGCTCAAGCCCCATGCCGGTATCAACCGAAGGTTTCGGCAGCGGTTCCAGGGTCCCATCACTGCTCCGATTAAACTGCATGAACACCAGATTCCATATTTCGACATAACGATCACCATCTTCTTCCGGCGTACCCGGGGGCCCTCCTTCCACCTCTGGCCCATGGTCATAAAATATTTCCGAACAAGGTCCACAAGGACCGGTGTCCCCCATCTGCCAGAAGTTGTCCTTGGCGCCAATTCGGGCGACGCGTTGTTTGGGAACACCAATCTGGTTCACCCAGATATCTTCTGCTTCGTCGTCTTCTTCAAACACAGTGATCCATAACTTGTCTGCCGCCAGACCAAATTCCTTAGTCAGCAGTTCCCAGGCATAGTGAATCGCTCTCTCTTTAAAGTAGTCTCCAAAGCTGAAATTTCCCAGCATTTCGAAAAACGTATGGTGACGAGCGGTGTAGCCAACGTTTTCCAGGTCGTTGTGCTTACCGCCTGCCCTGACACAGCGCTGAGAAGTAACCGCACGGACATAATCGCGTTTTTCTTCGCCGAGGAAAAGATCCTTGAATTGAACCATTCCCGCATTGGTGAAAAGCAAAGTCGGGTCGTTTCCTGGCACAAGAGAGCTGCTAGGAACGACCTGATGGCCCTGACTTTCAAAATAGTCCAGAAATCGCTTTCTGATTTCAGTGGTTTTCATAGATGGGTTCAACACAAATGGGGTGGGGATAATACCCAAGTTTTACCGCAATTTGTATTAGCCTTTATGTGGGAGAATCAATGCAGGACAGTAGAGTCAATCTTTGAAACTGCGGATTTCAGCTGGCGTAAAACCTCGCTGTTGCAGAAATCGCGCCTGACGCGCCCATTGCTTGTAGTCTTCAGGCATCTCCACACCAAACTTTTTTCGCCTTACTTCCTCGGCAAGTCTCGCCCATTGACCTTCATAAGCACTCATGACCTCCTCTACAATGACAGGATCAACATGATGTTGATTGAGTTCGTGCTGTAGTACCGTTGGCCCTTTCCCTGCAGAAAACCTGACCCGGCCAATCTGTTCAGCAAATCTCTGATCAGACTGAGCATTTTGCTCGATCAGCTCTCTGATTAATATTTCTGTCTGCTCATATAGATCAAAACGCTGGAGCTTTTTACGCAGTTCACAGGCGCTGTGTTCTCGCCTGGCGAGATATCCATATGCACGATTCCTGAGATCTGCAAAGGCTTTTTTCTCAGCAACTTGCTGCAGTAATCCGCGATCAGTTTCAGACAAGATTGGTTGTAATCGTGATGGGGAAATACTTAAATGACCGAGTGGGACCTTTCCCCTGAAGACCAGTCCTTCTGGTCACCACCCGATCACTTTACTTATGACAGCCGCTAAATCAAATCTCCACCGCGGCATCCGCAGCGAGGTCTTCATCTGCGTCAATATCCTTGGTTGCAGGACCTTCGATCAAGCCTTTCTTTTCACGAATAATGCGCTCAATTTCATCAGCCATATCAGGGTTTTCTTTGAGAAATGCACGAACATTGTCACGCCCCTGGCCAATGCGATCACTGCCGTAGCTATACCATGCGCCGGATTTTTCGATAATACCCACTTCCACACCAAGATCAATTAACTCACCCTGTTTGGATATTCCCTCGTTATACAGAATATCAAACTCAGTCTGACGAAATGGCGGGGCAACTTTATTTTTAATGACCTTGACCCTGGTCTGGCTACCTAGAACCTCATCACCCTTCTTGATTGCGCCAATACGCCTGATATCGAGCCGTACTGAAGAGTAAAACTTCAGTGCGTTACCGCCGGTTGTCGTCTCTGGATTGCCAAACATCACCCCTATCTTCATTCTGATCTGATTAATGAAGATCACCATGGTGTTCGATTTCTTGATATTAGCCGTCAGCTTGCGCAGGGCCTGGGACATCAGTCGGGCCTGCAAGCCGACGTGATGATCTCCCATTTCGCCCTCAATTTCGGCCTTGGGGGTCAATGCTGCCACCGAGTCCACCACGATCACATCCACTGCCGCAGAGCGTACCAGCATATCAGCGATTTCCAGCGCCTGTTCTCCAGTGTCCGGTTGAGATACCAGGAGTTCATCAATATTCACACCCAGCTTCTCTGCATAAGACGGATCCAGCGCATGCTCGGCATCTATAAATGCCGCGGTGCCCCCCTTCTTCTGAGCTTCAGCCACCACCGAAAGTGTCATGGTGGTTTTACCAGAGGATTCCGGGCCGTATATTTCTATAACCCTGCCACGGGGCAAGCCGCCAATGCCGAGCGCTATATCCAGGCCCAGGGAGCCGGTGGAATAAGACTGTATATCAGCAGCTACTGTTGAATCACCAAGCCGCATGACAGATCCTTTGCCAAACTGGCGGTCAATTTGACCAAGCGCTGCATCCAGCGCCTTACGTTTATTGTCGTCCATTGTTTAATACTCTTTGTTAGGGGTTATCGACACTGTAGTGGTAGAACTATATGTTCTCATATTTGAGAACATATCAGAAGGAGACTGTTAAGTACAACAGTTTTCTACACCTCGATTATCCCACAGCAGATCACTATCTCACAGCGTTAGAATATATTTTTTGCAATTAAATCAATATTTTATCACCAGTTTACATCGCATATTTCAGAGCCTGAATGGACAAACGACAATAAGATATTGAAAATAAATAAAGGTCATATTTACAGGTCGAACGCCTCATCTGGTCTTTTCAGATGCTCAAGCTTCGCCGCCTCCCCTGGAGTCAGTGCAATAACGGCGACGCAGGCTGTGGTCATCAACTTTCCATCCGCTGGTACCTCTACGTCCGGACAATAATGCATTAATGCCAGCTCAAAGCCGGGATTGTGCCCCAGCAGCATAACGGTCTGGTGATGCGCCAGTTGCTCATCCGCAATTCGAATCACCTCTGACTCCGTTGCATGATAAAGATCGCCGATAAAATTGACTTCCGCATCGGCGATGTTCAGCTCTGTGGAGACCAGCGCCAGCGTCTGCCGCGTCCGCATTGAAGAAGAGCAGCAGATCACGTCGGGGTGGATGCTGTAAAAATGCAGCCACCTGCCCACCTGGACTGCATTACGGCGTCCCCGCCCGTTGAGTGGTCGCTCAAAGTCGGCAGCTGCAGCGCTATGCCAGTCGGATTTGCCATGTCTCAGCAGAATTAATTTTCGTGTCGCCATGCAATGGTCCAGTCAGTACAATACGCGCTTTATTTTACCCTCTCCAAACCACCCTGATGGCAAAAAAAGACAAGCAACCGCGCCCTGGCACCATCGCTTATAGCGCAGATCGACATGAATACTACGAAAAGGCGGTGCAATGCGTTGAGTCGGAAGTGGATTTCGTCGAGGAGACTTATGAAAAACTGCGGGGTAAAAAAGCAGCGTTTCTGAGAGAAGATTTTTGTGGTACGGGCAACACCAGCTGTGAATGGATCAGACGGCGGCAAAGCAATTCTGCTGTCGGTCTTGATCTTGACCAGGAAGTACTGGACTGGGGCATTAAAAACAAGGTCGGAAAATTAAACCCCGAACAGCAGTCCCGCATAGAGCTGCTGAATCAGGATGTATTAACCGCAGAGTGTGATGCTGCGGATGTAACCCTGGCAATGAATTTCAGCTACCAGTTGTTTAAAACCCGGGATCAGCTGCGCTTCTATTTTGAACAGGCCCATAAAGGACTGGCCGACGACGGCCTGTTTATTATCGACGCTTATGGCGGCTATGAGTCATGGAAACAAATAAAAGAAAAAACCAAATATGACGATTTTGACTATTACTGGCACCAGAAAAAATATAATCCGATCACCGGCGATATGTTGTGTCACATTCACTTCAGGTTTAAAGACAAATCATGGTTGCGGCAAGCTTTTACCTACGACTGGCGACTATGGACTTTACCTGAACTTCGGGAACTGATGACCGAGGCCGGTTTCTCCAAAGTCCAGGTTTATTGGGAAGGCACTGACGAGAAAAGTGGTGAAGGTAACGGTGAATACTATCCGACAACGCAAGGCGAGGATGATCCGAGCTGGATCGTTTATATTGTCGGCGAAAAATAACAAGGGGTGCGGCAAAACCTGGTTGCACCTCAAATCAGGCCGACAAAAAGAGCTGGCTGTCCGGGTATCGCTATCACCAAAGGGCATCAACGGCTCGATTTAGCCGAGCTGTAAAATAACAGCAATTCTAATCACTGTTATTTCGTTGCAGTATCGCCAGTCCCGGCGATTACTATGATTGACACCACAAAGTTCTGTTCTTGACGGGTCAAGCTGGAGAATAAAACAGTATCACCAAAGCGCCATCTTTGCTGCCTGCACTATGCATTGCACCTGGTGCTCGCACTACATAGTCTCCTGGCCCATAGGTCTGATTCTGGTCGTAAAACGAGCCTTCCAGCACGAAGATCTGCTCGATCTCGACATGGTCATGCATTGGCGAGAATGCGCCTGGTTCAACTTTCATTAACCAGGTTCTGATACCTTTAGTGGAATCCTCCATCAAAGGCTTTATTAAAAACCCATCGCTGCCACAGGATTGCCACGCATTGTTACGCGACTCAACCAGAATCGACTCAGAGTCCGGCACACCACGTGACTGACTTCTCTGTTCACTGGTAAACAGTTCTGCCATCAGGCTCTCGAACGTTCAGCTGACGCGTCCCAGACCGGATCACTAATCACTTTCACCGCTCTGGGTTGACCCATCAGCTCTGCAGTGAAAGACGCACCCTCCCTGGCGTAAGCGCTATCGACATAAGCGAATCCCAGGCTTTTTCCAGTATAGTGGCCATACCCTCCTGAAGTGGTGATACCGATGACTTTATCACCGTCAAGCAACGGCTCTCCACCAACAATATCGTTATCCCCGGGCTCTACTTCAAGATAAACAATTTTAATCTTTGGGCCTTCCTGGCGGATTCTGAGAACAGCATCACGGCCGACAAAATCGCCCTTGGATTCGTTAAAGAATCGCTCAACACCTGCTTCTACCGGGGTAATTTCATTGGTGAGCTCAGCACCCCATCCCTTGTAAGCTTTTTCGATACGCAGGGAGTTCACAGCATAAGTACCGAAGTCTGCAATACCAAATTCCTGCCCAGCCTCGCGGACTCCCTGGTAGACCTCCGGCATGGCTTGCATCGGACAATGGATTTCCCAACCCAGCTCACCAACGTAATTGACGCGCAAGGCACGCACCTTTACCCCTGCAATTACGATCTCCTTACCGGTCAGCCAACGAAACGCTTCATTGGAAAGATCGGCATCGGTAATCTTTGTCAACACTTGTCTCGACTTCGGCCCGGCAACAACGATCACCCCCCAATCATCAGTGACATTAACAACCGATACATCTTCTCCATCAGCAATGCCCTGTTGAAGGATAGAAAAGTCCCTCTGTTCACAGTTCGCTCCGGACAAAACGTAGTACCGTCCGTCGCCCAGCCGGGTAATGGTCGACTCACCGTTGAGGCGGCCCTGTTGTGACAGATAATGGGTCAGGGTAATACCCCCTTCCCGCTGCGGCATTTTATTGGCACTGATTCTGTTAAGAAACGCTTCAGCGTCTTTACCAACGACGTCGTACTTTGCAAAGCTTGAAAGGTCAAGCACCGCCACGCGTTCACGTACAGCACGACACTCCTCGGCCACCACTTCAAAGATATTGTTATGGCTGAAACCAATTTCCTCTTCGCGACCATCCAGGGAAAACCATTTAGGGCGCTCCCAGCCATTGACCTCAGCAAACACACCACCCTGGCGCTTTAAAATATCGTACAACGGTGTAATCCGCTGCTTTCTACCCGCCGGCCGCTCTTCACCAGGAAGATGCAACTTGTACATATGCTCATAGTCCTCATGGGACTTGGCTTTGGTATAGTCACCCGGGGCAAAATCGCTGAAACGACGCGGGTCCACACCAGCCATATTGATTTCCGAGTCACCGTAAATCATCCACTGCGATAAGTACTTACCTGAACCAGCCCCTGCGGCAATGCCGATAGAAGCGCCGTTGCAGTGCCAGAAATTACGCAAACCCGCAGCAGGACCGAGGAAAGGGTTACTATCCGGCGTGTGCGGAATTGCACCACAGACCACACGCTTGATCCCCAGATCGCCCCACATCGGCACCCGTTCCATCACCCTTTCGATATAGGGCATCAAATTATCGAAATCCGGGTCGAACAATTCGTTCTGTGAGTCCCACTCGGGCCAGCCGCCACGATGGGTCCAGCATTCCTCAGAATTTGCCATCTCATAGATGCCGATCAATGCAGATTTCTGCTCCTGCCGATAATAGGAAGACGGGTAAGGATCGCGGATAACCGGCATTTCCTCATCGCTTTCGACAAAAGACTGTACCGTATCGGTCACTATGTAGGTGTGCTTCATGTTAATCATGGGAATATCGGTTCCCACCATATGCGCAACCTGACGGGCGTAACATCCGGCAGCGTTAACAACATGCTCAGCGATCACGCTGCCCTGTTCGGTGATGACTTGCCAATCTCCGGAGGTTCTGGCTTTAATCTCAAGCACCTGGTTGTTGGTCACTATTTTTGCACCGAACTGGCGTGCACCTTTAGCCATTGCATTGCAGACACCGGCTGGATCTACATGGCCGTCATTCATGGTCCAGGCCCCTGCCAGTACGCCGTCAATATTTGCGTAGGGAATCAATTGCCTGATTTTGGCGGGATCGATAATCTCGCAATCAAACCCTATGAGCTTGCCAACGCTTGACACACGATGAAACCATTCCACCTCTGCAGGTTTTAAAGCAAAGCGGATGCCGCCGCAGCCATGCCAGCTCACATACTGACCAGTCAGTTGTTCAAGTTTTGGATAGAGATTCACACCGTAATCATGAATCTTGGCCATATTGTAGTCGGCAATAAAGCTCGGACATTGACCTGCTGCATGCCAGGTAGAACCCGAAGTCAGCTCTCCCTTTTCGATTAACAGGCTGTCGGTCCATCCTTCTTCAGCAAGGTGATACAGCAGGCTGGCACCCATCATACCGCCACCCACGATCACGACACGGGCTTGCCCAGGAAGATTTGAATCAGACATTTTAGTAATTAATATTGTTTATTTTCAATCAGGTGAATGCATCTTCTCACGTGACAAGCGAATATCAAATTTTTCCCGAATGCGTTGATCGACTTCTTCAGGCACATGGGATGGAAAGTGACTGGCGAGGATTTCCTGGGTTTTCTGCCGTGAACGCTGCTCAATAGACGTGGCACCCAGTTCCATCCATTGCGAAGGTGTAAGTCGGTCTCCAAGGTCAGGGTAAACATAATCCCGCTGCATTCGTGAAAGCGTAGCGTTGTGCCCTAAAAAGTGCTCGGGTCCGTTCAGACAAACATCGGTAATGGTCTCCAGTGCAAGGTTATCAGCATCAATATCGACCCCACGGACGCTGCGATTGATTGCGCCGATCATGTCATTATCGATAGTGCAGCCCTCGAAACTGAAACCCAGCAGACTTGCCTGCATCCCGGCAGCTTCGTAAATCATATTGGCGCCACTATGACCGGACAAGGTCAATGTGTAGGACTTTTCGTAGCCGGACTGCGCATCCGGTATTTTTGAATCCGCCATACCCGCTGCGATTCCAGTCGGTAAATCATAGTAACGACCCATCTGACCACAAGCCGCCATAAGCACCGCCTGCTCGCCGCTGCCGCCACTCATGGCGCCGGTGCGCAGATCGGAAACAAATGGCCATGGTCCGGCAATACAGGGATGCTTGGGTACGATCGCATTTGCGTAGACCAGCGCACCTAGCACCTCGGCCCATTCCTGCACCACGGCGCCGGCAAGGGAAGCAGGACTGGTCGCCCCGGCCTGGCCCGCTGCCAGCAGCAAAACAGGCATACCACCTTTAATGCACACCTCCATGACCTTGCAGGCGTCTTCAGCAAAACGCATAGGTGGCACCACAAAACAGCAGGACAGACTGGCAAAGGGACGGGCACGCCATTTATCCTCACCTCCGGCAATCTCATGCAGCAGCTTCAGACCTTCTACGGCATGGTCGGCTTCGACATAACTTACCCCGCAATGTTTACTTGTCCCGGTAACCGACGCGTAAGTGGTGTTCAGATCCATCGCAAGAGGTTGCTCAATATCCCTTGCCACCATACAGCGCTGGAAAAAATGCAGATGCTCAAGCTTGTCTGCCAGACGTGCCGCGTCGTACAGGTCCTGAATTGTAGATTCCCGGTAAAGCCCCTTTCCAGGATAGGCCTCATGTGCCTTCCATTCGTCAACCACATGGACTGCTGCACCCGCGGTGCCAAAGTGTACTTTATTGCCGCTTAGTTGAAGATCATGGGCAGGATCCTGAGCATACAGCGTGATGTTGCGGGCGGCATTGGCAATGGTATCTTCAACCAGGCTACGAGGAATCTTGAGACGACCATCTTTAAACACCCCTCCCGCTTTGGTGACGTAATCAATACAACTGGGAATACTTCGAGAAAAGCCTACCTGTTCCAGCAACTGCAGCACCGTCTCATTCACCTGATCCATGTCAGACGGAGAGAGTGGATGAAAACGACCTCCCTCCATGCCCGGGCGTACCGGTTTGGAATCCTCTGCAAGGGGTGCGGCTCTGAGCGCCTTACGCGCCTCTCGCCCACCTGCTCTTCTACTAGCCATCTGGATTAATATTAATTGCTATAAACATGCACCGGAGTATTGATCAATCCAGCAGATAACGAGTGTGGATTTACGACTGCAAGTTCATGGTTC
>Ga0055584_100008357_pt1 | contig 10153 bp, 12 predicted proteins | sample OSDHelmetaG_FD_58716 | JGI IMG/M metagenome (GOLD analysis project Ga0055584, IMG submission 58716) | Pelagic marine sediment microbial communities from the LTER site Helgoland, North Sea, for post-phytoplankton bloom and carbon turnover... | ecosystem: Environmental > Aquatic > Marine >...
AGAAATGCCAATCCAAAACTGACCTTGTTTCAGCTGTCTTTGACACTAAGAGACAGCTTTATTGAAACACAAAAAGCTTAAACATTAAAGTGATTACAAAAGATATATATGGGATGCGGAAATTGTGGATCAACTCACGGTGACGGGGGTTGCACTTCACCTGGATGCGGCAGTAACGGAGACTGTTCAACAGGTGCATGTAATAAATTAAATGCTTTCGATTGGCTAAATCACATGACGTTACCGTCAGATTATGAGCCGTTTAATATAGTTGAAGTCCGATTCAAAGGAAGTCGAAAAGAGTTTTATCGAAATCATGAGAACATAGATTTATACACTGGAGAAACCATTGTTGTTGAATCTGATTTCGGGCACGATGTTGGTCAAGTGAGTTTAAGTGGAGAATTGGTTCGCTTACAGCTTCGCAAAAATCACCTTAAAGAAGACGACGCTTCAATCCGAAAGATTTACAGAAAAGCATCTGATTCTGATAAGGAAAAATACACTTCTTTTAAAGCCAAAGAACCTGCAACTTTAGAACGTGCGCGTACCATTGCTATGGACATGAAATTGGCAATGAAGCTGAGTGACATAGAATTCCAAGGAGATGGCAGAAAAGTCATTTTTTATTATACGGCTGAGAAACGCGTTGATTTTAGAACGCTTATCAAACAGTATGCAGCCGAATTTAAAACTCGGATTGAAATGCGCCAAGTGAGTTATCGCGAGGAAGCATCTCGATTAGGCGGCATTGGAAGTTGTGGACGAGAGCTCTGCTGCAGTACGTGGTTGACCGACTACAAAGTGGTTACTATGGGAGCGGCGAAAACCCAAAACTTGTCAATCAATATGTTGAAGCTTTCTGGTCAATGTGGTCGATTGAAATGTTGCCTAAATTATGAGTTGGAGACCTATTTAGAAGCTTTAAACGAATTCCCTAAAGGCGACGACTTATATCTTGAAACAGCTGCAGGATCTGCGAAACTTCAAAAAACCGACATCCTAAAAAGGATGTTGTGGTTTTCATATCCTAAAAATTCTGAGTGGATTCCTATTGATTTGGTTCGGGTGAATGAAATCATCCAGATGAACAAAAAAGGCAATAAGCCTGAGACGTTGGTCGATAAACCAATCGGTGCCGAAATAATAAACAAATATGAACCTGCTCCTGATTTGATTTCTGATCAAGACATCAATCGGTATGACGAAATTGACGAGCAACGCAAAAAGCAAGGCAAAAAACGTCGTAATAAAAAAGGACCGGGGAATCGGAACAATCCAAGAAATAAAAATAGGAATCAAGGGGCTGACAACAAAGACCAAGGAGCTAAACCCATTGGCAACAAACCCAAAAACAAAAAGCCTAATCCGAACAAACCAAACTCCGACAAACCACAAGGCAACAAACCACAAGGTCAAAAGTCGGCTGATGGTAAACCGAGAAGGCCAAATAGAAATAGACCCCGACCTAACAAACCTAAAGGTCCAGCGCCGGAAGCTTAATTATTAATTGCGTAAGGAACTCGGTTTAAGATCGACCGACCCAACGTGATTTCATCTGCATATTCTAATTCCCCACCGACAGCAATGCCTCGAGCTATGGCAGATATTTTGAGTGACAAGTGCTCAACCTTTCTTGCTATATAAAAAGCGGTCGTATCACCTTCCATATTGGCGCTAAGGGCAAAAACCAACTCTTCTACGCCTTCATCAGTTATGCGTTTAAGTAAATCACTAATCGTCAAATCATCTGGCCCCACACCTTCCATAGGTGCAATGACACCACCCAGTACATGATACACACCATTAAACTGACCGGTGTTTTCAATGGAAATGATGTCTTGGAAATCTTTAACCACACAAATGAGTTTTTTATTTCTATTGACCGAAGTACAAATATTACACAACTCTGATTCCGTGATATTCCCACATTGACCGCAGAACTTAACCTTCGTTTTCAGGTCGACCAAAATCGACGCCATGCGTTCAACGTTCTCGGGCTTGTCCTTCAGTAGAAACAGCGTCATACGTAACGCTGTCTTTTTTCCTATACCAGGGAAACGGCTTAATTGTTCAACCGCTTTTTCTATCGTGTCTGACGAAAAGTTCACGCTACAAAGCAACAGTTTTTAGGTCAAAAACGTTTAAAAAAAGAGCACTCAAAATAAATTGAGTTGTTTTAATAAAAAAAAATATAGAATTTGGACTCGATTTTGAATTACACACTGACCACATACAATGTTAAAATCTCCGTAGAAACCAACTACGAAGAACACATGTCGGAGCCTGAAGAACGTATCCACGTTTTTAGCTACGATATTCTCATTGAAAATTTCGGGGACGAAGCCTTGCATTTATTGTCTCGTCATTGGGACGTGATAGATTCATTAGGATTAAATCATGAAGTAGATGGAGAAGGCGTGGTTGGGGAAAAACCAGTCATTCTTCCAGGAGACTCTTATGCGTACTCATCGTGGTGTAGATTAACCACCGATGCTGGTAAGATGTCGGGTAATTACACCATGCGTGGTCTTTCGACTGATCGTATCATTCAAGTGAAGATTCCAGAATTTTTATTGATTCCGAAGTATCGGATGAGTTAGTCCACCACTAAAATTCAATTTAACACCACTTTTTGTTAGTACGTAATTCAGAGAGCCGACGTAGGAGAAGCGAAGAGTATGTTAATTATCTAATTATCACATCTTTTGTCCGTGCTTGAACAGAGGTACTATCTTCAAAGATTATCTTGACAACAATTGACACAGTATCTGACATAGTCGGTTTTGTGTTTAGGTAGTAAACCGGTTTGAACTCAATTGAATAATTATAATAATCACCATTCATGTGTTGATTTAACACGGATTCGATGCTATCAAGCGAGGTCTCACCTTCTTGCGTATAAAAGTTCCCAAATTTTTGCATCGTCAGATACTCCGTTATGTCGGATCCAATTTTATGACTGGAATCAAAATCATAAACCGTATTTATGGACACACTATTAATGTCAGATTTCAACTCCATTAAGTAAGTTGTTTCATCTGCCATCACTTTTTGAGTGAAGCCTGATTTCGCCTCTGCCAAATAGGTTTGTACAATAGTATCAATGAATGACATTTCGAAACACCATCTAGTAGAATCATTGACTTGAATTACGTTGCTATCGAAAGTCGATTCAAAATACGACGTAGAATCTCCTTTATGATGTATCATATTCAGCAGTTCAAGACTAGAAATTCTTAGAACATGTATTTTATCGCCCCCGCCCCAACAACTCTGCCCCACAAAAGCAAAAAAGAAAGCACAGACGAAAATGGTAATGGTTCTCATGGTTTCTGAATCAATCAAATGTACCTAATTACTCACAAAATGGAATGGGTGGTTGGTCATTTTTCCATTTACCAAATGGTGTACTGAACTTATCTGAATTTTCTTAAGTTTACTAAAACAGAACATTAATTAAAATCTTACCACAATGAACTTCGACATTCAACAACAGGACACCTATTCCAGGGGCGAATTATTACTTAGGAATTTCTTAGGATTCCTGTACATCATGATTCCTCACCTATTCGTTTCATTCTTTTATGGACTGGTACTTATGGTTGTTGGATTAATTCGATTTTTCTCTATTCTGATTACAGGCAAATTCCCAAGAAATGCGCACAACGCCATGGTGCAAATTGGGCGTTACAACCTGCGCTTAACCGCAAGGATATTTAACTTACGCGATGGTTATCCTCCTTTTCATTTAGAAACAGAAGACGAAGGGATCACATTTGACATGCCATACGTTGAGAAGATTAGTAGAGGTAGATTGTTAGTGCGCACCTTGTTTGGAGGTTTTATGCTTATTCCTCACATCTTAATCTTAGTTTTTAGAATCTATGGTGTCATGTTTGCCAACATCTATGCCTTCTTCGTGGTTTTATTCACTAAGAAATTCCCTAACGGTGTCTTTAAGTTTTCAGTTGAGACGCTTCGTTGGAACTACAGAATGAATAATTACTTAGTGTATTACACGGATGACTATCCTCCGTTTCATGGCAGGGTATTACCGAACGAAAACCAAGACGTGGACAGCGATTCAGTTTCTAACCATTTGGTTGCGGAGTAATCAAAATTCCAAAATAAAAAAAGCCACCTTCCGATATCGGTTGGTGGCTTTTTTCTTTAAGTGCATCCGCAGCCTTTAAACTTTTTTACCTTCCCTTTTTTATTGATACTCTTGATGAGTTCTTCATCCCTATAAAAGAAGGTCCAAACCCGCTCACCTCTTTTATAATAGTTCTTCTCAATGAGTTGTCCGTTGTAGTTATAACGTTCCCAACTCCCCCATTTCATTCCATCTTTATATCGATGAATCTCTAAAACGAAACCTGAACTATCTTTTATGGCGCACATAACTTTGCGCCCAGTGGTATCACATTCAGTGGTTTGACTAAATCCAAATTGAAAGGTGCAAAGAATTACACCAAAGAGTATACAACGGCTGCTGAGCCGACCACAAAACAATAGTATGCGAACCATTTTAACTGACTGTTTTCTACCAGTTTTATCATCCATTTAATCGCAAACAAGCCACTGATAAAGGCTGCTACAAATCCCATAGTCATGACGAACATAGGTGAAGACTCTTGATCTACCGCCGACAAGTCCATAAAGTCTTTTACACTTTTTGCGGCCGCTCCAAGAATCAGTGGAAGTACCATAATAAACGAAAATCGAGCTGCTTTATTTCTTGGCAAGCCCAACAACACACCTGTAACAATGGTTGAACCCGATCGACTGATGCCAGGCAAGATGGCAATGGCTTGAACCACTCCCATCAAAAACGACTTCCCAGTGTTTAATTCTCCTGCCTTTGTGTTTTTAACTTTGTCAGATACAAATAGCAAAACGCCGGTTACCAATAACATGGCACCCACGAGTAAAACGTTTTTATCAAACAAAGATTCAATTTGGTCTTTCAGGAACAATCCAACCAATGCGGCTGGAATCATCGAAATAAAAACAAACCAAGCAAACTTGGTTTCCTCATTCCATTTAAACGACAATATGCCTTTGAAAATATCTAGTAAGTCTTTACGAAATACTACAGCCGTGCTTAGCGCAGTAGCTAGGTGAAGAAATACGGTAAAAAGTAAGTCTTCCTTTAATTCTGTTTGTTGGATGGCTTTTACCAGTTCTATGTGTCCAGAACTACTGACTGGCAAAAATTCGGTAAATCCCTGAACGATGCCCAGGATGATGGCCTCAACTAGGCTCATTCTCTACTGTACCTGTGTTTCTAAAAATAGCGTAAATCTCAACAGCAAATCCAATTAACACAACTAAAGGTGCGATGGTCACTTTGACTGTAGTACTAAAACTCTTTTCGCCCGTTGTAAACACTTCAGCATTGTTGAATATGTCGTCGGTTTTACCAACCATTAGAATAAATCCCAAAACAATGATTGCAAATCCAATAATCATCCAGGTATAGTTCTCTTTGTTGAACGTCATTTCATAGGTCAGTTTCGACTTCTGAGTTTCTGTATTCTTTTTGTTCTTAGCTGCCATAACTTTAGGTCTAATATAAATCGTTTATCCGCAATCTCAGGTACTTTTTGGTGGCAAAATATGTGCTTGGTAACACGATGCACATACCGAGAATGGTAATGGATGCAAATAAAATGGAATATATCGTAATATCCGATTTAAAAATATGTTGTACTTCAAAAAAGTTGGATTCAACCCATTTTGTAACGGCCGTATTACACAAAACGACTAGTCCAAAAGCCAATACCGTCGACAACGCTGTCAACCAAACTGCTTTGATAATAAACGGTCGTATGATGAACCACTCTGAAGCACCCACTAGCTGCATGCTTTTTACCACAAACCGTCTCGCATACACATCTAATCGAATGGTGTTATTGATTAATACCAGTGACACAATTAACAACAACATCGCCACACCGATAAGCACCAATCCTGCGATTCGTTTGTTTTTACTGATTTGGTCTACCAAGTCTTGTTGGAACTCGACACCAGTAACTCCGGTTATTGCATTTAAACTTGTCAACGCCGAATCGGTTTCACCATTCAGCGAACGTGCGTTTAGATTTACTTCTATTGAAGCTGGTAATGGATTACTACCAAGTACTTCGACAAAGTCTTTACCCAAGACTTCCTTATAATCCATGGCCGCCTGTTCTCCAGTGATGTACCTCGCATTTTTCACATAAGACAGCGCTTCAATGGTTTCAACGTTATCTATTAACTGCGATTCTGCTGTTTGGTTGTCGAAATATAAAATTACCAACACATTTTCCTGAAGATACTCTGTGAGTTTTTGCGTGTTGATCAATAACATTCCGAACAATCCGAGAATAAACAACACCATGCAAACGCTTATCATGACTGACCATCCAGAAAAACGCTTCTTTGATTGCATGAGGCAAATTTAATCATTAGAGGCTCCGATTGATGGAGGAGTTTTTCCACGTTAACACCTATTTAGAACTATTCTATCATGACAACTTTGAATTGGTGAAAACTAGCAAAGATTAACTTTGTTTGTTTATTAGAAATAGTCACAAAATATGTCAAAACGCAAAGGAACAACTTCGGTTGGGAGAAAAATTCTAATGGCATTATCAGGTTTGTTCCTGATTGTCTTTTTACTCCAACATTGTGCGATTAACTTTCTATCGGTTATTGCCCCAGATATATTTAACGAAGTATCACATTTTATGGGCACCAACCCACTCATTCAATATGCACTTCAACCCGTTTTAGCGTTTGGTGTTTTCTTCCACCTGATTATGGGTATGTACCTAGAACGTCAGAATAGAAACGCACGACCTATCAAGTATGCGGTTAACAAACCAGCGACCAACTCAAACTGGATGTCAAGAAACATGATCATCACCGGCATTATGGTGATGTTGTTTATGGCACTTCACTTTGCAGATTTCTGGATTCCTGAACTTAAAACCAAGTTTATCGATGGTGACATGACTGGAATGAACGCTGCAGGAGAGTTTAGATACATGGAGGAAATGGCTCACGAATTCAGTAACGGAATCCGCGTGGCTATATATGTTGTGGCTTTTGTGTTTTTAAGCTTACACTTACTTCACGGTTTTCAATCGGCGTTTCAGTCGGTTGGATTTAACCACAATAAATTCACCCCAACCTTAAAAAAATTGGGTACCATTTACGCCATCGTAATTCCAGCGCTGTTCATTTTCATCGCACTGTTTCATTTTTTCAATCAACACGCATAAGTAGCACGAGTAAATATGAGTACGTTAGATTCTAAAATACCAAAGGGTCCGTTAAAGGATAAATGGACAACCTATAAAGATAAAATCAACCTCGTAAACCCAGCAAACAAACGTCATATCGACGTGATAGTTGTGGGAACAGGCTTGGCAGGTGGATCAGCTGCTGCTACTTTAGCCGAATTAGGCTATAACGTAAAAGCATTTTGCTACCAAGATTCTCCACGTCGTGCTCACTCAATTGCAGCACAAGGAGGTATTAACGCAGCTAAAAACTATCAAGGCGATGGTGACTCCACCTATCGCTTGTTTTACGACACTGTGAAAGGAGGTGATTACCGTTCAAGAGAAGCCAACGTCTATCGATTAGCAGAAGTATCTGCCAACATCATTGACCAATGCGTTGCTCAAGGCGTTCCGTTCGCAAGAGAATATGGCGGATTGTTAGACAACAGATCGTTTGGAGGCGTTTTGGTTTCACGAACCTTTTATGCCAAAGGACAAACGGGTCAACAATTGTTATTAGGTGCTTATTCTGCCATGAATCGTCAGATTGGACGAGGTAAAATAGAAATGTTTAACCGCCACGAAATGTTAGACGTGGTAAAAGTAGATGGCAAAGCACGAGGCATCATTGCCCGTAATTTGGTAACAGGAGAAATTGAAAGACACTCAGCACACGCCGTAGTTATTGCTTCTGGTGGATATGGAAACGTCTATTTCTTATCAACCAATGCCATGGGTTCGAACGTGACAGCTGCTTGGAAAGCGCATAAACGTGGAGCACATTTTGCCAATCCATGTTATACGCAAATTCACCCAACGTGTATTCCGCGTTCAGGAGATTACCAATCGAAACTGACCTTGATGTCTGAGTCGTTAAGAAACGACGGTCGGATTTGGGTACCTAAAAACATGGACGACGTAATAGCGATTCGTGAAGGAAGACTAAAACCGACTGAGATATCAGAAGAGAATCGTGATTATTATTTAGAGAGAAGATACCCTGCTTTCGGAAACTTAGTTCCACGAGACGTGGCGTCGCGTGCTGCTAAAGAAAGATGTGATGCTGGTTATGGAGTGAATAAAACCGGAGAAGCCGTCTACCTCGATTTCAAATCGGCGATTGAACGATACGGTCGAGAACAAGCCAAAATTCAAGGGATTGAAAACCCAACCAAGGAAAAAGTCCTTGAACTTGGAGAAGGTGTTGTGGAAGCCAAATATGGCAACTTGTTCCAGATGTACGAAAAGATTGTAGACGAAAACCCATATAAAACGCCAATGATGATTTACCCTGCAACGCATTACACAATGGGTGGCATTTGGGTGGATTATAATTTAATGACGACCATTCCTGGTTGTTACGCCATTGGTGAGGCAAACTTCTCTGATCACGGCGCTAACAGACTTGGTGCTTCTGCTTTGATGCAAGGTTTGGCGGATGGTTACTTCGTATTACCATACACCATTGGTGATTATTTGTCGAACGACATTAGAACAGGAAAAATTCCAACCGATACTCCAGAATTTGAGGAAGCTGAGAAAAACGTTACGGATCGAATTAATCAGTTGGTGAATAACAACGGAACTAAATCCGTAGATTATTTCCATAAACGATTGGGCAAAGTGATGTGGGACAAAGTTGGAATGTCGCGTAACACAAAAGGATTAGAAGAAGCGATTGAAGAAATTCAAAGCATTCGCGCTGAATTCTGGAAGGATGTTTTAGTTCCAGGATCGGCGGATGGCATGAATACCGAACTTGAAAAAGCGGGTCGTGTGGCTGACTTCTTAGAACTTGGAGAATTATTCGCAAAAGATGCGTTGGAGAGAAACGAGTCTTGTGGAGGTCACTTCCGCGAAGAATCTGTAGAACTTGACGGAGAACAAAAAGGCGAAGCAAAACGTGATGACGACAATTACGCCTTTGTTTCTGCTTGGGAATATAAAGGTGAACCCAAAGACGCGGTTTTACACAAAGAACAGCTTGAGTTTAATGATATTGAATTAAAGCAACGCAGTTATAAGTAGGATGCAGGCACAAGATTGCCTATTGAGGCTTAATATTTATTACACGAGAAAAAAGAGAAAAGAAAATAGAGAAAAGAAATAGATAAGTGATTTATAGTTAACGCGAGGAGGAAAAATAGTCAGAGAAATAGAGTTTTACCTAATATAGAAAAGAGAAAAAAGAAAAGAGATAATAGAAAATAGACTTTTAGTGGTTGCAAGACAAAGGCATAATTACAAGAACTTAAAGATTTGGCAATTGGGACTTGAAATTTCAAATGACGTTTCAGATTTAATAGTCACATTTCCGAAACACGAAATGTATTATTTAGGTTCTCAACTTAGCCGTTGTTCTATTTCTATTCCGAGCAATATAGCTGAAGGCTCAGCTCGAACCGACAAATCTTTCTCGTACTATATTGATATTGCGTTAGGATCTTCATTTGAGTTGGTAACTCAATTGTTGGTAGCCTATCACGGAGAATATGTAAATGAAAAATCAATGGAATTACTTGAAGCGAAAATTGAAGAGTTTCAACGTATGACAATGGGTTTTCAAAATGGATTAAAATAAAAAAGTATGTATAGAAGAAACCGTTTGAATAGCGCTGAACAAGTCTTTTCTCTCTTTTCTTTTATCTATACTCTTACAATAAATTTAAAATTGTTATGAATTTAACTCTCAAAATCTGGAGACAGAAAGATTCAAAAGACAAAGGTCAAATGGTGACCTATAATGTGACCGACATTTCTGAGCACATGTCTTTTTTGGAAATGCTGGACGTTTTAAACGAGCAGTTGGTAAATACAGGTGAAGAACCTGTGGCATTTGACCACGATTGTCGTGAAGGCATTTGCGGGATGTGCTC
>Ga0055584_100008359_pt1 | contig 10152 bp, 6 predicted proteins | sample OSDHelmetaG_FD_58716 | JGI IMG/M metagenome (GOLD analysis project Ga0055584, IMG submission 58716) | Pelagic marine sediment microbial communities from the LTER site Helgoland, North Sea, for post-phytoplankton bloom and carbon turnover... | ecosystem: Environmental > Aquatic > Marine >...
CGCCACCCACACGGGTCGTAATCAATCATCGGGTCTGCGAGGGCTGCGGCGACTGCGCCCGAGTGTCGAACTGTCTGTCGGTGCAGCCACTCGAAACCGACTTCGGCCGCAAGACCACGATCGAGCAGCACAGCTGCAACCTCGACCTGTCGTGCATGGAAGGCGACTGCCCCGCCTTCATTTCGATCACCAGCCGACCACCGCGTTGGTGGCGCCGTGAACGAGCAGCGATTGCCCCTGACCGTGTCACCGCGGCACCGCCCGACCTCCCCCCGCCGTCACCGCGCTCCGCCGACGACGTGAGCGTGCACATCACCGGAATCGGTGGGACCGGCGTGGTCACGGTCTCGCAGATGATCGGCACCGCAGCGATGTTCGAGGGCGCCGACGTGCTCGGGCTCGATCAGATCGGGTTGTCACAGAAGGCCGGCCCGGTGGTCTCCGATGTGCGCATCGCTCACGGCGCCCAAGCAGGTAGCAGCCGCGTCGGCGCTGGTCAGGCCGACCTACTTCTCGCTTTCGACCTCCTCGTCGCGTCGTCTTGGAGTGGACTCGAGGCGGCCGACCCCGGCCGCACGTCTGTCGTCGGTTCTCTCGAACTGACGCCGCCAGGGCTCAAGACCGCGCATCCCGAAACCGAGATGCCCAGCACCGAGCTCCTCCTGAGGCGGATCGCCGAAGGCACCCGCGACGGGGCACGTCACTGGGCCGATGCTTCCGGCATCTGCGCCGATCTCGTCGGCGACACCGTCGGGGCCAACATCTTCGTCATCGGAATGGCCGTCCAGGCGGGTCTCCTGCCGATCCAACCCGAGTCGATCGAGCACGCAATCGAACTCAACGGCGTCGCAGTCGAACTGAATCGCGAGGCGTTCCGCTGGGGTCGCTGGCAAGTCGCCGACGCCACCGTGGTCGATCAGGCCCGCTCACAACCGGCGTCGGCAGCCGCCACCACTCCGCTTCCCGGCTCGCTCGAGAAGCGGACTGTGGCGTTGGCCGGCTCCGACAACGACCTCGCCGCTGACCTGCGTCGGTTCACGTCGGAACTGCTCGCCTTTCAGAACTCGCGTCTCGCTTCGAAATACCTCGATGAGTTGGAAGCGCTGCATGCCATCGCCCCGTCGCAGCCGTTGCTCGCGGCTGCGAGCGCCGGGCTCTTCAAGCTCATGGCCTACAAGGACGAGTACGAAGTCGCCCGGCTGATGCTCGACCCTGACGGCCACAGCGAAGTCGGGAACGTCGCCGGGCATGGCGACAAGGTTGCCTGGCGACTCCATCCGCCGACCCTGCGAGCGCTCGGGCGCAAGTCGAAACTGGCCATCAGCGTGCGGTGGCGGCCCGCCATTCGGCTTCTCGCCGCTGGAAAGCGCTTACGGGGCACAGCGTTCGATCCGTTCGGACGCGCCGCAGTGCGCAAGGTCGAACGAGGCCTCGCCGCCGAATACCTCGATGCGGTCACACGCGTGCTCGGGTCGGCACCCACCCCCGACGACATCGTGAACGCCACAGCGATCGCGGAAGCCGCCGACCTCGTCCGCGGCTACGAAGACATCAAGCTCGCCAACGTGGAGCGCTTCCGTGAGGCGATTGCCCAACTCGCGGCGCCGTGAACCCGGGCCTACGCTGAGGTCATGAGCACCGTCCCCAACGTCGCGCAGCTCGACGATGATCTCACCGCCATCCATCAGCAAACGCTCGACTTCGTAGCGAACGAGGTTGTGCCCCACGGCGACCAGTGGGAACTCGATGGCTTCGTTCCTCGCGAAACACTGAAGAAGATGGGCGGGCTGGGCATGTTCGGGCTCCGGGTTCCGGAGGAACTCGGCGGCCTCGGGCTCGGACCACTGGCGTCGTTGACCTTCGCTGAGGCCCTCGGATCTTCCACCTATGCCGGCTTCGACGTCACCGTGCTGGTCCACACCGACATGGCGCTCCCCCACCTCCTCAACTCGGCCTCCACCGATCAGTTGGATCGCTATCTTCCCGATGTGCTTGCCGGCGAGCGCATCCTTTCGATCGGTGTCACCGAGCCCGACGCCGGCTCTGACGTGGCCGGCATCCGCACTCGAGCCGAGAAGGACGGCGACGGCTGGCGAATCAACGGCTCGAAGCTCTTCATCACCAACGCTGTGCATGGCGACATGACCATCGTTGCGGCAAGAACGCAGCCCGATGACCGCTACGGCATCTCGATGTTCCTCGTCGAGAAGGGAACGGAGGGGTTCTCCGTCGCCCAGGCGCTCGACAAGACCGGCTGGCGTTCTTCCGACACAGCCGAGCTCCATTTCGACGACGTGTGGGTGAGCGACGACCAGCTGCTCGGCACCGTCCATCGCGGCTTTTACGAGACCATGCGCAACTTCCAGAACGAGCGCCTCGTACTGGTCGGCATGGGTGTGGGAGCAGCCCAACGGGCCATCGACATCACGGTCGACTACACGAAGGACCGCCAGGCATTCGGGGGCCACCTCTTCGACCTCGGCGCGATCCGCCAGCGCCTCGCGATGCAGCAGGCGCAGGTCGATGCCGCCCGCGCCTCGATGTATCACTGCGCCTGGCTCGCAGAGCAGGGCATCGAGCCCGTACGCGAGACATCGGGACTCAAGGCGTGGGCCTGCGAGATGATCAACAACGTGATGTACGACTGCGTGCAGTTCCACGGCGGTATGGGCTACATGCGCGAGACCTCTGTCGAACGGATGAGCCGCGACGCCCGGATTCTGCCGATCGGCGGCGGTGCCACCGAGGTCATGCTCGAGGAAGTCGCAAAGCGGCTCGGAGGAAACTGACATGCTGCCGCCCCGACTCCGTTCGCTCCTGTTCGCGCCCGCTGTGCGCCCTGATCTCGTGGCGAAGATGCCGGCAACCGGGGCCGACATGATCGCCATCGACCTCGAAGACGCCACCCCCGTGGGTGCCAAAGAAGAAGCCCGAGCCGCACTCGGCGAGCTGATGGCATCCGTGGCCGGCCAGGTCGCGGTGTCGGTTCGTGTCAATGACCCGACCACTCCCTGGTTCGAAGACGACATCGCCGCGCTGCCCGACGGCCTCGCCGCCGTCGTCGTCCCCAAGGTCGAGACCACCGACGGCGTGGCCAAGGTGCAAGGCGCGTTGGCCAGAGCCGGGAAGCTCGCGCTTCCCGTGGTGGCAGGCATCGAAACGGCGCTCGGCGTGGCCGATGCGCGGCTGACGTTGTCGCACCCTCTGGTGCGTGCTGCCTACTTCGGGGCCGAGGACTACATCGCCGACATGGGCGGGATCCGCACCAACTCCAACCACGAAGTGGCATTCGCCCGCAGCCAGGTCGCCCTGGCCGGACGCCTCACCGAGGTCCCGACGTTCGACCAGGTCGTCGCCGACTTCCGCGATGACGAGCGACTCCGAAGCGAAGCCGAGCAGGCGCGAGCCATGGGTTACGCGGGGAAGCTCTGCATCCATCCCGCTCAGGTGACAATCGCGAACGACGTCTTCACACCTTCGCCTGACGAGGTCGAGCGCGCCCGGCGGCTCATTGCGGCCTACGAGGAAGCGTCGGCCAACGGTGTGGCCGCGATCGACTTCGAAGGACAGATGGTCGACGAACCGGTGGCCCGTCAGGCGCATCGTCTCATCTCGCTGGCCACCGACTGACGCTCAGGGGCGGCGCAGCATCAAGGCGTTGCGCGTGGCTCGACACGCCAGCTCATCGCGCTGGTTGAACGCCCGGTGTTCGAACGTGACGATCCCCTGATTCGGACGAGATGACGACTCGCGCGCCGCAAGCACCTCGGTTTCGACACGAATCGTGTCGCCATGAAACAACGGCGCCGGGAAGTCGACCTTGTCGAAGCCGAGATTGGCAACGGTCGTTCCCAAGGTCGTCTCGTGGACCGAGATCCCGACAACCATGCCGAGCGTGAGGAGTGAGTTCACGAGCGGCTGTCCGAACTCGGTCGCTTGCTCCGCGTAGGCGAAGTCGAGATGAAGCCACGCCGGATTCATCGTCATCGTCGTGAACCCGATGTTGTCGGACTCGGTGATCGTTCGCCGGAGCGCGTGCTGGATGACGGTGCCGACGGTCAGCTCCTCGAGCCACCTCCCGGTGACCGGCCGACCGTTCGCGTCCACGCGCCCCTCAATCTCGTTCATACCCGCATAGTGGCAGATCAGACGGGGAGCTTGGCAACGGAGTCGTCGAGGCCACCGGGACGGCTGCTGAGGAGCCACGCCGAACGCTGCGCCTCGATCGCCTCTGACAGCGAAGCCGAGGGCGACACCGGCAACTCCACGTGCTGCTCTTCGGCCAGGCGAGCGAGCCCGTGCGCCGCAAGGCCGCACGCCGCCGCCATCTCCGCCGCGACGATCTCGCCCCGCGGACCTCCCGCCGACGCGTGAAAGCGTTGGATCGCGTCGTTGATCAAGAGTGCGGCGTCGTGCATGCCGAGTGGGTCGGCGGTGCCCATGACGGGGAACGGGCCTCCGCCGAGGCCGGCCGACACTGCCGAGGAGTTGGGTGAGAACACACCGATCGACTCCGAGACTCGCCCCAGCCGGTCGATCAACTCGCCAATACCCGCATCGAAACCGGCCATCTGATCGATAGCAGCCCACACGTCGGTGTCCTCTGGAATCTGCCCGGTCGTCGCCGCTGCACCACAGCGCACAATCGACGGCAGCGACACAACCAGCGGCTGCCAGTGTCCGCCGTCGCCCCAATCGGTGAGCAACAGTCCGGGCGAACCGTGGGCCGCGCCGACCTCCACCGCATCGGCGATGTTGGCCGCCGCGTTCAGATTGCGACCGATGATGGTGTTCCACGTCGACGTGCCGGGAGCCACCCAGAAGGGCACGCCGCCGTCGATGAAGAGCCGGGCGTGGGCCACAAAACCGAGGTTGGCATCCTCGGGGAGCCCGAGCCGCTCGAGAAACTCCTCGCTCAGAAAGTCCATCCAGCTGTCGACCGCCGGTGCCTCGTAGTTCCACACGACCGGCACGCTGTTCGATGGGATCTTCGGGATCAGCGACGCATCGCGCCGGAAGAGGTCGGCCCAGAACATCACCTCGTGCCCATCGGCGGCGAGTGGCTCGATGATCCGGCTCAGGTGTTCGAGATACACATGGTCGCGCCCCCTGACGGCGACCTCGGCCGCCGATGCGCCTTCGCCGAGCTCAAACGGCTCATCGCCTCCGATGTGAACGCGGCTGTGACGGACGGCCGAGAGCATGTCGCTCGCCAGGTCGACAGCGAACGCTGCATTGTCCGCGGTCGGGGCGAGACACGTCGGGTCGCTGTGCCCACCGCCGAAGGGACTCGGGAAACCATCCGGGCACTCAGCTCGGGAGCGATAGTCCTCGTGCGTGAGCCAGCGAGTCATGTGGCCGAACCCGTTCATGTTCGCGACGAGGTCGAGGCCCGCGGCATCACAGACATCATCGAGGCGTTCGAGATCCTCGTGAGTCAGTGGAGAGGCGTCTCGCCAGACCACCTCATGACCGCGATAGTCGAACGTGTGCTCGATGTAGAGCTGGAGTTCGTTGAAGCCGGCCGCAGCCAGGATGCCGACGAGCCAATCGAGCGTGTCGTTGGTCGGCACCCGGTCGCGGCTCACATCGAGCATGTAGGCCCGGTGTGCGAACTGCGCGCTCACAGGGTGGTCCCATCGGAACGAAGGTCCTGCACCTCGTCGTCCCATTCGTAGAAGTAGACCGGCACAGAACTGTCGGGTGATTCAGCCGAGAAGTTGCCGGGTCCGAAACCCGGAACGTGGAAGTCGCCGAGTGCGTTGCCGGCAGCCTGGAAGCTGTCGTTCGTCAGGTCTGGCCCTGCGGCAGTGGCAATTTCGACGAAGAGCGCCACGTCGCGACACGCTGCGGCGACTGACACCAGGTTCTCCGGCTCCTCCGCCAGCCTCGTGTTGGGATCGAGGATCGACGGTTCCCCTGCTGCCTCGACGACGGCGATGCACTCCTGGATGGCGGGATCGTCCCACCATCCGAGCTGCTCGGCGGTGTTGCCGGCAACTGATTCGTCGAGCACCGACAAGTCTCGGCCGCCTCGATCACGGATGTAGGCCCGCAGCGACGCGAGCGATGTCGTCGCCAGTCGTGGCCGGAACGTCGCCTGCTCGAGGCCTCCGGCGTATTGCGGCGTGGCACCCCCGATGGCGAGGGCGAGATCGACTCCGGACACCTCCTGCTTCTCGGCGATGAGCGCCACCTCGGTGTCGGCGGCCACTGTGTCGATCGGCGACGCCTCGATGTAGGAGATGTCGGCGACATCGACGCCGAGTTCGGCGAGGAGCGGGATCGCCCCGGCCTCCACCTCGTTGCGGTCAGCCACGGCAGCGACGACACCGACGGTCCGGCCCTCGAAGATGCCCTCACGATCGAATCCTCGGATGATCGTTTCCATGACGTCGTCGCTGTTGCGCACGCCGGTGAACCATGGGGCCGTCGACACCGCGACTCGGCGATTGTTCTGTGTGCTCCCGATCAGCGCCGTGTCGGTCAGCTGGGTGTAGCAGAGCGGACCGTCGTCGAGGAGCCCGCCCATCACGGCGAACACCTCCTCATCGTCGGTGAACCGCGAGCAGATGGTGTCCATCCCCTCGGTGCCGATCGGGAGATACGACTCGAAGACGATCTCGATGTTGCGACCGAGCACGCCGCCGTCGGCGTTCACCTCGGCGATCAGTGCGCGGTAGGCGGCCTCGTAGGATCCGTGATCCAGGTCGATCAGACCCCTCAGTGCCTCGAGGTCGGGACCCGCCACACCAACCTTGATCGCCGTGCTCGTCACTCCTCGGAAGGAGTCGCTGAGCTCCACCGGGACCGACGTGGTCGTGGTGGCATCGTCGGACGTCTGCTCATCCGGAGCGACTGTGCCCTCGTTGTTCGCGACATCGCCTTCCGCCGTGGCTTCAGGGTCAGCGGCGTCGTTCTCGGCCGCGCTGTCGTCGCCACAGGCGGCCGTAAGTGTCGCGAACGCGACGAAGCCGACCAGCAGGAAACGGAATCGAGTCGGTAGGGGCGTCATGGCCCGAAGCTAGCCTGCGCCGGTGCAACGCTTTGATCTGATCATCATCGGCGCCGGTTCCGGCAACTCCGTCATCGGCCCCGACCACGACGACTGGGACATCGCCTTGGTCGAACGGGGTCTCTTCGGGGGCACCTGTCTGAATGTCGGCTGCATCCCCTCGAAGATGTTCGTGTTCGCAGCCGAGGTCGCAGAGCTCGCCCGCCGTGGCCCGGAGCTCGGGGTGCACACACAATTCAACGGCGCCGACTGGCCCGCGATTCGTGATCGGGTCTTCGACCGAATCGACCCGATCGCCGCCGGCGGCGAGGACTACCGAAAGAGCCTCGACCACGTCACGGTCTTCCAACACGACGCCCGCTTCGTCGGGCCCAAGCAGTTGCAGGTCGGTGATGAGATCATCACGGCGGACCGCATCGTTCTGGCGGCCGGGGCCCGCGCCAACGTCCCGCCGATTCCCGGAATCGAGACAGTCGGGTTCGACACGTCAGACACCATCATGCGCGTCGACACCCTCCCCGAGCGGCTGATCGTGCTCGGTGGCGGCTACATCGCCGCAGAACTCGGCGCGGTGTTCGGTTCGCTCGGCAGCGAGGTCACCTACGTCCTGCGCGGCGACGCGATGCTCCGCGAGCAGGACCACGACATCAGCAGCCGCATGACCGACATCTACGGTCGGCGGTTCCCGACCCACCGCAACGCCGACATCGAAAGTGTCGAACGCGATGCCGACGGCGACGTGATGCTTCACCTTGGCGGTGGCGAGACGGTCCGAGGCGATCGTCTCCTCGTGGCCACCGGCCGCATCCCGAACGGCGACCAGCTCGGAGTGGCTGAGTCAGGAGTCGAGCTCGACGAGCGCGGCTATGTGATCAGCGACTCGTTTGGCCGTACCAACGTCGAGGGCGTGTGGGCACTGGGCGACATCAGCAACCCGGTGCAGCTCAAGCACGTCGCCAACCACGAGGCCCGAGTGGTCGCGCACAACATCGCTCACCCAGACGACCTCCAGGAGATGAACCACGATCTCATCCCGGCCGCGGTCTTCAGCCACCCCCAGATCGGAACGGTCGGGCTCACTGAGCAGCAGTGCATCGATCGGGGCCTCGACTACACCGCCCACGTCCAGCACTATTCGTCCGCTGCCGGCGGCTGGGCAATGGAGGACACCGAGAGCGTCTGCAAGGTCATCATGGACAACGCGACGAGGCGTCTTCTCGGTGCGCACGTCATGGGGCCACAGGCGCCCACGCTCGTGCAGCAGCTCATCCAGGGAATGGTGTTCGACCTGACCGTCGACCAGATGGCGACCGGCCAGTACTACATCCACCCCGCGATGCCCGAGGTGATCGAACAGGCGCTCCTCGAGCTCTGAGCGGACTCAGAGACCCGCAAGCTCCTCTGCCGTCGACTTCGCCCACTTGTAGTCGGACTTGCCGTTGGGACTCCGGAGAAAGTCATCGACCCGAAGGATCCGCTTCGGCGCCTTGTAGGCCGCGATCTGCGTGCGGGTGTGGGCGATGATCTCGTCGTCGGCCACTTCGACGCCGGGATGGATGGCGACGACGGCATTCACCGATTGACCCCAGCGATCGTCGGGCAGGCCGACCACGTTGCAGTCAGCGATGGCCGGATGCGTCTTGACGGCTTCCTCGACTTCTTCGGGGTAGATCTTCTCGCCACCGGAGTTGATGCAGACCGAGCCGCGACCGAGCAGGTTGATCGTGCCGTCCTCCTCGACCGAGGCGTAGTCGCCGGGGATCGACCAGCGCACGCCGTTGATCGTGGGAAACGTCTCCTCGGTCTTCACCGGGTCCTTGTAGTAACCGAGCGGGTTGGCGCCCTTGTTGGCCAGCCGCCCGATCTCTCCAGACCCGGGCTCCACCATGCGGCCATCGTCGGTGATGACTTGCGTGGTGGGACCAAGCGAGAACCGGCCAGTGCTGGCGACCTTCTCGTTCTTGCGGGTGATCTGCAGGGCCTGGCCGACGGACTCTGATGACCCGAGACTGTCCATCAGCGTCATGGGCTTGTGGGCGAGGAAGGCCATCTTCGATTCCTGGGACCACATGACGCCCGACGACATGATCTGAAAGACGCTCGACAGATCGTGGGGACGGCCGGCAGCCTCGGCTCGGTCAAGCGCTTCGAGCATGGGCCGAGCGAAGGCCTCGCCCACGATGGTCAACATCGTCAGGCGGTGATGGGCAACCGTCGTCCACAGTTCGTCGGCATCGAAGCTGCGGCTTTCGAGCGTTGCCACCATGCCGCCCTGAGTGAGCGTGTGGAGTGCATTGATGCCGGACGTGCCGTGCATCAGCGGCGCAGCAGCCAGCAGCTTCGTGGTTCGGTTGCGACTGTGGAGCTCGATGGCTCCGTCGACTGCCTCGCTGGCGCTCGTGGGGATCCCGCGATCGAGCACGGCATAGTGCGCCCCCATATTGGCGATCATCTGATCGTGCGGCCACATCACCGCCTTGGGGTTCCCCGTCGTGCCTCCCGTGTAGAGGAACCACAGGTCGTCACCAGAGCGGGGAATACGCCCCGCCGGCTCATGGTCGGCGACCAGGTCTTCGTAGGCCACCGCGCCCTCGAGCACGTCGTCGCCACCGACTTGGATGAAGAGCACGACCTCGGCGCAGCGCGGTTGGATCTCTGCCACCCGCTCGCTGAGGGTGTGATCGAACATCAGCACCTTGGCGTCGGCGTTGTCGAGCAGATACGCCAACTCATCGGCGAGATAGCGGTAGTTCACATTGCACGGCACCGCACGCTGCTTGAACGCAGCGAACTGTGCCTCTTCGTATTCGAACCCGTTGAACAGGAACAGGGCCACCTTGTCGTCGGCGCCCACACCGGCCGCTTCGAACGCTCCTGCCAGACGGGCCGAGCGGTTCTCGAAGGTCGCCCAGTCGTGCACGTCGAGCCCATGGCTCGTCGCCGGCGCGGTGGGGAGCGCGTCGGCAATCCCCTCCCAGATGTTCGCGAAATTGACTGCGTCGGCCCCTACGTCGGTCTCGGTCCCTGCCATGGGAAGGCAGCGTAGGCTGCCCTCATGCCCGACCCCACGTCTGCGCCGCTCCCCCCGGGCTCGCTCGGGCCGCGTCAGCGAGCACGCGACCTCGCCCGGCTCGGTG
>Ga0055584_100008360_pt1 | contig 10152 bp, 7 predicted proteins | sample OSDHelmetaG_FD_58716 | JGI IMG/M metagenome (GOLD analysis project Ga0055584, IMG submission 58716) | Pelagic marine sediment microbial communities from the LTER site Helgoland, North Sea, for post-phytoplankton bloom and carbon turnover... | ecosystem: Environmental > Aquatic > Marine >...
CCGATACCGATGAACTTACCCTGTCCTAAAAATAACGCCTGAGTCTGCTGATCACTGACTCCACTAAACCGGTCCAGCGGAGAAAACTTCAGCGTTTCCAATAATTCTTCGGGCGATGAAAACTGAGATGGATCAACTTCTGGCACTTCCCCGTACCAGAAGTAGAAGTCTTTCATCAGATCAAACACATACTGATTCTGAGATAGCAGGTCACAATTTACTGGTGGCAGTGTTTCTGGTGTTTTTGGGTCACCTTTACAGCTGAGCAATGTGGCCAGTATTAACAAGACCAGTCCAGCTTGGCGTACTACAGGCTCAATATGTCGCATGATATTTTTATATAATCCATTAATAAAAGGAATTAGGGTAACGTGTAAATCAGTTACCGACAACCACCACCATGGTTTTTATTATACCTGGATCCATCGTACACCTTCCAACAACAACCTTACGACCCCGCTGACCACTAACGCCACACCAACAGATAAAACGATCGAGAAAAACGCTTCTCTTCGGCCGATAGTCTTAAGCATCACCGCGAACGTTGAGATACATGGCACATAAAAAGTCAGAAAGATCAGGAAAGTCATTATCTGCACCCAGTCCAGATAAGTTCCAATTTCGAAACTGCCAAGCGCCTGATAGATCATCAACAGCGAGAGTTCTTTGCGCAACACACCGAACAAGATAGGCACGCCCAATACGACCGGCAGCCCCAACCACCAACTGGTGACGGGGATAAACAGGGTATTGATAATATCGTCGGCACCTACATGGCTGAGTAATGCCAGCACTATGCTTCCACCAACCAATAAAGGTGTAACGATGGTCAGGATATCGCTGGTGCGCATCCAGGTTTTGCTGATCAGCACCTGTAAACCAGGCATCGCATAATTTGGAATCTCTATAACCTGACCAGGCCCTGTTTCAGGATAACGCCGCGTGAGTAAGCGCCCCAGAACCGCGATCACGACCATGGTCAGCATGAATACTGCGAAGACGCCGATACCGCCGAGATATTTGCCACCGATGGCAAGAATAATGGCAGAACGTGCAGAACAGGGCACGAAAGTAATCAGTAAGGATGCGACGATACGATCACGACCGCTCGCAACTGCGGCAGCGCCAGATATTGCCGGCACATTACACCCCATACCCAACAGAAACGGCAGCGCAACACCGCCGTGCAAACCGATCTTATGGAATCCGCGATCCACCACAAAAGCGACCCGCTGCATGATGCCTGCTTCTTCCAGCCACACCAGCAACAAAACCAGTGGAATCATGTAAGGAATAACGATACCGACAAGTCCGATAAGACCATCCACTACAGCTCGTGCGACTACGCCGCCGGTAGTATCCGGTTGCCAGGCAGATACCAGATCAATAAGTTTTGCGGCAGTTATGCTATCGAGATAAACGCTGCCCTCGAAGACGACAAACAGGACCAGAGCAAAAACACCGAGACTGCCCAGCAAACCCCATTGAGGATGCAGGAACAATTCGTCCAGCCAGTAACGCCAACCGCGTCCTTCATAAGACGGACCCAGTCGGGTGACTTTTTCAAATATCGTGTCCGCTCGGTGGTGACGGTCTGCATGCAACTCTTCCTCCAGCACACGCGGCAGAGTCTGTTCTGCCTCGGCACGCAAGCGTATTAACGATTCCAGCTTTTCTGGAAAGTGCTGCCCCATTTCATTCATAAAATAGTGATCATTTGCCGCTACCTGGATAAGCAGAAATGAATAAGGTACACAGAATGCTTTTTGTAACTCAGGATCATGTAACGCCTTACTCAGTGGCTGCAGTGCTTTAACGATATGTTCACTGCTCCGTTGAGGATTCGGGTATTCACCTTCGCGCACAGCATTCGCCGCTGCGGTGAACAGATCTGATATACCATGCCCCATCAGCGCAACCATAGGCACTACCGGTATGCCAAGTTGCTCGCTCAGGGTTTTACTGTTGATGTGTATTCCTTTACGCCTGGCTTCATCCATCATATTTAATGCCAGTACCATCGGTTTACCGATCTGACTTAACTCGATAGTGAGTTCGAGATGCCGTTCGAGTGCCGTGGCATCGACCACCTGGATAATAACGTCAGGTGGCGCAAAGGGTGCTGGAGGTTCACCCTTCTCGTGCGCCGATACCGGTGGCAACTGATCACCCCACAAAAGATACTGCAGAGTTACCATGTCTTGATGAGGCAGGTTAGTCAGTGACTGGATACTGGGAAGGCTAACAAGTCGAGCTTCATCGAACCCTATCTGGATCGGACATTCATCATAAGTATGATTGGTACCTGCCAGTTCTCCGGTATGAATCGATGTTGCTGACACTGCCTGAAATAGTGTGCTCTTACCACTGTTGGGCATGCCTACCAGAGCGATACGCAAATGTTGCTGACCTCGAAACAAGGGGCTCGAGATCGGAAGGTCAAATTGTTGGCCGGCCTGCTTTTTCATTCAGATTGGTATTCCCGAAATATCTTCAGATCGTATAACAATTCGTTATGCGTGAGGGCGATATGAAAAATGTGCTCAGATACCAGATAACCCATTATCTGTTATTTTTTTACCTGATGAAATCCATTTGCTTCATTAACTTGCCCTAACATAGGTTTTATGGTCGCGGATGTTTGGATTTCCATTCGTCGATCTCGACATCATCACCGTTTTCCTTCATCGTAAAATCCAGACCCGCGCAGAGATCAGGACTGATCGCTTTTATTTTTTCACAGAGCTCGCGTGCTTTTTCGTTATAGTGCAACAGCATCATATGGCGCGCCATACTCCGCATCTTCTTCTCGGTCGCTGTCACATTTCTGGCGAGAAGAATAACGACAAAGACCATTATGACTACGATGGTCAGCGCAGATATTGTGAGATTATCAAATGACATGACTGCTTCCTCTTTAGCTATATGTTTTACAATTATGTGGTTTCATTATTATTGAGTCAATTTCTGCAACTGCTTAACCACATCGGGCGCATCCCACTCCAGCCCTCCAAAATAGGCATAAGCAATACGACCCTCCCGATCGATAATAAACGTCGTCGGGAAAGCGATGACCTTCCATCGCTTGACAGTGCTGCCATCAAGATTGAGTAACACTGGCAGCTTCGTGGAAAGCTTTTTCATAAAAGTTTCAATCTCATTTTTTTCTTCTCCAATGTTCAGCGTTAACACGAGTAGTTTGTTTTTTGAAAAAGCATTTTGTAACCGTTCTAGCGAGGGGATCTCATCGATGCAGGGTGGACACCAGCTTGCCCAAAAATTAAGCACCACCACTTTACCTCTATAGTCGTCAAGCTTATGTTCATTGCCTTCGGTGTCGGATAGCTCAAGCACAGGCGCCAGAGCATTTGTCGGATAGGGCACGATAGACTCTGGCACGGGCGTTATCTCCCATGAATCACTGAATCGCTTCCGTTCGCTATCAACAGAGACTCTCGTTTTGCCGAGGCGATTTATCGCTTTGGAAATTTTGAGTGGAAGCTCCATGCTGAGTTTTACTTCAGCATCACTCGCATTCGATCGTACGTGATAACCATCACCAGCACCATCGATAATCTGCATATAAACTTTGCTGCCGCCACTGCTTAACCTCGACACCAGGTCCTGCAGGTAATAAACCTTGTTCGATTTTTTTGGCTGCAGGATATAAACCGGATACTGCGAATTATCGACTACCGACAAATAGTCCATCGCTTCACCTGGTGTCGGCGTTTTTGCCTGCAGGTTCGGTTGAATCAAAACAAGTCCTGCGAGCCGTTCACTACCACCCGTCTCGTTTCGCCACTGATCTAGTGCCAGCAATAAAAGCGCGGCACCTCGTCCTGTAGCAAGAACAAATAATTTTCGATCATCCTTGATAAGGATTTTCTGGATCAGCTCAGCGACATCACCAACAGGGATTTTTGTGTAACTGCTGCGACCTGGCGGTATAAAATAGCTTTCGTGCAATCGTGTCAACCAGACTTCATGCTGCTGTTTTGATAACGCCTCAGCTAATGCATAATGCTTGTTTTCATTGAACCCATATTCGGAAGGTATCCAGAGCACTCGACTTCCACCGTCGCCAAATTTTGTGATGGTGATTTCCGCTTCACTGCTCAACGACAACTCAAGCTCCTCGCGCAATACATTATCGGCATAACTGTTCTGCAGCCATGACAGCGAAAAAAGAATAGCGAGAAAACAGCGAAAATACTGCTGCCGCCCCGCCCGTCTAATCTTTAACGTAAAATTCTCCGAAACCATAAAATGCATGTACATATCTTAAAACGAAACTGGGCGGTGCCGTCTGCACCTCCCATGTAACCCTATCACCATATTGTCTCACCATGTATTCAGTGCTCATGATTTTACGTTCTTCCTGCGCCCAATCAGTCGTGGCCTGTTTGACTGTAATTCGAGAATCTCTGGGCCCATGATAGATCTTGTTCCATAGTTTCATATGAGAATAAAAGGAAGTTTTAATAATCTCACCAACATAACCTTGAGTGAAGTCCTTAGCATCATCAAATATGCTCGCAAAATTCGTCCATGCTTTTGAACCGCCATCATTATTTTGTCGTATGAACTGATCAGCCAGCCAAACCTCAGTATTAACCAAAAGGTTTTTTGTCAGGGGGTCCTTCCCGGTATCAATTATTTTATTTGAATAGGCATGAAATAATTCATTCAACAAATTGGCAAGTAATTTTTCATCTGTGATCAGCTTACCTTTGATAAATTTACCTCGCGGTATATACAAGGTCCCATCCAGCGGAAGATATACAATCTCAGCACTGCTTCCTTCTTTAGTAACCTCAACTGTAAATTTTCCACCCAGGTTTACGAACTTCTTTAAAAACTCGTGCGCAAATCCCCTGTCATACAAAGCGCGCAAAACCTGCTTCACGTTTTCATCGCGCGTGATCCATGATAGTGAAGGTTTTTTGGATAGATTAGAAAACACCTGCATCATCGACTGAGCCGCTACATATCCCAGATCCAGTTCGGGGCTTTTTGGTAATCGGGTGATCGCCTTCCTTTCTGGCAATCCACTAAAAACAAACTGAGATAGATAAGGTCGAATTAATGCTTCAGCCTTTCTTTTTTGATCATATAGATTCGCATCATGCGCAGCTTTGACTTTCCCCAACAAGGCGACGAACTGATAATGGAAATCCATAAACCGTCTCATACCATCCCTGACGTAATCATATTCTTGCTGAGACGTCCTCTCCCTGTTATCAGCGTAGACAACACTGTCACCAAGATTATTAATATGGATCCCATAAAAACCCGAATCTCCGGCAGCCTTTTCCCAGAGACGCTTCGTTGCTTCAGTGCTTGTCCATTTTTTAGACTCCTTTTTTCGAAGCTGTGTTACAAAATCCAGCCAGTCTAAAAAATCATTGACTACCACTGATCGCTCAGGACCTCTGTCTACAACTTTTACATTTACTTTGTTTACCTTCTTCGCATGGCGCGCGTACAGCTCATCGATCGATGACCTGAGCTCGGCGATATCAACTTTTTGCTTTTTTAAAATCGCTTTAAGTTTCTTTTCCGACGCTTCATCAATATCACCATTATGATACCCCTTAAGCAGATACTCCCTTGATTTCGATACATGATCGGTAGCAGCGAGCACATGCTCTTCTACATCTTTAATTGCTGTGAGAAATATACTCTCTCTGATGGATTTTTTTCTCTTCAAGCCAACCACTAAAATACGTGCACGGGCATGGTTCTTTGCAGCCTTCAGGCGTTCTGCATATGCCTCATCATAAGCATTCGCATATACCGCTGATGCGCCTGACATTAGACTAATAAAAATAACCGCGATGAGGAGGAGTTGCTTCATAAAGCGTTATTTTACCTGTTATTACGGTGAATCATCCATGTGATATGTACATATGATCACCAGTATAAGAATATTAACGTCATGAAAACCCATACATATGTGGCGTATAAGCAGATAAAGCTGATTCAGATTATAAACACGGCAAGTAGATGACGGAATTTTCATTCAACTTATAGTCACTTTCAGATAAATTCTTCTGTCTATAAATACAAATGAAACGGGTTACTAGTTACTAAATCATCTATTAATTGCTTAGAATAACTTATTCAAAAAAAACACCAGCCTATCTACAGGGAAACATACTATGGCAGGACGATCACAAGACTCTGTTTCACCCGAAACAGACCCGATAATAGAATCGGCTATAAGCGAACCGTGCATCATGGTGATCTTCGGCGCTTCCGGAGATCTCACTAAACGCTTACTGGTACCTGCTTTATATAACCTCGAATGCGATGGTCTGCTCTCCGATAATTTTGCCGTACTCGGTACGGGTCGAAGCAAGATTACTAACCAGCAATTTCGCGAGAATATGGCCAGCGAAGATAACGGCCTGCGTGCGTTTCATACCCGCAATGCATTCGACGATGAAGCGTCCAGGAAATTACTCGACCGCCTCCATTTTCAAAGTGCCAACCTCGACCCGGAGGACTATAAAAACCTGAAAAAAACCGTCGAGAATCTGGATGAAAAATATCAGGCAGGCGGCAACATATTGTTTTATTTTGCAATGGCACCACGTTTCTTCGTGGCAATCTGCGACAACCTCAATAAAGCAGGTTTTCAACAGGGGGATGGCTGGAAACGTATCATCGTCGAAAAACCTTTCGGCACAGATCTACAATCAGCGCGTGACCTCAACCATGCTATCTTGCAGCACTGGAACGAAGACCAGATATACCGTGTAGATCATTACCTCGGCAAAGAGACCGTTCAAAACCTGTTGGCTTTCCGCTTCTCAAACGGTATGTTCGAACCACTCTGGAACAAGGAGAATATCGACAACATACAATTTAACGTCTGCGAAGCTGTCGATGTACAGGGTCGCGGCAGCTACTACGACCATTCAGGTGTACTCCGGGACATGATGCAGAACCACATGTTCCAGATGCTGGCTTATCTGTGCATGGAACCGCCCGGTTCGTTTGAACCAGACTCGATACGTAACGAAAAAGCCAAACTACTCGATTCGGTGCGCATCTATACACCGCAAGAAGTAGAACAGAATGTCATTCGAGGCCAATACGGTCCTTACGTTGACGAGACAGGCGAGATTATCAAACCCGGTTACCGTCAGGAAGACGATGTTGATCCCCAATCGAACACAGAGACATTTGCTGCCGCCAAATTACAGATCGATAACTGGCGCTGGCAGGGTGTGCCCATCTATCTACGTTCAGGTAAAGCATTATGGAAACGCGGCACCGAAATTATCGTAGAGTTTAAAAAACCACCTGAAAAATTGTTCAGGGGAACCGGCATCAGACAGCTATCAGCCAACAGACTCGTTTTTAGTATCCAGCCATATCAGGGCATCGAATTAATCTTTCAGGCAAAAACTCCCGGTCCAACGATGCAGCTTACAGGTGTCGACATGACATTCAATTATGGTGACGCTTTCAAGGCATCGCGCTACACCGGCTATGAAGTCATGATTTATTCCTGCACCCGGGGTGATGCCACACTGTTCTCCAGGGGTGATCTTGTCGAAGCCGCATGGCGCATCGCACAACCGATACTGGATTACTGGCAAAAAACACCAGCAGAGGATTTCCCTAACTATCGACGTAATTCATGGGGGCCAAAATCAGCCCATAAGTTACTCGAAAAAGACGGCCGCCGTTGGTATGAAGTCGTTACCCCTGATGTATTAGAAGAGTCACCGATGTTCAAGGGCGCCGATCCATTGCTATTAAATGCAGTGATCCGTGCACTTTGCCCGGTCACTGTCGAACAGGGTGACATGATTATCAAGTATGGCGACATCTCATCTGAGATGTATTTTATCTGCCGCGGCAATGTCGACGTTATCGATGCATCAGGCAAGGTTATATATAAGCTGAAAGACGGTGACTTTTTTGGTGAGGTCGGCGTGCTCATGGCAACCACACGCACCGCCAGCGTCATAGCCAAAACACTGTGCGATCTGTTCGTACTGAGCAAAACGGATTTCAGCCGCATACTGCAAGACCATCCTCAATTCGCAAAATGTATGATGGATATAGCTAAAGAACGTTATGATCTTGCCATATCTGCAGATGAGCTAATGACGCCTGATTAAACGATAACCTCAGGCAAAAAATAAGGTTTTTTCTTAACTCGCGCTTAAAACAAGGTTGCCTTTATCATCCACTATTGCCGACCATTGTTCCCCCAACCATGTCGTACTACTAAGTTCAGTAATCAAAGCCGGTCCAACTATCCTCTGTCCGGTTGCAAGGCTCATCCTGTTAACAACAGGAATAGAACCTGTTGTTTCTATTTTCTGTTCTGTAGGTTTCCACGCTGGCAATTTGAATTGTTGTTTTCTCTCTACAATACGTACTCGCAGATTAACCAACTCAACAGCAATAGCCATCTGATGACCATAGCTGTCTTTATGCTTTTGGTGGAACGATTTTTCTATACGATCCAGTTTTGAATACGGTAGATCCAATGTACTGGATTGCCCCTTATATCGGACATCAACAGAACACTTGATCTCAACTTCTCCCTCAGAAATTGATTCCTTAATATCCTGTCTGACCTGTTCTACTAATCTCAAAAACGCTGCATCCAGTTCTTTAGAGTCGCAGTCCTGCACCAACATATTAACCGTACGCGACCGCTCTCGACTCTGTTCCGCGGCCAACATACCCAATGCCGATAAAACTCCAGCATGCACGGGCACCAATGCATGCTTCATCTCCAGCGCTTCTGCCAATGCGCAAACATGTAGACCACCCGCACCACCGAACGAAACCAGTGTGTAATCTTTGGGATCTTCACCGCGTTGTACTGACATAACGCGAAGCGCGCGTACCATGTGATCATTCACCACATCAATGATGCCTTGTGCCGCCTCGATCAGACTGATATCTAAAGCATCAGCGATAGTCTGCACCGCTGTTTCTGATGCGGCTTTATCCAACGTCATAACTCCGCCTAAAAATGCTTCAGGCAGTAATCGTCCTAATACCACGTTAGCGTCAGTCACCGTTGGCAGAATTCCGCCATTAGCGTAACAGGCCGGTCCAGGATCAGCTCCTGCAGATTGCGGGCCGACGAGTAACATACCGCCATCATCAACTTTGGCGATGGAACCACCACCCGCACCGATGGTATGCATATCGACCATGGGGACACCGACTGGATGCCCGGCAACCTTGGCTTCGTGACTGTAAGCGATATCACCATCGATGATCGAAACATCGGTAGAAGTACCACCCATATCAAAAGTAAGTAAGCGCTTATCGTTGGCAACAACTTTTGCACCTTTGAGACCGCCCGCCGGGCCGGACAATAACAGGTGCACCGGATAACACCCCGCATTTTCGACACTGGTAGTACCCGCCGAGCTCTGCATTATAGAGAGAACACTACCGACTGCTTGCTGCTGTAACCGCTGTAGATAATTCCGCATAAGCGGACCGACCATGGCATTCAGCGTAGTGGTCATACCTCGCTCAAACTCTTTATATTCTGGCAAGACATCAGATGAGCGAGAGATAAATATGTCATCGCCAAAATGATCTCGTATAGCCTGCTCAATCTTCAGTTCTTCGCTGTCATCCAAAAAAGAGAACAACAGATTGATCGCAATCGCCTCTGGCTGCAGTGCTGCTAGCTGCTTATTCAATATATAAAGTTTATCTTCATCGAGTTTTTTCAAGTATTGACCATCTGCGGTTAAACGGCTATCGACTTCGAGACAATGCTCACTCGGTAACAGCGGTGGCTGCTTTATCGGTGTGAGGTTATACAGCTCCGCGCGCGCTTGCCGCCCGATGCTCAATACATCTGCAAACCCTTTATTCGTGATGTAGGCAGTCTTGACGCCCTTGCCTTCAAGTATGGCGTTAGTAGCGACGGTGGAGCCATGAATAACGTTCAGATTTTTTGTGCTGATACCGAGGTGTTTTATTCCCTGGAGGATTGCCAGTTCAGGCGCATGAGGTGTTGATAATACTTTATGCAGATGGAGAGATCCGTCGTCTTTCATTAACAGGAAATCTGTAAAAGTGCCACCCGTATCAATTCCAATGTAAGCCATCGGAGGAGTTTATCATTGTGGTAGTGGGTTTCACCCCCCC
>Ga0055584_100008363_pt1 | contig 10150 bp, 7 predicted proteins | sample OSDHelmetaG_FD_58716 | JGI IMG/M metagenome (GOLD analysis project Ga0055584, IMG submission 58716) | Pelagic marine sediment microbial communities from the LTER site Helgoland, North Sea, for post-phytoplankton bloom and carbon turnover... | ecosystem: Environmental > Aquatic > Marine >...
GCAGCGGATATTGGCGGCCGCATAGAACTGCGCGCTGCGGTGCACTATCGCGGGGCTAAGATCGCCGAGGAAGAGAAGCGCCAGCTCGAGGCATTTTTTGCGGCGGGTGGAGGTGAGGCGCCGAGCTTGGGTGGCGACGCCGAACTGGGCTTGAGTTTTGCAGCGCGACTGGCCTCTACGATGGGGGGCAAGGTGTGGATTGAAGAAGGGGACCTAAACTCCTGTGTGCTGCACTTTGCGGCGCCCTTCGACAAGGCCGAAGAGCCGGCTGTTGCTGCTGTTGTTGCGGGAGATGCGTTGGAACCCCTGCGCATTCTCTTGGCCGAAGACAACAAGATCAACCAGATGGTGGCGCTGGGCTTGTTGCGCCAAGGTGGTCATCATATCGAAATTGCCAACAACGGCGAAGAGGCGTTGGCGGCTGTCGAGAACGGGTCGTTTGACCTGGTGCTGATGGATGTGATGATGCCTAAGATGGATGGCCTAATGGCCACGACGCGTCTGCGCGAGCGCGAGCGCGAGGAGGGAGGGCACCTGCCCATTATTGGCCTGACAGCCAACGTGATGCGCGGTGATCGCGAGAAGTGTCTCGAAGCGGGCATGGATGGCTATATCCCCAAACCCGTGCGCAAGAAAGAGCTATTAGAAGCACTGGCCGGCATACCGCGCGGTGCAGATACTCCGGCAACGCCCGCGGCGGCTGTGCTAGAGGCCGATGTGTTAGCGGGGTTGCAGGCGCTGTCGGCATCGGGCGAAATTTCTCTGGTGGAGCTCGTGACTGCTTTTGCCCAAGAGGGGCCGACGCGGGTGCAGGCCATGCGACAAGCTCTTGAAGCAGGGCGCGGTGAAGAGGTGCAGATGGAATCGCACACCCTCAAGGGGAGCGCTCGCGAATTTGGCGCCATGCGCTTGGTAGAGGCTTGTCAGCAGGTAGAGGACGGGGCGGAGCGGAACGAGTTGGCGGGGTTGGCGGCGTTGGTCGATCGAGTAGAGAGCGAATTTGCCCGTGCCCATGCCGAGTTGAAAGCCGCTGTTTAAGACGCTCGTCTTTGAGCAGCCGTTATTTTTTGGAGTGATCGACGCTTAGCTCTGCCCGTCTTACGGCGAAATTATCGCTGCCGGCAAAGACGAGATGGACCGTTTGGCCATCCTCGCTCATCCACTTGCTGGGAAAACAGCCCAAGTCGCCCGGCCCCACATCCCAGTTCTGCGTAAAATAGACCGTCGTCCACGGCCCCCAGGGCTCGGGCGCGTCGTAGAGGCCAAAGCCGCCTTTAAAGCGCGTGTCCGTGCTCGAGGCATCCACGGTCATTTGTTGCCACCACAGATATCGCCCCAAGCCCTTATTATAGCTGATGGAAGACCGCCGACACTGGCCGTGGTGTTCGAAGACGGGGCCGCGCTCGGCGATATCGGGGCTCCAGGTGGGCCTGCCACTCGCGTCGAGTGCCTGGAAAAATTCGTAGGCATCGCGCTGTCGCAACTGGTCTTTGGGCACGCGCATGAGCGCGAAGGAATTGGCATTGACGTAGGCGCTGGCATCGTCGTGGCTGGCGATGTAGATGTAGTGGTCGCGGGCGCCGGCGTAGTGTTGGCCGTAGGTGATAAAGGCGGGGTGGCCGAACTCGGCAAAGGTCCAATCCGCCCACTGCCAGCTCTTGGCTTTGTCGTGCGACCAGCCGAGGCGGCTGGTCTTGCCGTCGCCGTCGGCGTTGCGCACCCATAAATACAGCAGGTCGTTGACCATGAGCAGGCCGCTGGACTTGGCCCCCTTGGCTCCGTAGCCACTATTCTCGGCGTCGGAGCGGATATTGAAGCCCGTAAAGTTTTCGGGACCGCCCGCGATTACGGCAAAGCCCATGCCGAGTTTTTCCGCCGTGCCCGGTTCAAAGCCGTAGCCATCGCCATAGGCTGTATATAGGTGGCCGTCGTCGGCCCAGGTCATGGGCCAGTTGTCGCTGCCATCGCGCGTCTTTCCGCCCATGGAGAGGCGGGCAATCTGCGGCACGGGGGCCCATGCTATATCGGTAATGACGGGGCTGGGCGGGTAGGGTGCGCGAAAGCTACGGGCCTCGGCTAGGGCGTTAAAGAGGAGCTCCTCGCGTGCTTGCCAGCCAAAACTCTTGTTCGGGTCGAGTGCTCCGCCGTTGCGCACGGCAACTAGATCTAAGCTGGGAATGACGAGCAGCGTTTGGTCGCCGGCCCCAGCTCCGGCAAAAGCATCGCGCGGCAGTTCGGGCCAGACGCCGTCTGTGTTGAGCCAAAAGCTCAGGCCGGAAAGGGGCCAGGGTTGACCATCGCAGCGCTCGGGAGTTGGCATGGCGGCCGGATTGAGGGCCATGCGCACGACGGCGGGATTGATGATTTGCCGATTGTCCCATTCGCCGTTGTGCAGGAGTAATTGACCGATGCGCGCGACGGCGCGGGCCGTAAAACTGCCGCCGCCCCAACTGGCGACGAGGGGCAGTCCATCGACCTCGAATATTTGGTTATAACCTATGGACCACTCTGCGTCCCCGATGCCCAACGGCTGCATGATACGCGCGCGCAATAAGCTGCGAATATCCTTTTGCGATGTCTCTTTTAGGGCCGCCGTAACGGCATAGGAGAGCATGCCGATGCCGGTATTGCTGTAGGCATAGCGCGAACCGGGCTCGAATGTGACAGGGGCATCGTCGCGCGCGGGGGTGAAGGGGTCGGGCTCCTGACGCCAGAACGCGCCCTTCCAGCCGGGTAACTCCATATGGTGTTCGCTGAGCGTTTTTCCTTCGGCGAGGATTTCCTCGCGGTCGCGGTTCGTGAGTTCGGCGTCTTCGAGCCCGGAAGTGTGGTTGGCCAGTTGGCGGACGGTGATCTTGGCTTTAAGCGGGTCGGAGCGCCATTGCGGTATATACTGGCTGGCCAGGTCGTCGGGGTGGATTAGGCCGTCGTCGATGGCCAGCAACAAGGACAGGCCGCCGACAAGTGCTTTGGCCAGCGAGGCGCTGTAGTGCCGCTTGTCGGCATGCCAGTCTTCACCGTAGCGCTCAAAAACGATTTTGTCGCTGCACACGACGAGGAAGGTTTTGCTGTCCCGCGCGGCTAGCGCCGCCCACGCCGCTTCGAGTTTCTGCGCATCGAGATGGTGTTCTACTGGGGATGCCGTAGGAAAAACAAGTGCCATGAGGTGGAGCTCCTGAGAGAAAGGCGATAGCTAGGTGCGATTTATGCGCTCATGCCCCCATCTACTAAAAAGTGTGCGCCGGTGGCATAGCGCGCCTCGTCGGAGCAGAGAAAGCTAATCCACGGGGCCATGTCTTTGGGCGTGGCCGTGCGGCCCAGCGGGATGGAGCTCTTGAGCGCGGCGGCGCGCCCCTCGGGGTCGGGGTGGATATCGTGGTTTGGCGTTCTGGCGAGTGCGCCCGGACAGAGGCAATTGCAGCGGATGCCGTGGGGGCCATAGTGTCTGCCGATATGGCGGTTGAGACCGATCAGGCCATGTTTGCCCGTTAGGTAGGAGACGTTGTCGGACTTGCCGCTCGTGGCGGTGACGGAAGAGACGATGACGAGGGCGCCGCCCTCGCCCTGTTTGACCATCTGTGCGAGGGCGTGTTTGCACGTGAGCATAACGCCGCGATAGTTGATATCGTGCGTCTGGTCCCAGGCGTCTTCGTCGAGTTCGTGCAGGGTGTGGTCGCGGTCGTGCAGTTGTACTCCGGCCGAGGCTACGACACAGTCGAGGCGGCCAAAGGCCTCTACTGTGCGAGCAACGGCTGCTTGCACTTGAGTCGAATCAGAGACATCGGTAGGGATGGCGACGGCGTTGTAACCCTCTTTTACGAGCTCGGCGGTCGTCTGTTCTACGCCGTTGGCGGGAATGCCCGTCAGCGCGATAGAGGCCCCTTCTTGTGCCATGTAGCGTGCGGCGGCGGCGCCGATGCCCGAGCCTGCGCCCGTGATAAGGGCGACTTTGTTTTTGAGTCTCACGTATACCCCCTAGGCGTCGAGGGAGGGCATGTCGACGGCGTCGTTGCGGCGCACGTGCATGTTTTCTTCCATTTCGCGCGGATAGCGGTGCGGCAAGAAGGAGACTTTGTCTAGCTTGTCTAAGGCCTCACCCTCTAGCGTAAAAGACCCTGCCAGCATATTGTCGCGGGCTTGCTCGACGGTGCGCGCGCCGATGATGACGGAGGTGATGGCCGGTTGTTCGAGCACCCAGCGCAGGGCGATTTGCGCGGGTGAGCGGCCGGTTTCGTCGGCGACCTCTAAAAGAGCTTGCAGCGATTCGTCGGCGTTGGCTGCGAAATAGCTCTGCGGATAGGCCCAGGACTCTTCGGAGCGGCTGCCCGCCACAGAGCGCTGGCCCGGCTGGTACTTGCCGGAGAGAAAACCGCCGCCGAGTGGGCTCCAGACGACGACGCCTAGGCCCTTGAGTTGGCAGACGGGGATCACTTCTTGTTCGATGTCGCGCACGACGAGGCTATACTGTGGCTGGTAGCATTCGAAGCGCGCCCAGCCCTCTACGTCGCTGATCCATATGGCCTCCATCAGACGCCAGGCCTCGTAGTTGGAACAGGCGGTATAGCGCACCTTGCCCTGGCGCACGAGGTCGTCCATGGCCCGCAGCATTTCTTCTAAGGGCGTCTGGGTGTCGACGTGGTGTATATAATAGAGGTCGAGATGGTCCATCTGTAGGCGGCGCAGACTGTCCTCGACGGCGTTAATAATATGTACGCGCGACATGCCCGAATCGTTGGGTCCCTTGCTCGTGGGGTTAAAAAATTTGGTGGCGACGACGGCGTCGCGGCGGCGGTCTTTGAGCGCCTTGCCCAAGAGGATTTCGGATTCCCCATCGCCGTAGGTATTGGCCGTATCGAAAAAGTTAATGCCGGCATCGAAGGCGAGGTCGACGATTTTTTTTGACTCGGCCTCGTCCGTGCCGTGGCCAAAGGTCATCGTACCGAGACAGACTTCCGACACTTTAAGTCCCGTGCGGCCCATATTGCGATAGTTCATAGCAGAGTGCTCCTGTTGGGTGGGAGTTTTGCCCATAGAGTAGTACATGAGGTGAACTCCATCAAGAGCGGCGAGAACGAGGAACTCGACTACTCGTTTTTTGGTAGGTGGAGATGGTTCCGATACCGAGAGCCGCAAAGTGCGTCGGCAAACCTTCGCCTTCGACCTGGCCGAAAGCGAACAAATTGTGGACTGTGTGTGTCATGGGCTCTCAGCGTTGATACCTAAAAGGCTCATATTGGTTTTGCAAAAAGAGCCCGAACCAGTTTCCTGGCGCGGGCTCTTCTATCATTTTAGGCGTTGCCCGTTTGTTGCTGATAAACCTTCATCAAGTCCGGGCATGGCATAAGCCGTAGTGTCGTCGAATGGCATTTCTTAGTGCAATGGGATGCCGGCCTCTTTTATGACTTTTAATGTGTTCTCAGCGGCGCGCGGGTATTTCTCGTTGGGCAGGTGCTCTAAGAGCATATAACCGTCGGGGTGTGCTTCGTGCCATAGGCGCAGGGCCGCGGCCAGGTCGAGTTCGCCATCGCCGGGTATTTCTTCATCGATGTGCAGCACGAGGCCGGGGCTGAGCTTGATGTCTTTGCAGTGGCCGAGGACGGAAATGGGATTCATAATGGAGAATATGTGCTCTAAGCGCGCCGCATTATCGTAGACTTGGTCGAGGTTTTGGAAGTGGTTGACGTAGTCCATAACCACGCTCATACGCGCCGAACCTACGGCGTCGATAACGTCTCGATTGATTTCAGGTGAACCCATTATCGTCAAGAGGTGCGTCTCGATCACGACGTCGACATGCTCGGCCTCGGCTTTGGCCGCTATGGTTTTTAAGGTGGAGACGAGCTGTGCGCGAGCTGACGGCGTGAGATTTTCGCGCGCGGGCGCATAGGCGCCCGCCGGGTTGAGGCTGCCGGTGCGTATAAGACAGGCGATGGATCCGAGCTGTCGCGAAACTTCTATGCCGCGCTCAATTTTCCCTATGACCGTGCGGCGGATATTCTCGTCCGGATCGAAGAGACATTCGCCGTAGCCGATGCCGAATTGCACTAGGTCCATGCCGGCTGCAGCGAAAGTCGCGCGCACGGCCTGGCAGTCTGCTTCGCTTATTTGGTCGAGTTGGTCGCCGGCATAGTGGAAGGCGGCGCCGCTGAGTCCGAGTGCTTTAATTGCTTCGAGGTGTGCTGCGTTGGTTTGGCGGAAGTCCGATGGGATCATGCCGCAGACGCCGAGTCGCATGGATGTTTCCTTTCACTTAGGGGAATTGGAAAAACTAAGATATAACGGGGGCGGGGCAAGAGTTTGCCTTGCCGCACGGCGCATCGTAGCCTACTATAGATAGCTACTTTCCGATCGTTTCAGAGAGCTTCTAATGCATTTTGCCATACAATTTATCGTCGTTTTAGTGTCGGGGTTTTACACTTCGTTATGGGGTGCCTTTAAGGATGGTCCCTACGAGGGATTCAAACCCAAAACGTTCCCGCGCAGCGTCTATTTTCACGTCGCTATTTTTTTGCCGCTCTACTTTTTGCCCTATTTTCAGGTGCACGTGCAGCACTTGGGGCTCGTGCAGATTTTTTTTCTGGTCATGGGCATCGAGCGATTTCTCGCCGAAATTTATAAGGGGTTCTTTCGCACGGAAGATCAGGCCAAGTACTTTGTGCCCTCGCGCATAACCTTCTTTGGCAAGCACGTCGAGAGCGATCTCTTGCGTCACGGCGTTGGCGTCGTAATAGTCGCCATTGTTTTTGCCTTCTTGTTAGTCGAATGGCCGATTGATGGCTTTTGGGGGTATTTGGCCGTGGCGTATGGTACGGGCTGTATCGTGGCGATGGGCGGAGCGTATAAGGATGCCCCTTTCGAGGGATTTAAACCGCTCAAATTTCAGCGCTCGGGTATGGTGCTCGCCGTGCTCAGCCCGCTGTTTTATTTTCTTTCCGACCCGCAAAATCCGCTGCCATTGGGTTTCCTCATTTATATGAACGGTGGGTTGGAGCGCTTTTCCGTCGAGTATTACAAGACCTATATCCAGCGCAATATGTCGGGCAAATTCCAACCCGATCTCGAACGCATTCAAGAACAGCTGGATACGCGCGAGCGCTTCCACTACGCGGCGCTGGTCATTATTGCCCTTCTGGTTCTGCTCTATGCCCATGAAATCGGAGTCGTATGACGCCGTAGTCGTTGGTTCGGGTTTTGGCGGTGCGCTGGCGGCACACGCGCTGACGCGAGCGGGACGGCGCGTGTTGCTTTTGGAGCGCGGTCGCTGGGCTCATCGCGACGCACTCGACTGGGACCAGCGCGAGATTCTGCTCAACCAGCGCTATCGCGGGCAGACGCCGCTATTGGTACAACAATACGGCGCGCGCCGCTTTTCGGAAGTCTTCGCCAACGAAACGGTCGGCGGCAAGTCGGTCTTTTACGGCGGGGCTTCGCTGCGTCTGCGCGAGGCCGACTTTGGCAGTTGGCCCTTCTCGTATGCCGATTTAAAAGAATACTATGCGCGCGCCGAAGCGCTGTTGGGCGTGCATGGCACGGCGGGCGTCGACCCATGCGAACCGCCAGACTTAGCAGCCTACCCCTTTGCGCCGGTTGAATTGAGTGCGCCGGCGCAGCGAATTCAGCAGGCCGGACACCAATTGGGCTATAGCCCATTTCCGATCCCACTGGCGATCAATTTTCGCGGTCTTAAAAGGCCGCGCTGTTTGTTGTGTAATACCTGCGACGGTTTTCCGTGCAAAGTAGAAGCCAAGAACGATCTAGCCGCCACCCTTTTAGAAGAAGCACAGCAAGAAGGGCTAGAGATCGTCGCTGGCGCCTCTGTGCAGCGTTTGGTCATCGAAGCGGGTGCGGTGCGCGCGGTTGAGTGCGCCGATATAAACACAGGGGCGCGTTATAGCGTCCATGCGACGCAGGTAGTGCTCGCTGCTGGTGCGGTGCAGAGCCCGGCACTCTTGTTGCGCTCTGGTCTAGAACATCCGCTCATAGGCCGTTTTCTCATGCGTCACTGCAATGCCGCCTGTAGCTATGTCTTTCCCTTTCGCACCAATCCAGAACAGGTCTTTCACAAGCAGCTCTGCTTCGCCGATTTTTACGAGGACCTGCGGGCGGAGTTGGGCACGGCCGTTGGGGTCATACAGGATATCTATACGCCAGGGCCGGAGATCCTGCGTCATCACGCGCCGAGAGGCGGTCGCTGGATCGCCGGTCTTTTCGCGCCGCTGATGCAGAATTTGCTCTGCATTGCCGAAGACGAGCCGCAGGCGAATAATCGCGTGCAACTGAGCGCGCGCAAAGACGCGTGGGGGGCGCAGTTGGTAGAGGTGGTGCACGACTACAGTCGCGCCGACTACCGCCGTCGCAACTATCTGCTCAAGCGCGCCCGGCGCGTGCTGCGCAAGGCCGGGGGCTTGGCTTCGTACACCTATGCAATTGATTCGTTCTCGCACGCCGTGGGAACGCTGCGCTGCGCCGAGACGGCGGAAGAAGGCGTATTGGATCGAGATTGCCGCGTCTGGGGGATGGATAATCTGTTTGTGACGGACGGGAGTTTTATGCCGAGTTCGGGGGGGGTGAATCCGAGTTTGACGATTGCGGCGAATGCGCTGAGGGTTGCCGAGAAGATGTTGGCGAGCTGATGCTAAGGCATAGCAAATTCGCGGTTTGGGGCAAAACTCGTCGGGCAATTCTCGACCGCCATTGGGAGACAGCATGAAAAAGGTTTGTATTGTGGGATGCGGGGGGATTGCGCGAGTGCACGCGAAGAATCTGGCGGGCGAGGCAGAGTTGAGTTTTGTCAGTCGGCGCCGCGAGAGTGCTGAGGCTTTTAGCGCGGAATTTGGTGGCGGCATGGTATATGAAACCTACGAAGAAGTGCTCGAGAGCGATGTCGATGGGGTAGTGCTTTGCACGCCGCCGGATGTGCACGCGGGGCAGGTGGTAGCGGCTTTGGCTGCGGCCAAGGGCGTGATGGTGGAGAAGCCGATGTGTGTGTCGGCGGCAGAGGTGGCGGCGATTGCGGAGGCCGTTAAGCAGCGGGGTGAGGTGCCGTTGGTGGTGGCGGAAAACTATTATTATAAACCGTCGTTGAAGCTGATACAGTCGCTTCTCGACCAAGGGTATATTGGGGCGGTGCAAGAGGTTGAAGTGCGAAAGTGTTTCTCGCAGGTCGCGGCGGGTTGGAAGAGTAGCTACGGGGCTCTGTTGGAAGGCGGCATTCATTTTGTCGCGCTGGTGTCGGCCATTATGGGCACGGCGCCAGAGCGCGTTGTGGCGGAATTCCCGGGGCATAGTGCGGGCGCGCCAGAGCGGCATTCGCTTACGCGGATGCACTATGATGGAGGGGCGCGCGCCGAATTGCACTATGCCTGGGATAGTTTTAGTCCGACTAAGGGGGTGTTCCAGCACTCGCGGGTTGTCGGAGACAAGGGTAAGATCACCTTTGAGAGCAATGGGATCTACCTGCGGGTTGCATCGCCAGCACATAAAAAACTCTATCTTCCCGGTTTCGCCGATATGATGGGGTATGGGGCGATGGCGCGCGACTTTGTCGATTGCCTACAAGAAAGAGGGCGCCGTCCACATTCGGGTTTTGCCGAGGCGGCTCGCGATTTAGACATTGTATTTTCAGCGTATAAAGGACTATAGGAGAGCAGAGAATGAGCGAGGCAGAAAAAATAATTTACTCGATGCAGAAGGTGAGTAAACACTACAACAAAAAAAAGATCATTGAAGATATTTCGCTGTCCTATTTCTACGGGGCCAAGATTGGCGTGCTCGGTTTGAATGGTTCGGGCAAGAGCACGGTACTGCGCATTATGGCCGGTGTGGACAAGGAGTTTGAAGGGCACGCCAATTTGGTAGACGGCTATAGCGTTGGTTATATGGAACAGGAGCCGCAGCTAGAGGCGGGTAAGACGGTGCGCGAAATTGTCGAACAGGGCGCGCAGGAGACGGTGGACCTGGTCAAGGAATACGAGGCGATCAACGAAAAATTTGCCGAACCCATGGACGACGATGCCATGAACGCTTTGATCGAGCGTCAGTCGGTTGTGGCCGAAAGGCTCGATGCCACCGGCGCCTGGGATTTGGACAGCCGCTTGCAGATGGCCATGGACGCCCTGCGTTGCCCGCCCGAAGAACAGGTGGTCGACAA
>Ga0055584_100008365_pt1 | contig 10149 bp, 9 predicted proteins | sample OSDHelmetaG_FD_58716 | JGI IMG/M metagenome (GOLD analysis project Ga0055584, IMG submission 58716) | Pelagic marine sediment microbial communities from the LTER site Helgoland, North Sea, for post-phytoplankton bloom and carbon turnover... | ecosystem: Environmental > Aquatic > Marine >...
TGCACCGAAGAGCAGGCAGTAGATGAATTTCGTTTCAAAGCCGAATAGCGGCAGGAGAAAATAGGCTGCTGTTCCAATCAGTGCGGTAGAGAGAACGACTCCGACTGTCGCCATGAGCGCGATGACCCACTTTTGCTTGGCGAGATCGGAAAGGTCGACGTGAAGAGCTCCCGCGAAGAGCAGGTAGCTCAGCATGACTTCGAGGAGTACGTTAGAAAAATCGATCTGACTGACGATATTCTCCGCCATTTGCTCGATGGCGGGAACGAATAATCCGAGGACAATGAGGATGAACGACACAACGAGGCTCATCAGCATGATGCCAATCGTTGTCGGGAGTTTGAGGTAGCGAATATTGAGGTAGCCGAGCAGTGCGGCAATCACAAGAAGGATGGCGAGGAGTTCGAAGAGGGACATAGCGGAGTGACCTGGCGGACGGATGCGGCGCGCCGTGGAAGATTAGAGGATGGAATTTTTCAGGTTGGTTCTGAGACGGGAGACCTGTGGTCAGCTTGTTTCAGGAAATGCCACGTAAGAAGGGCCACGAGGAGCAGGGCAATGGCCCAGATTTTCCAGAGAGGATCGGTTACGGTCTGGTGTTCGACAATTTCTTTGGGCAATCCGGAAAGGTCGGAGCGAGATGCTGCTTCGGAAAAGTCTGCTTCTCGCGTGTCAGCGAAATTGGCTGAAGCGAGTAGCAGCGGCTTGTTGCCCTGACGGACGGTGAAGAATCCAGGCTGGGAAGGGGCCTGAACCAGAGCCGCCCGATTGAGAGGGAAGGTAGACTCTCCGGAGTCGTCAGTCAGCACGAGTGGCGCGGCGTTTTCGCCGGTATCGAAAGCGAGATCGACGGGTTGGCGAAGTTCGGCGTTTTCGTTCCGTGCTGCGATCTTTTTGGTGCGTACGGAATCCACGAAGCGGTGAATCAAGACTACAAAGGAGGGAAGCCGCGCAGCGTTCGACTGGATGACATCGAAGTTGAAGATGAGTTGCTGAATTTCTCCTGACTGGCGCAGGAGAATAAGAGGGCGATCGCCTTGCCAGAGCAGCGGCACATCTCTCTCGCCAATCGGGATAGAAGCGGTCGATTTTGCGATGAGTCCCTGCCAGTTCAGGCTTTCGATGAGAGCGTGGTTCGCTGCGACGATGGGGCCTTTGAAGAATGTTCGTGGCACATTCTGTTGATTGAGGAGCACGATAGAAACCGGCGGTGCAGGCCGCGGGTCGAGCGGATTGTAGGTCGAGAAAACGAGATCGGGTCGGGCGTTTTCATCGCCTGCGTTTTCTTCGGCGCTGAAAAGGGGAGCGTTTTCAAGGCTGCCGATGATGTCAGTGATGAGCTCGCTTACGTTTGGAGCGACATTGTAGGCGAGGGTGATTCGCTTTGGCTCGGGACGAACAATATATATCCGGTCGTCACGCGTGAATCGATCTGGTTCGAGGACGAGTTGGACGCGCTGCGCATTGGCTGGAAAAACGCCAGAGAGAGTGCGCGTCGCACCCGGCTCAAGAGTGACGGAGCGGCCCGAGGTTCGCTCCTGCCCTGCGGCGAGAAACCATTCCCGCGTCTGTGGGGTATCGGAGTAATTCCTGACCGTGACCTGCCAGGTAGTGTCAGCTCCTTCCTCAGGTGATCGTACGGAAAGCCCCGCAAATCCGACGTTTTCGATTGGCTCCCCGAGACTGAGAAGAGTCGCACCATATGGCAGGGATTCGTCGAGATGATCCGTGACGTAGATGAGCGCTCCCGTCGTTCCGGCAAGGCTACGCCCTACGCGGAGTGCCCCTTCCGGAGAGTGTGCACTATTGGACGGCTTCCACCCGTCCAGTGAGTCGATCAATTCCGAAAACGATTCTCCCCGGTAGAGCTTTTCGCCCTGCAAATGCGATTCGAGAACGGTGTACGCGGCATTCCCTGTGCGCCTTGTCAGTTTGGGGATTTCTTCGCGAATCGCATTGAGCGATTCTTCGCGAAAGGCTTCCATCGAAGCGGAACTGTCCAGCACAACAATAATTCGCTGCACCGAAGAGGCAGAGTTCCAACGCGGTGCAACGAGCAGCCAGGTAAGGACGAGAACGGAAAGCAGCTGCAACCAGAGCGGCAAAGAATTGTGGAGCTTGTCGATCTTTCTTCCTCGAAGACTTCGCCGGTCAATTGCATCGAGGAGAAAAAGCGTGCTCGCTGGGAGGGTTTGTGACTGGCGTTGGAGAAAGTGAATCAGAAGAATCACAGGGATTCCGAGAAGAGCCCAAAAGCCAGCCGGGTTGGAAAAAAAGAAAGGCATTTACGGCAAATTAGCTCAGGCAAGTTGGATCGCGTTTGCGGGGATGGCTTCGCGTTTTACTGACTCCTCAAAGGTCAACTCTGCGGAGATGCGGGCGAGGGGGATACGGGCGCGGATTGCGGCGGCTTTCCATCGGTCAAAGTGACGCCGGTAGGTTTCAAGATAACGGCGCAACAGGGATGGGTCGACGCGGCGGTCGTGTCGGGAGGAGGTTTCCGTGTCGACAAAATCATAGTTTCCATCCCAGCCCGGATCTGCTTCGGTCTGGGAGTAGGGGCAGAGGACGACGGCGAGGCCGTTGCCATGTTGCAACGCGCGAATGGTTGTTTCCGGCGGTGCGGGGAAAAGCAAATCGCTGATGAATACTCGCATGGAGCGGGCGCGGAAGGGCAGCGCCCCCAGCTTTGGCTCGGCCGAGGTGTCGGTCTCTGGTATTTGCTCGGCAATTTCTCTCCAGTGGCCGGAAACGAGAGAATGCGTTTCGATCGGTTTGGCGTGGTCACCTTTTACGAGATACAAATGAGACGCAGCTCCCGATTTCTCTGCGGCAGCCTGGCAGAAGGTGAACAACTCGATCGCTCGCGTCGCTTTTTCGGGAATGGCGAACATGGATCCAGAGACATCGAAAACAATCTCGACGACGGGGCGGACCTCCTCCCGGTAGAGCTTCAGCGAATAGTCACCGGTCCGGGCGAATGCCTGCCAGTTGATGTGTCGGGGATCGTCGCCGGGAAGGTAGTTGCGGTGGTCCTGGAAATCGAGTGAGCTTCCGACTCCAAGTCCGGCATAGTCGCCGGGATTTCCTCGCCAGTTGCGATCACGCAGTGGCAATGTGAAAAGGTCCGAGTAGCTCCGCGCACGAGTTGCAATGGCTTCGCTGTCGACTGATTGAGGCAGGAGAGGCATGGGCTATTTTGGAGATTTCAGTGCGGAGAAAAAGGCACGAACACTGCGGAATTGTCGGAGCAGCGGGAAAGAGATACAAAGAAGAAAAATGAGCGCGGCGATCGCGAAGTGAATGGGCTCATCGACGTCGTTCTCAGCGGCGATGAAAACGGAGGGGATCGGCACGGCGAGATAGGCCATTCCTTCCCAATGGCGAAGCGCACTCGCCATTGCCATAACCATGAGCGTGATTCCAAAAAGCGCCGCCTGAGTGAAAAGGTAGATTCCGAAGGTGTGGTTCGTCGAGCTGTGCTTCGCGAAAAAGAGATGCATGATGAGCAGCGGGAAAATGATGAGGTTGCAGAGAGAGATGAAGAGGGTGGCGTCTCCGAGTTCATCGTAAACAACGTTACCGACAAGATTGCCCAAAAGCAGGACCATGCCCCACCACAATCCGGAGCAAACGATAAAGAAAAAGATCCCGCTGATCCAACCGGGGCAGAGAATGAGCCCCAACCAACGATGAACTAGGGATCTGCGGAAGGGAACGCAGACCCTGGCGAAAACGGGGAGTGGCTCGGTCAGAGCGTCGATGCAGGCGAGACCCAGGATTACCCCGCTGAAAACGATGACGGTTTCCTCTCCGTCGAAGAAGTAGAAGGCCTGAAACAGTATCGCAAATCCTAGTGCAATGAGTCGCTTGCGCGTTGCTAGGTTTTCCGAGAGCGGAGCGATACGACTGGCGCCGAAGTAGAGGAAAAAGAGAATGCCGTAGACTGTCGCTACAGCGAGTATCACACCCATCATGGGTTCGGGAGTTCTCCCGTAACTACCAAAGACCGAGTAATTAACAATGTTAAACCCGGCGATAGCGAGGACGATGAGCACGAAAAGAAGAAAGCCTCTCAGAATGATACTCTTGAAAACCGAGCAGCCAATCGTAATCGCCGTGAGTAATCCCGAGGCCAGCCCGATTGATCCGATGGCTGCGAAATCAGTGACGAGATTTACGTTTCCGATGAAATATCGAATCACGAGATAGGGCAGGACGCCCACGAGAAAGAGCAGGCCCTGGGCATTGAGAGCGGTCCATTTCCCCAGGGTGATGCGCCAGCCGTTGAGCCGCGTCAGCTGGATCAGGTCCATTGTATTGAGCTGATACTCACCGCTCAGCGCATTGAATCCACGTAGCGGCTGGATGATGAGTAGCGTCGCCGCAATAAAGAACCAGAAGAATCCGTTCGAGTCATTCGATCCCGGATTCGCAAGACCTGCGAGCAGGCAGAGAATCATGAAGGTCTGCAGCAGAATGAATGCAATAACGAAAAGATTCGTTCGCAGGCCCTGACGAAGTTCCTTTACGAGAACCGGACTCAAGCGCGACGGGAAGTCCGAGAGCTTTGCTTCAATCGGAATCGGAGCAGGCGCTGCAGGTGCGGATGCGGGGGGGGCTGTAGGGTCTGGGGTCAACGAAGTTTCAAGTGTGAAGAGTGGTAGAACGGACTTCCCAGTCCATTTAGCAGCCCACCGAGCCGGTGCTTTGGAGAGCGGACTGGGAAGTCCGCTTTTCAGTTGTGATTCGATCCGGCATCGGGACGGTTTCGATATTGGTGCGAAAGGGGTAGTTCATTCAATTTACTATAGCTTCTCCGGATGCTTCAATTTCTCCGAGGATTTCGATGAATGCGTCTTCCAGTTTTCTTTCTTCCTGGTGAAACTCGGTTACGGGAAGCTCGGAATTAATCATGCGTCGAAGAACGCCTGCAATGATGTCTTCCTCTATGGAATCGATTTCGATACGGCCGCCCTGTTTGGTAGAGTCGATAAATTTTACGTTGGGAGAGAGCTCAGCCCACTCGCGGAGTTTATCGGAATCTTCGATAAGCTGAACGTTGACGATGGTGGATTCGGCGGAGCCTTTGCGGAGACTTTCGGCAGAGCCGTGATGGATGATCTTGCCTCCGTTAATAAAGAGCAGGTTGTCGCACATTTCTCCTAACTCAGAAAGAATGTGAGAACTGATGAATACGGTTTTTCCCTCGTTTGCGAGAATTCGGATGAGGTACTTCAACTCGACGCGCGCCTTCGGGTCGAGACCAGCAGCTGGTTCGTCGAGAATAAGGACATCAGGATCGTGAAGAAGAGCACGTCCCAGGCAGAGCCGTTGGCCCATTCCTTTACTGAGTTTGTCAATGAGCCGATCGGAAAGCGATGTCAGATCGGTAAACTCCATGACATCGAGGATGCGATTCACTCGATCCTGCCCTTTGAATCCGAGAGAACGGCCAAAGAAATCGAGATACTCCAGCACGGTCATGTTGGTGTAGGTGCCGTAGTGGTCGGGCATCCAGCCGATACGCTGACGGACTTTTGCGGGATAGCCAACAACATCGTCTCCACAGATTTTCGCGGTTCCTCGCGTGGGGTAGTCGAGTGTCGCGAGGATGCGCATGGTAGTTGTTTTTCCGGCTCCATTTGCACCGACAAAACCGACGACCTGGCCACGCTCGATGGAAAAGGAAATTCCCTGGACTGCGTGAAGCCCGTTGAAGCTGCGCCAAAGGTCCGTCACTTCGATGGCGGGTGCGTCTTCGGGGGATGCATCTTTTTCGGGAGGCGCGGTCTCGACCATCTCGAGTCCGTCGGGCGCCGGACCGCCGACCGCCGGTGCCTCTTCGTTTTCGGGTATATCACCAGTCTCACTCATTGGGCGAAGGGGTATCGGTTGATGCTGGCGCTGCGTCGGTGGAGGGCTCTCCCGGGGAATTCGCTACTCCGATGACGTTGCCGCTGAGGAGCAATTTCTCGGTCTCCCAATCGATGCCTCCATGTGTTTCGAGGAAGAGATCCGATGCTTTACTGCTGATGGCGAAAAATCGACCTGGCTCGTTTGCGAGGAAGCGAGTTCGTTTGCGGAGGCGATCGCTGAAACTGGCGGAGAAGTTGCCGACCCATTCTTTGAAAATTTCCTTCGCCACTGGCTCGAGAGGAATTGGGCTGCCGGGTGCGATGTTCTTGTTTTCTGGAGTCGACCAGTAGGTGCCATCGGGAGCGTGATAGACGAGTTTTTCGATCGTCGAGGGGAAGCTGGAAACGAGCTTGGGTGCTCCGCCTTCCTGCGTGCCAACCTGCTCGATTCGGGCCCGAGTCGGCTCAACGGCGTGAAGGGAAAAACCCTGCTCCGAGCGGCTGCGGAAGAAACCGCCGTTGTAGCGTTCGCGATCGTAGCGAAACGTCAGATTAATTCCGCTATTGGTTCTCAGGTTGTTGAACTCGCTGTCGCGAAGATTGACGGGTTCGATTACAGGGATGCGTTCGTTTTCGAAGCCGGTCCGGATCATGACGCCGGTTCGGCTGACTTGTTCCTGTGTGATGTAGAGTCGCATTTCTCCGCCCCCTGATTGGAGGTCGGCGAAAGCAATTCGGTATCCACGTCCGCCGAGTCCGTCGCTGAAAAAGATGATGAGAATGACGATGACGCAGGCAGCGAGCGAGATGATAGGAGTGGTAACGAAAAGTCGATGACGTTTTCCCGGTGCTGCGAAGTAGAAGAGGTTTACGGGTGCGACAAGGATCGCGAAGATGAGAAGAAGGACGAAGATGAGTGCGTTATTGAAATTGCGGCTTCCAAAGTCGTCAGCAAGATCCCAGGAGGTATCGTAGTCATTAGTGATTTCCTGGGAGCGATAGGGAGAGCTCCGATAATCGGCGGTGAGGGTGGAGTCGACTTCGTTGCCATTCCATTTTTTCAAATTGATTATCCCGAGGCTGAGGCGGGCGTAGGAGTGGGTGGAGCGGGTGTGGAGAAGACCTTCGATCTTGAGTGCATCAAAGTGGGTGCTGTGATTGTGGCCAGAGAGGTCGTCTTCGGTGCCGAAAATATCGAGGATACCTCCTAGCCTTACCCACTCAAGAATGGCGCGGCGTTGGGCTTGATCGATTTGCCGCCAGGATTCCAAATCGATCAGCAGGTAATCGAGGGCGGTGTAGGCGCGCCAATCGGTGGAAAGCTGCTGGGGATTGTAGGAATTGGCGAATCGCGGATCGCTGGAGTTTCGCTGCTTCACGGTTTTGTCCAGTGTGGACAGGCTCCGCTGGCCAAGCCGCTGGCTCATCGCGATGGTGGGAATGTTGGTTACGGTCTGGTAGCCGGTATTCCGCTCGACTGATGGCAGCCCGGGTGAACTGATCTTGGTAGACAGGTTGCGATAAGGGTAGGTAGTAAATTCAGGTGCGAAGGGGAGAATGATTTCGGTCTCCACGGTTGCTCCGTTTCTGACCTCGATGCTCTGTGAGGTCACCGTTCGTAGGGACCTTCCTTCGCTGAGTTCCACGTTCCAGGCTCGATCCGCGCCGGTATTGTTGATGATGGTTACCCGGAAGGGGAGGGAGCCGTTTCTGGCAGCAACGCCAAAAGTGCTGTTGATCTCGACGGTCGTATTTCTTAGCTTCGGGTAGACATGGCGCAGAATTTGCGTCTCTGCCGTTGCCGTATTGATCAGCACAGAGGTCAGGACGATTAGCAATAAGAGACTGCGTTTTTTAAACATTCGGATGGGGGAAAGCTACGACCTCAGGCGGAGGCCTCTTTCAAAGTGAGATCATTCGTCCTTGAGAGTAGCAGGCAGATCGAGGTCCTGTCTGGGCACTTCTTCGAGAAGCTCCTCGACAACCCCGCGATTGGTTTTGCCTTCGATGCGTGCTTCGTATTCGAGAATGATGCGATGCTGCAATACGGGAACGGCGACGGCTGCGACATCTTCGAAGCCGGTATTGATCCGACCATGCATGAGTGCTCGTGCTTTGCAGGCAGAGGCAAGTCCGAGAGCCGCGCGTGGGCTGGCTCCGTATTTGATATGGTTTGCTGCATCGCTGGAACCGCGATGAGTGGCATCGACGAGCCGGGCGATGTAAGAGGCAACGACATCCGGGAGGTAAATTTCACGAACTGCTGCGGTAATGCTGGCGAGTTCGTCGCGAGTGAGAACTTTCTCGACGGTTGGTTCGACGCCCATCTCGCGGTTTTTCACGATTTGTTCCAAGGTTTCGACAGGGTTGCGATGGACTTCGAGTTTGAAAAGAAAGCGGTCGAGCTGCGCCTCGGGCAGAGGGTAAGTTCCCTCAAGCTCGATGGGGTTCTGCGTGGCGAGCACGAGAAAGGGATCGGGCAACTCGTGGGAATCGCCGAGGACGGTGACCCGGCGTTCCTGCATTGCCTCAAGCAGGGCAGACTGAGTTTTGGGCGAAGCCCGGTTGATCTCGTCGGCGAGGACGAGGTTGGCAAAGATGGGGCCTTCCTGAAAAACGAATTCACGCCCTTCGGGTGTTTCGCGGAGGACGGGGTTTCCGGTGATGTCACCGGGGAGCAGGTCGGGAGTGAACTGGATACGCTTGTTCTCGAGGTCGAGGGTTTTCGCAAGACCCTTGACCAGTTCGGTTTTTCCGAGTCCGGGAAGACCTTCCAGCAAAATATGTCCTCGAGCGAGTAGTCCGGTGACGACGCTGTCGATGAGTTCGTCCTGGCCAAAGAGGACCTGGTTCAGAGCACTGGTGAGCTTCTTTACGGTTTCGGCGTGCTCGGCGATTTCTGATTCCTCGATGGGCATGAGGGCATTGAACCCGAGCCAGTGATTTATTCCAAGCGAAAACCTCGCCGGAATGTATTTTCCCTGAGTGAGCAAAAACGGCGATATTTTCTGGAAACTAGCGTTTGATTTTTCGCCGATTGAACGTACCAATTTCCTCCTCCTGCGAAAACTGCGGGATTTCTTCAACTACCTACGAACATGGTTAAGATCAGATTGAGACGCGAAGGGGCGAAAGGTCGCCCGTTTTACCGCATCGTGGTGGCAGACCAACGCGCACGTCGCGAAGGTGCCTTCATCGAAGTGATCGGTACCCATGACCCGTTGAAGGAAGAGGATCAGACGATGATCGATCTGGAAAAGGTCGATAAGTGGATCGGGAACGGTGCACAGCCTTCTGACACGGTTCGCAGCCTCATAAAAAAGGCACGTCAGGCGGAAGCTTCTGCCTGATTTTAGCTCGTTAGAGTTTTGCCGCATGGAACCGGAGCTCGCGATTCATGAGTTTCTGGAATACGTGGTGGTCCAGTTGATTCAGCATCCTGAAGATGCGGGTGTGATTCACGAAAAAGATGGCGACCGCCATCTTTACAGCATTCGACTGCATCCAGACGATGCTGGTCGTGTCATTGGCCGAAACGGCAAGACGATCAGTGCAATTCGCAGTCTTGCGATCGCCTCAGCTCAGAAGCATGGTATCCGTATTGATGTCGAGCTGGAAGAGGATGACAAGGACGAGGATTGATTCCTTATCCTCAATACGTCGAGTAGACTGCTGAGATTGGGTAGTTTTTTCTCGGCAAGTCCGCGGGGTTTCGTCCATTCTTTGGAGGGATTTTTGGAAAAAAACGAAATCGAAATTCCCGGAGAAGTCGCGTCGGAACACGAGGATCTTTTGCCGAACACGAATGCGGAAAGAGAGCTGTCTGATGTGATTTCCAAAATTCGCGATCTGGAAAAGCGTCTGATTGCCTAGGACGGCAAAGCTCCTGCAAAGCCGAAACCTGAGAAGAAAGATCTCGCAAAAGGGAAGCGAAAGGCTGAGCCGAAGAAAACGCCGGATGGGAAGAAGCAGCAAAAAGTAGCCGCGAAAGCTACTTCAAAAAAGGCGTCTCCTGAAATACCAAAAGAGAAAGAGCTGGAGGTTTGGAATATGAAACTTCGGATAAGGTGATTGCGGAAAATAGGGCCTGATTCCTCGTGTAGTATCTGAAATACCGGGAGATCCCGGTTGAGGTATTTCGAGAAGTCGAGGGAGTATCTAGCAAGGAAAAGGAGGGGCCTGAAAAATATGTTCGGATCTCCGTTATCTCGGGTTGAGGAAAGCTTTTTTGCATTCCAGTGGCAAGGTGCTCGGAAATAGGTTGACCCTTGAGCTTGTTTGGGTGAAGTGA
>Ga0055584_100008366_pt1 | contig 10148 bp, 6 predicted proteins | sample OSDHelmetaG_FD_58716 | JGI IMG/M metagenome (GOLD analysis project Ga0055584, IMG submission 58716) | Pelagic marine sediment microbial communities from the LTER site Helgoland, North Sea, for post-phytoplankton bloom and carbon turnover... | ecosystem: Environmental > Aquatic > Marine >...
GAACGAATTCTGTTTGTAGCGTCCTTTCACTACGTGCCGGATCTGGCAGGCGCCCGGCACATCGAGCGCGGTGCCCTGTGTGCCCAGAAGCCAGCGAAACGCGCGATCTTCGAAGGTCTTGCGCCACCTGGCGGACGGTTTCTGGTAGATGCCGATCGTATCGCAGTAGCCGCAGGCGCGCGCGACGTCACCATGGGTTATCTGGTAGGGCCCCTTGGCCTTGCTGCGCTCGCCGAGATAAGGAACGAAGTCCTCGAGCGGGATCTCGAGTATTGCCGGCCCGTCGCGCCCTGCCTGCAGGATTGGATCGTCCTCCGGCAGCAGTTGGGTCCCCAGGCCGTAACGTGGAAACACGAGCGGGTCGTCGCGGCCCTGTAACTCGTTGGCGAGACCGTCGAGGCAACCTTCGTGAAAAATAATGTCGCAGTCTGTAAACCAGATCCAGTCCGCTGCAGTCGACTTTGCCGCCCGGTTGCGGCCGATGCTGCGCCGAAAAAGTTGTTCCTTCGGCAGGACCTGCCAGTTCCAGGTCACGCCCGGCACCTCGATCTTTTCAAAGTAGTCCAGCACGCGCGTAACGGCCTCGTCTCCGGCTGCGAAGTAGACGGTCATCGTGACATCGAGCTTGTCGGTGCGATGATTGACGAGAGAACTGAGCTGGTAGGTCAGGTAATGACCATAGCGCCAGCAGTGGCAGACAATTTCGAGGCTCAGCTTGCCTGTGCGCCGCGCTCGTTCCAACCGGGCCGGGTCAACCTTGCGAAACCAGCCCGGTGGCAAAAAGCCGCTGGCGGCGATCCGGTAGAAGATCCCGAGAAATCCATCGATAAATGCTGACATGCAGGGAGCCTACCACGACGTTTCGAACAGATTGCGGCCTGCGATAGTAACTGATCCACTGGCACTGGCCGGGGAGCCGGGATCCCAGCCTCGAACTGTACTCAAAAATCGCGGCATAAGGCTAGCTGCGCAGTCGGCGGTGCGATGCCATGAAACGCTTTCGATTGCGCGTTGCCGCGTTCACGTGCGCTGTGTCGCGGATGAAGCGCCGTCGATACCGCCTAGGGAGCCCGGGTTGTCAACGAACGACGCTCGTACCAGGGCTTGCTGGCATTGACAATCTTGACGACGGACAGCATCACCGGGACCTCGACGAGTACGCCGACCACCGTCGCAAGTGCCGCACCGGATTCGAACCCGAACAGCACAATTGCCGTCGCGACGGCGAGCTCAAAAAAGTTGCTCGCGCCGATCAATGCTGACGGCGCCGCGACGCAATGCGCCACACCAAATGCCCGGTTCAACAGATAGGCTAGCCCTGAGTTGAAATAGACCTGGATCAGTATGGGAATAGCCAGCAAGGCGATAATCAGTGGCTGTGCAATGATCTGCTCGCCCTGGAAACCAAACAGCAATACGAGAGTTGCAAGTAGCGCAAGCAGCGAGGCGGGCCCAAGTCTGGCCAATGCGGATTGCAGTGCCGCGTGGCCGCCCGTTGCGAGGAGCTGGCGGCGCAGTGCCTGGGCGAGAATCACGGGGACGATGATATACAGGGCGACTGACAGGAACAGCGTTTCCCACGGCACGGTGATCGCAGACAGCCCCAGCAGGAACCCAACAATGGGTGCAAATGCGAAAATCATGATGACGTCGTTGACGGCAACCTGGCTTAACGTGAAATGCGGTTCACCGTCAGCGAGGTTGCTCCAGACAAACACCATGGCCGTGCAGGGTGCGGCTGCGAGGATGATCAAACCTGCAATATACGAATTGATTTGATCAGCGGGCAGATAGGGTGCGAACAGATGGCCGATAAACAACCAGCCGAGCAAAGCCATCGAAAAAGGCTTTACGGCCCAGTTGATGAACAGCGTGACACCGACCCCGCGCCAGTGCTCCTTGACCTGTCCGAGTGCCGCGAAATCGATCTTGATCAGCATCGGAATGATCATCAACCAGATCAGCACCGCAACAGGCAGGTTGACCTGCGCCATCTCCATGGCGCCGATGTCTTGAAATATGCCCGGGAAAAAATGGCCAAGTGCTACACCGACGACGATGCAGGCGGCGACCCAGACAGTCAAATACCGCTCAAAAACGCTCATTGCGCTGGCGGTAGCTTGCTTGTCTGCTGCGAGATTCGACATGTTTCAGCTTCCGTTACTTACCCTGTTGCAGAAATCTTCAATTCTTGACTCGAGGTTTCGATAGGCGGCTTCGAAGGCCGCGCGCCGCTCTTCGTGGCTTCCTTCGACACCCGCGGGATCGCTGATGTCCCAATGTTCGGTGGCGGGGTGGCCCGGCCAGACCGGGCACGTTTCCCCGGCTGCGTTATTGCAGACGGTGATGATGTGGTCCATGACCGGTGCTCCCGAGCTGGCGAATTCATTCCAGGATTTTGAGCGCAGATCATCCGTCGGGTAACCGAGAGAGTACAACAGGTCAGTTGCAGACGGATTCACCCGACCAATCGGCTGGCTGCCGGCACTGAACGCAATGAACTGACCAGCCCCGAGTCGATTCAGAATCGCCTCGCCAAGAATGCTGCGGGCGGAGTTACCCGTGCACAGAAAGAGCACGTTGCGGGTTTCTCTTTTGCCCATCTTGAGATAGATTCCTGAAACTAAATGCCGTTTTTGGAATATTCCAAAAAATGAATATAGCGCGGACAGAGATATTTGCAAGCCTCGGTAATGAGACGCGTTTGCGGTGCCTGAACCTCGCTGCAAAATACGAGGAAGTGTGTGTCTGCGAGGTTGTCGACGCGTTGAAAATCTCCCAGCCGAGCGCGTCCAAGGCGCTGAAAGTATTGAAGAGTGCTGGAATTGTTACCGACAGGCGTGATGCGAACTGGGTCTATTACCGGCTCGACGAGTCGATGCCGGAGTGGGTGGCAACGATAATGGCCGCGGTGCTAGGCGAATTCTCGAGATCGGGTGCGTATGCTGCCGACGAACGCCGCTTCGAAAGATCGCGGATAAGGGAGCAGGAAGTTTGTTAACGGCCATGAGGCATTCTGCGGAACAGCGCTCCCCGGCAATTTTTCAGAATTTTCAGCATTAAGGGCCCTGTGACCGATCAGGCTATCCGGTTGTTTCTTGTGCGCCATGGCGAGGCGGCAGCGCACTGGGGTGAGGACCGCGACCCGGGACTCAGCGAGCGCGGTCGCGAGCAGGCATCGATTGCGAGCAACAGTCTTCTTCACGCATTTCATGATCCTCAATGCGATCCTCGGTCGCTTGCGTGGCTGCGCCGAGACCGTTTGTTGTCAACCGGACCACGCATCGGTCACCGAATTGCAACGCGCAGGTGCCACGCTGCGGCTCATCCGACTCGGCCGTGAGATGCACACGATTGTAAACTGACCGCTTTGCAGAGGTTGAGGACCGGATCAAACACCGCTGGATCTTGCCCTGTTGAGGTATCTGCCATACCTGCGTTCCCGGGCGGCTCTGACGGCGATTGCGCGTTTCGAATCGACGCTCGGTGAACGTTGATACTGCAATATCCTGCGCAGTGACAGCAGCCGGCGAATTGCTATATCCTTTTGTAGAACCTGGGGGAGATTTGATGACACGTCGCATGTTGCCATTTACATCAGCATTCTTGTTCGTAGTGCTGGCGGTTCTTTTTACTTCGTGCAGCGGCGAAGATACGGGGACAACGCCGGCAGCAACCGCGACCCAACCTGTCGTCGCGACCGAGTCTGCCGTCGCAAACGAGTCTGTAGTCGCGACCGAAGCTGCAGTTGCGGCACCCGCATCCGATCTCCCGCCGCACCAGCAAATGGCACAGGATTTCCTGCGCGAGCTCGTTGCGATTGATACCACGCAGAGCACCGGCAACACGACGATCGCCGCGCAAGCCATGGCGGCGCACCTGCTGGCCGCAGGCTTTGCTGCCGATGACGTGCAGGTGCTCGGCCCGTCCGCAACCAGGGGCAACCTGGTCGCGCGCCTGCGAGGGCGCGACGTTGGGCGTAAGCCCTTGCTTTTGCTTGCACATCTCGATGTTGTCGACGCGGATCCGGCTGACTGGAATCTCGATCCTTTTACGTTGACCGAGCAGGACGGCTACTGGTACGGCAGAGGCACTTCTGACGACAAGCAAGAGGCGGCAATTCATGTGGCCAACCTGATTCGCATGAAGTCGGAGGGTTTTCAGCCGGACCGCGACATCATCGTGGCGCTGACGGCTGACGAAGAAGCCGGCACGGACAACGGCGTGATCTGGCTTTTGGAGAATCACAGGGACCTGATCGACGCCGAGTATGCCATTAACGAGGGTGGACGCGGTGCGATCAAAGACGGTGTGTACGTCGCGAATTACGTGCAGGCAAGCGAGAAGGTCTATCAAACCTTCACGCTTGAAGTAACCAATCCGGGCGGGCACGGTTCGCTGCCCGTGAAGGACAACGCAATATATCGTCTGGCCGATGCATTGATTCGCATCCGTGCCTACGACTTCCCGGTGACCTTCAATGAAATAACGCGGCTATTCTTCGAACGCTCAGCCGAACTCGAAGACGAAGGCGAGTTTGCTGACGCCATGCGCGGTGTCCTGCAAGATCCGCCGGACCCGGCAGCGGTCGCCTATCTGTCGCCGATGGCGTATTACAACGCACGCTTGCGCACTACGTGTGTTGCGACGATGGTTGACGCCGGACACGCTGAAAATGCGCTGCCGCAGCGGGCCCGGGCAACGGTCAATTGCCGCGTGCTGCCCGGCGAATCGGTAGCTGCGGTTGAGGACACGCTGGTCACCGTGATCGCAGATTCGCAGGTGATGATTACGCGCGTCGCCGAACCGACCCCATCCCCTCCGTCACCGCTGACACCGGAAGTGCTCGGCGCCATCGAGGCGGTCACGGAAGAAATCTGGCCCGGCGTCCCGGTCATACCTTTTTTGGGCAGCGGTGCGACCGATGGGCTTTTTTTGCGTAATGCCGGCATACCGGTCTATGGGGCATCCAGCATCTTTTATGATATTCCGGATGATCGTCGGCATGGGCAGGACGAGCGCATTCTTATCAAGTCGTTCTTTGAGGGCCAGGAGTTCCTGCACCGGCTTACGACACGGCTGTCGAGGTCCGACGAAAACTAGGGCACTGCGGCGAAATGCAACAGCGTCTCAATCGAGAGTGCCGTCAGGTTGCCACAGTCAGGTACAATGACTGCCCGGCGCCAGCACGATCTGTTAGCAAAAAAAGCGTGTTTTGGGGTAGCTGAATTGCGATTGGGGACTCATCTGTCGAATTTTCAGGCCATCGGTTCAATGCGAAAAACTCTGATCTTAACGGTCTGGATTTGTGCCTTTTTGCCCGCAATGGCAGCGAAGGCCGAAGTTGTCATTGCCGTTGGCCCGACGAACATTCCGCGCGGCGATGCCGTTGGGGCTCGGGATATCACGGTCAGTACCGATCTGTTTGCCATCGCGTTCGCAGTGGATACCGCGCCGCCCTGGGGAGTGGCGCGCGGGGGCATCGTCGATATCGCCCCGGTCAGGGATGGCGAGCCTGGCTATGACATCGCGTCACTCGCCGATTTCATGCCCAACAACTGGTCGAGCTGGCCGACGACCTACCAACGCGTCACTATCGAAAACGCTGGTCCTCATGAGGTCACCGTCAGGACCGCACGCGATTGGGGCGAGGTCGAGCTGGAAACGACGTTTCATGTCAGGGACGGCGATAGCAAGATTCATATCGTCACCCGAATGACCAACAAGGGTGAGGCGTCGCTCGACGGCCTGTTATCCGGCTACGTTGTCTGGCCTGACGGTGGCTACCTGATCGGCGACCCCGTTGTAACGGTGAATGATGACGTGCATTCGCCGGGCGGCTGGACAGCCGCATACGATGCGGACTGGTTGCTTGGCCTGCATGCGCCGTTCTCGGATCGCGCGGTGCGCAGAGGCCGTGATCGCTACTCCCTGCATGACCTCGAACCAGGTGAGAGCATGACATTCGAGGCATGGCTGCAGATTGAGAATGACGGGGCACTCACGCCCATGGTGCAAACCGAGATCGATTTTGCTGCGTTCCCGTCTGGTCGGGTATCCGGACGGGTTATCAGCAACGATGGCGAGCCTGTAGCGAGGCCCGCGGTTGTTATCAGCAAGAACGGCAGCGCGTTCGCCTGGGCCACCGGCAAAGACGGCAGGTATGACATGACGTTGCCGCCCGGCAGCTACGAACTTTACGCAACGGCTGGCGGCTATGCGCGAGGCAAAGCGAAAGAGGTTACCGTCTCAAAAAATAGCGCGTTGCAAATTGATTTCGACGACGTGAGGCCGGCCGGTACGGTCAATATCCACGTCGCTGATGGCAGGACCCGGCAAGCCCTCGATGCCAGAATCACTGTCAAGGATGGCTACAAGCCGCTCATAGGCTATCTCGGCAAGAGCACCTACTTTACCGAGCTGAACCCCGTTGGCGAGTTCAGTGCGTCCATCGCGCCCGGTAAATATGTTTTGGAGGTTGCCGCTGGCGGCGGGTTCCTGTCTGTACCGCAGATGATCGAAGTGCTTGTCGAATCCGGCCAGGTGCACAAACTTAAAGCCGATATTGCGGTTACGGCCATGCCGAACGAACGTGGCTGGTACAGTGCCGATTTGCATCACCACTCGGATGTGCTGGACGGTTTCACTGAGGCCGAATTCGTGTTGCGTTCCGAGCTGGCGGCCGGTGTTGATGTCGCGTTTTTGAGTGATCACGATTCGGTATTGAATAACGGCAAGATGCAGGTGCTCGCGGACGCGCGCGACATGCCTTTCATTCCTGCTACGGAACTTTCGCCATCCTGGGGGCACTTCAACGCCTATCCGATTGATGCCGGCCGTACGGTGGACATCGATACGGGCCAGGCTACTGTGCAGGACATTTTCGCCGCCGCACGACACGTGGGCGCCGACGTTATTGCGGTGAATCACCCGTATTCCGACTATGGCTATTTTGAAAACCATGAAAAAAACGCGGTGCCGGGTGGTTTTGACTCGGGTTTCGACCTGGTCGAAATTCAGCCGTTAGGTGATAACAAGGGCGAATTGAGCAGGAACCGTGAGACGCTTGAGAAGGCGTGGGAAATGTGGAACGGAGGACACAAGGCGTATCTTGCCGCGGGCTCCGACGTCCACGATGTGTGGAGCTTTGAATCCGCGAGGGCGCGGACATTTGTGCGCGTCGACGGTGAGCTCAGTATCGATAAGTTCATCGCCGGGTTGAAAGCCGGACATGCATACGCGAGCCAGGGCCCACTGGTTTATCCGGAAATACTGTTTGGCAGCGAAATAATCCATTCGGCAGGTGCCGAGCTCGCGTTGAAATACACGGTTCAGGCAGTCTCCGGGCTCCGGTCGGTTCAGCTCATCGAGCGCGGCAATGACGTTCAGCTGCTGGCATTCGACGGCGTTGGTCATCCGGTGCCGGTCGAGTTTTCGGTGGCTCCCGACACGGATACCTGGTTCAGCCTCGTCATCGAAGACGCGAACGGCAGGTCTGCCTATACCAATCCCGTGTGGATAAACGTCGAGCCATGAGGCGCAGGATTGCAGTATGGCCCTGATCCTGACCATCGCAATGGCCGTGACGCTGCTGACATCGTTGCTGTTGGTCATTCGCTGGCGCAATGTGCGCTGCGTTGGGACCATTCCGGTGTCATTTTTTACGTTTATCGCGATTCTTTTTACGTCGGGGCTCGACGTCGGCCTGATCATGTTTCCGCTCGTCGATTTCGAGTTGTATAAAACTGATCAGGACTACGCTTTCGCCAATCCCCTGGCAATCGAATTCGGGTTCTGGGGCTTCCTTGTTTGGGCATTCTATTTTTTGACGACGTTCTATTTCTGCATCGTCGAGCCGAAACTCAAACTGTTCGAGATCCCCGTGATCAAGGTGACGAACAATATCGTTATCATCGGCACCTGCGCATTTACGGCGCTCTTGTTCCTGGTCTACCTGCCTGACTATATTGAGGGTATCGGCGAGCCGCTGCGTTACAGCCTGGTTGCCGCCGTCATTCTTTTCGCGACTTTATCCAGCACGGACATCAAGTTTGTGAAGGTGCTCAGCGTCGCGTCGACCTGGCTGTTCTTTGCACTGATCGCGGGTGCCTGGCTGGCCTCCGATATGGGCGTATCCGGCCTGGCCGCATCGATAAGCGATGTTGGTGCTTATTTTTCGAACATTCATCGCTTCTTGTTGCCGCTGAACGAATATCACCAGTTTTACCTTTACTGGTGGTTCGCCTGGAGCATCATGATCGGGCAGTTCGTCGCTAGATTTGTTGGTGGCCTGGAGGCCTGGAAATTATTGCTTGCGCTACTGATTGTGCCATCTATTCCCATCGCAATCTGGTTCTCGGTTCTCTATTACTATTTCAATAACGGCATGGATATCGGACCGTATTGGCGCCTGGCCATGGTTGTTGTCGGCGTGATATTTGTCATCAATTCGCTGGACTCGCTGATCCGGCTCTACACGCAAAATCTTGGCCTCACGACGGAACGATTTGGCAAGCTGTACTACGTTGTCGGCAACTGGCTGGCGTTGTGTGTGCTGGTGTTGCTGTACATGTTCACGCCGCTGAAGATCGAGTGGATCGGCCTCGTGGTCGTCGGTATTTACGCGATGATTTACGTTCTTGTGTTCCAGCGACGTCAGCAGCTGGTGCGGTCCTCCGCCTAGCCTTTGCCGCTCGGCCCAGCGGCGTTTACTTACTGGGTTAATCGGCACTGGCGCCTGAATGTATCTGAACGATCAATTCGTTTTTCACCCTGTTGGATCGCGGCTCCCGTAAGGCGGAGCGGTTTTTTCGATGTGCTGGGTGGCGAGTGGCTTGGGGATTCGACTGTATTTCGACGTCACAGCCGGTCTTTGATCTTGTAGTACAGCATGCCGAGCGCGATGATCTGATTGCCAAGCCACTGAGTTCCGGGAACGCGCACAGGCTTTAAGCCGGCGAACAGATCGAAGCGTTCCAGCGTTCCGCCAATGGCATCCGCCATGATCTCGCCCATGATGTGGGTCGCGCACACGCCGTGGCCCGAGTAGCCCTGGCAGTAATAAACATTTTTTTCGATGCGCCCGACCGCTGGAACCCTGTTCAAAACGATGCCGATCTTGCCACCCCATCCGTATTCGATACGGACGTTCTTGAGCTGCGGGTAAACTTTGAGCATGCGCGGCAGGATGTAAGACCTGATGCTTGCCGGATCGCGGCCGGAGTAATTGCAGGCGCCGCCATACAAAAGGCGTTTGTCTGCTGACAGCCGGAAGTAGTCGACAACCTCGTTCACGTCGCAAACAGCAACATCCAGCGGATTGATCTGGTCGACAACGTCTCCTGGCAGAGGCTCCGTGCCGATCATGTAACTGCCGGCAGGAAAGACCAGGTTAGACAGATGCTTCGGCTCGAGACGGCTGTATGCATTGCCGGCCAACACCACGGCATCGGCCTCCACGTAGCCATCCTTTGTCCTCACCCGCGGCCGGTCGCCGTGCTCTATCGCGGTGACCGGCGATTGCTCGAAAATCCGGGCACCCAGGTTAACGGCGGCGCGCGCTTCGCCGGTGCAGAGGTTGAGCGGATGCAGATGGCCATCGCGGTAACAAATGAAGCCGCCATGGTAGGCATCGGTACCCAGCATCGCGCAGGTCTTGTCACGGTCCCATATCTCGTAGCTGTGCGGGAACGCGTGTTTTTCCCGTTCCCGGGCTTGCTCCGCGAATTGCGCGACCTGCCGCGGCTTTGGAGCGACTTCGACGTAACCGCTTTTGAGATCGCAGCGGATGCCGTACTTGTCAACGCGGTCACGGATGATGGCGTTACCTCGCCAGCGGAGGTCCCAGACCGTATCGGCAATGCTCTCGCCATGTCGCTCGCGGATTTTGGCCAATCCGCTCATGCCATTGATAATCTGTCCGCCGTTTCTGCCCGATGCGCCCCAGCCGACCCGGTTGGCCTCGACGAGCGCGACGGAGTAGCCGCGTTCGGCCAGCGTTAGTGCGGTGGCAACGCCCGTGAACCCGGCGCCGACGATGCACACATCGACCGATATGCGGCCTTCAAGTACCGGGTATTTGCCGGCCTCGTTTGCCGTGGCCGCGTAATAAGAACCGGTGTGCTCCTGTTTTTGGTTATTCGCTGTCA
>Ga0055584_100008368_pt1 | contig 10147 bp, 3 predicted proteins | sample OSDHelmetaG_FD_58716 | JGI IMG/M metagenome (GOLD analysis project Ga0055584, IMG submission 58716) | Pelagic marine sediment microbial communities from the LTER site Helgoland, North Sea, for post-phytoplankton bloom and carbon turnover... | ecosystem: Environmental > Aquatic > Marine >...
GTTTTATCGATAACTCGGCCCGATCGGATCGATCATTCTATCGGATTTAGATGCTGTGGGACGTCGTGGATGAAATGAACTTTCGCTAGCATACTGATATTACAAATAATATTCGCACAATTATCATGGTCTCGGATCGGGGAGAGAGTCAGCCCCTGCTAGTCATGCTAGAACGGAAGTCGACACGTCGACAGAAAATTTCTGTGTCGTTGACAGCCTCAATTTCTGCCGTGATCTTCCTATCCGTGCTGTTCTACCTGATATGCTATGCTGTTTACCAGTCCTCTGGTACTGCTAACTTTGAAGCTACCGAGCCTGTGCAGGCATCCTCTGGAACTCGTTACCGCTGTCCTCTGAACGTGTCCACAGTCAAAAGTTTCCAATCATTTTCTTCTTACCTTGACCTGTCTCATCCAGCGAAACCTCGAAGTTTTAAAATTACGTACGACGCTCGAACAATACGAGTCAATGATTCCCCAACCATTTTGATTGGTGGCTCGATCCACCCCGTGCGGGCGACAAAATCGACTTGGTCCCAGGCTCTCAACCATGCTGTTGAAGCAAATCTCAATTTGGTTACCATTTATCTCATGTGGGGATACCACCAACCTTCACCGCATCGTGAGATCGACTGGTCTCTTCCAGGTGGCGATTGGGATTTGAAAACAGCAATATGGGAGGCGGGCTGTCGTGGTCTCTATGTGCACATAAGAATTGGACCATACATCTGCGGGGAGTACACCTACGGAGGATTGCCTGAATGGTTGCCACTTGTGTATGGGGGAGACACGAACGATACTAAAATGAGTTTTCGATGCCCCAATATTCCGTGGTACATGGCTATGCAGGATTGGGTTGTGGCATCTGTAGGGTATCTTACTCATCACAACCTATGGGCAAACCAGGGAGGGCCTATCATTTTGGCGCAGATTGAGAACGAATTAGGTGGCGCTGTCGACCCCAAGGAGGATAATATTATTCCAGGAAAGACGCTTAAGGACTATGCTGATTGGTGCGGTCAACTGGCGGTGAATGTGCATCCAAACGTTGTTTGGACCATGTGCGAAGGCCTCTCAAGCAATCTCACCATAAGTACATGTAATGGTTCCTCTTGTGTAAGCTGGATCGAGAATCGTGGAAGATATTCTGGACAGATCCAGCTTGATCAGCCTGCCCTTTGGACTGAGTCTGAAATGGGTTTTCAAATGTGGGGTGAAAGCATAGAGCAACCATCTACTTACTTTTGGGGTCGCCGGGTGACGGATATCACCAGCGATCTTTTGAGGTGGTTTGCTCGAGGTGGGACGCATGTTAATCATTACATGTTTTGGGGAGGTTACAACAGGGGACGTGCGGCTGCCGGTGGACTTATGAATGCGTATGCTACGGACGCACCTGTTTGTCCGAATGGGGAGCGAAGGCATCCCAAATTTGATCACTTGACAGCTTTTCACCAAGCCATTGCATCAATTGCAAGTGTGCTGGCTACCTTTCCAACCGCGCTTGGAAGAGACATAGCACTCGAGCATCGACTCATGAACGAAACTGACTGGAAAATCGGACAAAAGCAGCTTGCGTTTCTATACGGTAGTCCTTCAAACCTATCATTTGTCCTGTTCGTCGAAAATAATATATCTGACGATGTAGACATTCGGATTCCGCCCGGTCTCCGTAGCGAGGAAGACGCCAACATTCTTCGTTTGCGCCCCTGGGCGGCTGTTCTAATTTTCGATGGTACTGTCTTGTTCAACTCCTCGTCAGTCGATCTCTCAGCACAATTGTATCATCGCAAGACGACCAAATCAGTCCCTCTTTACCATGAATCTAGTTGGTCGGAGCCAATAGGTCCATCTGACACAGATATGACCTATGCACCAGTCATGTCTGGTTCAAAGCCTTGGGAGCAAACTCGACTTTTACTTGCATCAAATGTAAGTACAGACTTTATTTGGTACGGAACGTCTCTCAATATTGGCAATAGATCATTTTCTGGTGATATATTCATTGCGGTTGAGACTCAAAGAGCGAGTGCATTTACGTTCTTCCTCGATAAAGAATACTTAGGCTCCGTTGAGAATCACGAGGGTCAAACACAGGCAAAAGGAGCCGTCACCCTGAAGTTCATTGTACCTGAAAGCAGGTTGCGTTCTGGCGTATTCCACCAGTTGAACATATTGTCGGAGTCATTTGGATACGGCAACATTGCATTTCGGGCTGCTCTGACGAAAGGGATAACGGGAAATGTGTGGGTTGAAGGGTCAGATGAACGGAGCCTGCCAATTCATGTCTGCTTAACATGTGGACAGACTTGGCGTTCTCAGGCGGGTCTTCTGGGCGCAGGTGGTGGAGCCTTTGAGCACACCTCGAACAGCACACTAAGGGTTATGGTCCGACCGAATAATCTGTCATCTTCGGAGATATGCAAATGGTCGTCTGCCAAGTTCGATACGCCAAACATGGATGCAGACAAGCAGTTTCTTATGCTTAAAGTCACTCAAGGGCGGGGTGAAGTATGGCTTAATGGCTATTCCCTTGGCCGCTATTGGAATATAACCAGAGATGGCACCTCGCCAACAGAATATTCCCAACAGTATTATCATCTTCCAGTGGATTTTCTTATACAAGACTCCACGAACTATTTGCTATTTTTTAGCTCTCGCGGAGGACAGGTGCCTGAGTCCTCCGAATTATTTCTGACATGGCTAGAGCCTACGCAAAAAACTCGTTTTGAAGATCAGGTAGGCTTCTTGGACGAGTGCATATTATAGAGTATATTTGTAGCAATATAATGTACAGTGTTAATAATTGATGAGTGTTAAAAATTGATGTACGAAGACCTCAAAAGTGACGCCTCATTTCAGACCCCAGGAAAAAACTGACGGCGCTCTCATCGTATTTTTCAAGATTGTGCTCTACGGCAAAAGATGTCAATTTACTCTTGTTTCGGGTACGAGTACCTCCCGAGCGAATATTCCTCTTCTGGTAAGGCTTCCTAAATGGAGCCAAGAGTGGAGATGGCTTTAAACCAAATGATTCCTTCAGTGTATCAAGGTACTCTCGAGTTTCGCCATCTTGCCAAACCATGTTATCTATACTTTTCTTCGGCGATGGGGTTGGCATTGGGTTCAGTGCCAGCCCCTGCGCTGTATCTCTTGCAAAGGTGATTGTTTCAGAGTCGAGTAAGCTATGCAAACTTAACTTGGAGTGCACTTTCGATAGGAAGAGATAGATCTCGTCGTTGGGGAGTCCTTTTGTCCCACGAAGAAGGCGTGTGTTGTCTTCTTCCTCAAAGATTACAACGAGCCACATCTTTTCATTGATTTTCACAGAATGTGAAACTACTGAAGACCTGACAGCCAGTAATGGCCGGGGTGGAAAATCGAGGTGATCAGATGAAGCGACTGTGGGAAGAAATGGCGGTTGTTTCGGTTCTTTCGTCAAGCTTTTTATGATTGTGGGCCATTGGCAGCGAGGCCAAGATTTTTCTGCATTTGCAGGCCAATATTCGCAGGCTTTCACGAGAGGGGAAGGACCAAGGCTCCCAACGGTCTCAACTCCAATAGATAGGTCACTCGTTGCCGATACTAGTGAGGATCTCGATGTGTTGCCTCCATACGACGGCCTCTTTATCCCCGAAATAGATTGACTTGCTGCTTCCCCTGCATTCGATAGTACACGGGATAGACCTGCCATGCTCATTCCCTTTGATCCCTTTTGTTGTCCTCTCCTTGACCCCGATCCTCCTCCTGTTTTTGCCGTTTGTTCGAAATCAGGATTTCCAGAGCGAAGCGAAGATCGAAGGTATATCGCTGGATATGACCTCCATAGGTCCTCCTCGTCATTATTCTTTTCAGAAGCAATTGTTTCGCAGACGAAGCCTCGTTCAAATGCACCATCTGCGCAGTTTGGGGCGTCAAAAATGATTGCTACCGCAAGAGGCGGCCTACTTTTGTCCGTGTGGCGATAAATCAACTCCATCACATCGTTGTCAACATTTTCGATTAAAAATTTTCTGTCAACGCTGTGACTCGACGATGTGTTGATGTGCTGTGGCGAAGTAGACGATTCAGGAGAAAGGGGCAAGCCACTTGCAGCCGTAACGTCTTGCCCTTTGTCTTCGGCGAAAATATTCTTCCTAAATCCGTAGTTTGAATGGGCATAGGTCTCGATGCGGTCGAAGAACATTTGCATCCTTGACTGCAATCCATTCAACACAGATCGGAGCCAAACTTCGATAGAGGATGGGCTGCCTTCACTAGAATAAAATGGAGACGAAGGTCCGAGAAAATTCTTCAAGTGCTTCATATGTACAATAGTCTCGAAGAAGCTGTACGAGGAATCAGATGTGATATGAGCATATGGTCAGATGACGTACGAAACGAAGAGGAAAAAAGAAAATAATACACTTATGTATGCAAGTACGACGGCTCCAATTGCTCGTGGGAAAAAAGCCTCAACTAGTACACTAGTCATGTTTCCGAACCCCGCAAGATACCTTTTGCATCTATAGGGGGCCAATAACAAGACAAGAGAAGTGAGCGCGTCGAGCCCAAGGAGTGCTTATGACCGCAGAAGTGGGCTCAGCGCCCGTGTTTCTATATGCACGGTTGATTTGAGAAAGAAGGAATAGAAAATCCTGCGTCTCACAGTTTCCAATGCAAATTTTCTATCACTGAAGTTTTCTTCCCCGAAATATACGGAACGAAAGCTATCCCGATTGTTCTCACCTGCATGTCTTGATATGATTCATTGCCCTCAGAGCGGCCGCAGTCGCCAAAGTTTCATGGCGGGTTACTTCAAGGCGTAGATGGTTACTTTGCCCGTCCTCCGGCTCCAATAAGGAAGTCGCGATCGAATCGCAACGTTCCGCAAGATTTAGGAGTCCTCCGTTCGAGTAAGGAATTTTATTCTCGTCATCGCCAATCGCGCTCCTTTTGGAATGGAATACGAGGTCTGTGTGCAGACAAATCAGAGCTTGGCGAGCATCGCAAAGTTTGGCGAGTGTGGATATATAAGTGGAAAGGGACTCAGCAGCCTTCCGAGATTCAACATTTGACGCTCCCTTTCCTCGAAGCGGGTCAGAAATGTCACTCGACCGGAGAAGAGGATCGCACAATATTTCTCGTACGGTGACGAGGTCAACCCTCACCTTGGCGTACATAGACCATACCCTTTCTGCCGCCATGGGTAAATTTTTGGCTTCTGGTGCCCTGTCTGGTTTAAGTTTTAGCCTCTCTGGAGTTTGAATTATCGACCTCCTCCTTTCTAAGTGCGTGAAATTATCGCTCTTGTTTTGGGAAGGTACATCGTATGATGCAACGTGCTCTAGACCACCATAGAGCGCCTCTGCACCAGAGAGTAGCGTTAAGGGGCTCACGAGTTTTTCCCACTCAGATTCCAGTGCACGAGCAGTGAGCGACGACTGGACCTTCCGAGAAGGACTCGACCGAGGCGCGATTATGCCCTGCCGATCGGTCGCTTCCAAGGCAGAACCACTCTCTAGATACATGCCATCTTCCAGCACTTTAGCAGCTCTCGCGGCATTCCACACCCTAGGAGGACCGTTAGACAGGAGCTCCTTGTGGTAATCAGGCAGGCACTCGTCTAGGCGGAGGAGGATGGAGGTGAGAATTGGGGGATCTCGCCGATTGCGCGATGCTTTGCCACCGCCACCGGTGCCATCACTCGCGTCGAAAGATGAGCGGCGAAGCTGTCTGCCTGCCCCGTGGCCGCCCCCAAGATGATCCGACGGCGAGAGCGATCCAGTACCTCGTCTGGTCCGACGGTCTCCATGATCGGCATCGCCATCAAAGGACTGATTCCTCTCCACTCTTGATCCCTTGAACCCTCTAAGATCTGGAGTCAGCCATGGTCTGGGAGTGAAGATACTGGATAGGTCCATGGTGGTTTCGGAACGGAGCTGTTGTGCCTCTCTCTCCTAGGCCCTACTTAGTACACAGCTTTCTAATCGCAACAGTGGGAGGTAACAGTATCCATCTCCATCGTCGTCGTCCCTCCCACGAAATTTTGTGGTCTCGTCTGATGTCTGCGGCGTGAGGCGACGGTCGACGGTCGCTCGACAGGGCGAGGGGCGAGTCTCCTGCGACTCTCCTTTTCCGAGTGCTAAAGGAAAAGTTAGATAATATTATTATGCATACTACTATGAGAGTACTAGTACTCTCATAATAATGATATTATTATTACGAGTCGTATGCCATACGTGAAAACTTTGCATAATACTCTTAAGACATACGACTCGTTGTATGCAAATTACGCTCGTATATTATTAGTACTCTAGTAGGAGATATGAATTCCCCGAATCAACATGATATTATCTCATCTCAAAAAACCCATCTCGCATCAAAAGAATCGCACACATATTCCTTCTCACAGCGCACGAAGCCATGGCTACAACAGAGCCAGAGCGTCCTCCCTGCACAGCGCGCTCGCCCTGATTCTACCCCCCTCCTATAACGGTCGTACCCAAGGATTACTGGATAGTCAGCAAAGGACGGCGGTGATCAGCGTCTCATTAACGACCGACTGTAATGAGTTCTCGCAGTAGTATCCAAGCCGGCGAAACTTCCCAGCAAGAGCAGGAAGTGGCGGCGGCTTCGAATCTGCCACAAGGCTACCAGACGCGTGGGGTAGAGGATGTAGAGACAAAGATCGAAGAATCGGCGGGTATATCCTTTTTGGTTTCGAATCATGGGGCGTTCGGTTTGGTCGGGCGGGTTTGCTACCACTTCGATCTTATTGAGATACTAAGGCGATCACAAGGCGAGGAGGCCAGCACCCGAGATTTCAGTGCTGCGACGAAGACCGAGGATGGAGGATCCAGCAATCCTGGCGACGATAGTGCGCTGCGGACGGAACAATTATCAAAAGTGGTCAAGCTTCCCTCCGAAAAGTCTCCGCCCGATAGATGTTCAGTTGCTCCTGCCGCCTCTTCCTTCTGTGGAATTGCTGCCCTCCTGGAATGCGTTCCGCAGGTGCCCCTGTACAAGCAGACCAAGAAGTCCAAAAAGATTTTGAGGGGAAGAATTCGCGAGTTTAATCACCAGGCCCGAAGAGCTCGAGAGGAGGAATTCTCCATTGCTGCCTCCCAGCTTCATTACGGCCCACGCTGTCACCAGCCCTTGTCCCTTCCCCTGCGACCACGAACAACGACCCGTATCACTTTTGCGTATGAGATCACGTCCATGGTGATATGCCTCGACGCATCGTCAACCCTTACTTCAACCTTTGGAAACTTTGGTAGTCATCCCGATGCCGATGGGGCTGTATGTGCACTCGATCGAATAGGTAACATGGTCCGCAGATACCTTACCGCTCTCGTTCAACCCATTCCGGGAGCTTCTAATGTTAGAGTTCATGGCAGTAGAAGCTCGAGTGATAGCCACAGTCGGCAGAAGTGGTGGAGTCCAGAATTACGAGTTACAGTTCTGGCGGTATTCCCTCCCTCTTCTGTCAGTGATGGCGATGATGGAGAATCTATGCCGACTAGCTTGCTTGTGCGAGACTACCGAGTTGATGGTCCCGGGACGGCATCTGCCTTGGCAGATGCGATTGATTGCTGGGCTCTTGATGAGATCGAGGGGCAGATTGCGCAACGACTTAGTAGGGTTGGTGGCCGGAGAAATGATCGTGTCGAACCTATGACGACATCATCCCTCGCGACTCTCCTAGATATTGCCGACGACGCCCTCTCGTCAACGCTGCCGAGAGAAGGCCGCCCAATTGTCGTTCTTGCCACTGACTGCAGATCAGTCGTTTGTGATTCTGTCCTTGATACTTTATCAGGCACTCGGAGGACTGATGTACCTATCCATGTATTAGATCTATCCGCTCCCCGCTCTCAACATTCAAGCTTCGGAAGCATCGCAGGGGGGGGGGTACTAACTTCTGCATCGAAGGAAGGCAAAGCTATGCAGCCGTCGGACGCGTCATTGGCTTCATTCTTAACATTCGACGATGACGGACCAGGAAGCTTTCCATTGAGCATGTCGGACGATGCGGAGTCCATGTATCAAATTTGTCGTGCAAGTGGGGGATGCTTCTTCGATTCTTTCTTGCTCGATGAAGCATCCAAAATTGTCGCAGGGCAGGTGCCAACTGAGTCTGATCTTTATGGAGACCATTACCTCACTTTTCGACGGAGAACCCTTCGTCCGAATGCCGTGCAGTGGTACACAATTTTTATCCTTTCACCATTGACGCCAACGTATAATGCCTCCTGGGGCAGGCTCCCCCCTCCGAAATTTCTACAACACAAGCGAGGGCTGATGATCAAAGACAATAAGGAGGGAGGTCGACACCGGATTCAACGTGAAATTGGTGCCACACGGGCGCAACAAAAAGACCAGCTCATTGCTCGCGGAAATGCCTATTCTCGAACCGTGTTCTCCATGTATTCTCTCTCCCCTGTAAGAGTCAAGGGAGTTCTTTTGATGAGGGTAATTGAAGGGTTCCGCGCGCGCAGATACGGACAAAACACGCACGCAGATGATGACAAGCTATCGGTTGCCTTTTCTGTACCCTTAGAGTATGGTACCGTTTTGCACTATGAATTATCATACGTCGCGAGTCCAATCTACAATGTTTTGGTAGGAAGCGCCCACGTAAAGGTCGAGCTATCTGGCGACCCCGGCTTTATCCAAGCTGTTAAGAATGACTTTATTAGCCATCACGCGAATCTTCAACAGCGAGCTCGTCACGGAACCATTGCCCAGAGGGTATCAGAAAAGCTTTGTCGGTTCATGCGATGGCTGAGACGGGAAGACTATGTAGAATCTTATCTTTGCCCAGTAGAGTGGGGTGAGAAGCTCAATGTTGGCTCTCCCTTCCTTCGTCGACTAGGGACATTAACAACACAGCAACGGCATCGGCACTTCGACGTCGACTCGTTCGAAGTGGTTTGCGTTGGTGGGGATCCTTACAGCAATCACGAAAGTCTCTTGGGCGAATTCATCGAAGTTGACGATGGAAAGAGCGACCTCTTTGAAATATTGTCCGGTTGGAGCACGGAAATAATTGCTAAGGAGAAATGCTACGTTAAGAAGCTTCCGACACAAAGCCACGACCTAGTGACGTACTGCGTTGTGCAAGTATCACGATCCAGGGAAGGACCAAGGCTCTACGATGTCAGTCTTGAGTTTTATGGCTGTTTTGATGTATCTGATCGCATCAACATAACTAGGCCACTCAAGATGAGGCTCTCTTCTTGTAAATCACTTGTTGTTGTTCCCAGGAATATTAGCCGACATATTAGCAAGATATTTCTGACAGGTTCCACCAGCTATCTTTCTCGAGGTTTCTTCCACAATGCACATTGGAAACTGAATAAAGACGACGAAATTATTCCTATTTTGTGCACGAGAAGACGAAGCTCGGTTGGCAACTTTTGGTTGCTATCAAGTAGTAAAGACGATGCTTTTCTGGCCAAGTTTGTTTCCAGAACCGATGGAAAAGGCCAAGCCGATTCCGTCTCCCAATATCTTGTCCTTTATCGCATCCATGCAAAGCACGACCATGTCTCAGTGGACATCTGGATGGAGGCACGACGCGGCCATTTCTACCCCTTCACGTATTCTGCGCGAAGGAAGTCCGTACCAGCATTTTATGAAATCTTCGAGAGAGTACGATTCCGAGATCAAGAGTGTGCTCTATCACTGAAGCGCAGGAGGCGCCTTTTGAATATATTTGACTTTAGAGAGTCTGCGAGTCTTGATGAAGTCACTCGGGCAAACGAGCAGAAGGAGGACGTAAGTCACTTGCTACCTTACGCAACATCCATAACAAAGAGATTGCGGTTCTTTGGCCCTGGATCTGGCACTGCGAATCAGGAATTAGCGGAAATGACAAGAAAAATGATCTTGCTGTCGTCAGCGGGCACTGACATATCAAGGCTTTCCATAGATGCTGAGGCTTCTTTTGGGTCAAAGGGAGAAGGAACCTGGTTTTTGATTAACCACGACCGTCATACCCTGAGCATTGTTCACTTTTCTTCACAGAATAAGTCACAAGTTTCTGAGCGCACGCACAACGAAGGATTAGACGATATCTACAGAGAGCTGGTTTTTCACACAGTCTCTGTGTTTGATCTGTATCAATTAAAAGACGATTTTGAGGAGGGAGGGGGAGAAGA
>Ga0055584_100008369_pt1 | contig 10146 bp, 6 predicted proteins | sample OSDHelmetaG_FD_58716 | JGI IMG/M metagenome (GOLD analysis project Ga0055584, IMG submission 58716) | Pelagic marine sediment microbial communities from the LTER site Helgoland, North Sea, for post-phytoplankton bloom and carbon turnover... | ecosystem: Environmental > Aquatic > Marine >...
CGAGCACGAGATCGGCATCGCCATCCCCATCCAGGTCGCCGAAGACCGCGCCGGTAACCATCCCGATCGCCTTCAACACCGCGGCGTTCTTCCCGTCCAATTGCAGTCTGCCGTTGTCGTTCAAAAACAGACGCGAATCTGCCGGCTCGGGATAACGGGACGGCACCACCCGGCCGCCAATGAACACGTCCAGATCACCATCGCCATCCACATCCGCCAGCGCCAAGGGTCCGGTCGTCGCGGAGTGTCCAGGTATGGACACGGTGTTCGTAAGCTTGTTCTGGGGATCAAGAATGAGGGCGGAAAACGGCTTCTCGAATTTGCGATCCGGCTCTTCGTAATTCGACTGACCGACCAGGAGTGAAATCCTGCCGTCGCCGGTCGGCCAACTGAGGACCGCTGTCTGATCAAGATCCGACGGTTCGGAGGCCCGCATCTGAAAGCCACCCTTCCCGTCGCTGAGCTGCGCCACCACCCGTCCGCCAACCCCGGTGGTCACGACCATGTCATCCCACCCGTCGCCGTTGACGTCCATCCAGGATACCCCCGGCCCCAGCTGGCTGAGTCGATTGGGAAGCAGTGGTTGGTAGGCGAAATCGTCAAACGGGTCCTCCAGGTGGGGAACCGGGAAGAACTGCTTCGTTTGCGGGTCCTCCGCAGCCATCAATCCGTCCGCCGGCTCGAACAAGGGTTCTGCAAGTTCGATGTCAGGATACGTGTAACCCTTTTCATCAGTGCGTTGAGTGACGGTATAACGATTATTCGGACGGACATTCTCAACCACGGTGCGTTGATGCCCCGCACCGCTGCGCCATATGATTTCCAGTTTCAGTCCATTGGTGGACTCACCCGTACCGAACGAGACCAAGCGGTCGCTGTCAGAGGCATAGCCTCCGCCGCATTGAATCTCATGTTCCATCGGGGCCGGACCACCGGGACCACCGATCAGCCGCACCTTGGCCCCGATCGCCTGCGTGTTCGGTGCCAATCCGATCAATCGCACCGCAACCCGCGGCGCGGAGGTCTCGCTGCGATAGATCTCCAACGGTGCGTCGTCATTGTTGATGATGAGATCAATGTCACCATCGTTGTCGAAATCAGCCTGGGCGATACCACCGGAAACCGCTTCGGCTTCAAATCCCCAATCCTGACTGACGTATTCAAACGTGAGATCACCTCGATTGCGAAAGGCGATATTTGGCGTGGAAAGGTCGGGATACAGGGTACGAAGATAATCCACTCCGATTTCCGGTTTCTCGCCACGGGTCTTCTCCGCCGTTGCCCGGGCATCTGAATCGTTGAAATCGCGGGTCATTCCCGTTGCCACAATGAGATCTTCGTATCCATCGAGATCCACGTCGTTGAACACAACTCCCCACGACCATTCACTGGCCTTGACGCCGGCAAGCTGCCCGATCTCGGTCCAGGTTCCGTCGCCGCGATTCAATTGCAGGGTGTTCTGCATGATCTGGGGACGATTGAAAATCTCGCCGATGGTCGTTTTCGTCACCTGCATATCCCCCATCTGGGTTTTCCGTCGCTTGTGGGAACGGCTCAACATGTCCACGACCATGATGTCCAGGTGACCGTCGCGGTTGATGTCCGAGAAATCCAATCCCATGGAAAACTGGCAGGTCCGTCGCATGGCACCGGGTTGACTCGAGGTAAAACTCCCGGCTCCATCGTTCAACTGAAACGTGTCCGGATGCATGAAGTCATTGGCCACATAGAGGTCGGGATCGCCGTCAGAATCCACATCGCGCAACAATGCTTCGTGGCTGGGGAACCTTGGCATGGCCGCTGGCAAACCCTGGTAATCCTGGAATCGGGCATCGCGATCTGCCACCGGACTGAAACCGCCGCGACCGTCATTCAGGTACAAAGTGTTGGGAGGATTCGCCAAGAGAATCTGGCCGCCCGTGGTCACCCCCGGTTCGGTGACCATGACATAGTATTCAAAAAACACTTCCGGCGGGGTTTTTCCCGCCGCCAAGGCCTTGACGCCAAGCTCTCTGACCTCCCTGGTTTTTTCACCCGGCAGTTCGTTCTTCGCCAACAACGTCGAGAAACCGGTCATGTAGATGTCGAGATCGTTGTCCCCGTCCACATCGGCAAGCGTCGCCGCGACGTTGCCACCGTGCGGGTGATAAACCCAATCCACGTTGAGGCTCTCCTCAAACCGACCCTTGCCGTCATTTACGAAGAGGAAATTCCGATGGTCGAGCAAGGATGTGACCACGAGATCTAAATCCGAATCGCCATCGATATCGGCAAAGACCGCACCGCTGAGCCGCCAGCCCCGACAGGCGACACCCGACTGCGCCGTGATATCTTCGAACTGCCAGTTGCCGAGATTCCGGTAGAGCGTATTCGGTCCGCTCATGCCGCACACATAAAGATCGATCAGTCCGTCGCCATCCACATCGCCAGCGGCGAGACCGGAATTGCCCGTCTCACGGATCGCCTCCTGGTCCGGAGAGACCCATTCAGACTTTGGCACGAGCCCCGATTCTTCAGCGGCGATGAGCTGGAAGCCCGGTCGGCCTTTGCCTGCTACCTCCAACGATTCGATCTGTACATGACTCTCGGCCGCGACGAGGCGACCGATTAAGCAGAGCGATGCTGCGATGAAAACTGCTCTGGCGGGTTTCACGCGGACATGTATAGCGCAACGACCGGACTTGTGAACGTCGAAACAACTTTAAGTAATATGTCGCTTTTGTAAGCTGCCGCCCATGGAAACGTCTGGGAAACACAGCTGGAGACGCGCGGGCGTCGGTGCAGTGTTGCTGGCATGTCTCGTTTTGGTAACACCGGGGTGGGCGCAGCAAACCGGCGAGCGCCCGGAAATCAGCGATCCGCCGCTTCTGGAAGATTTCAAACTGCGGGGCCAAGGTGTGGATAGCTGGGTCCTTGACCACGTGTTCGCGTTCGGCGACGCGGAATTGCTCGCCGCACCCGACCCACGCATCAGGTTCGTCGGGGCATTTCGCAAGCAATTGAAGTCCTATGTCACACCCGAGCAACTGCAGAAATTCATGGAATTGGCCGCCCAGTACATGACGTGGTCAGCGGACGCAAATGAGGCGGCGGAAGCCTTGAACCCAATGCCCGGTGGCCAATTCGTACTCACCAACCGCAGCAACACCGCGATGGTGGAACTCTTTCAGCGCGAATCCCAAAAACGGATGATGCAAATCGATTCGTATACCTTGGTGAAAAACTTTCAGCACGATCGCCCCGCAGGATCGGTGAAACCAGAGGACCTGGCACTTCCAGCATCAGTTGGTCTGGGCGGTGAGAAAGAAGCGATCAGACGTCTGCTCCGCGGCTGGGAACTGAACGGCGTCCAATATTTTCTGTCCCATGCCGGCAGCCCGTTGGTGAGCCAACATGTCTGGACCTACTTTGGCGGGCGATTCCGGCCGACCTATCGCAATTCTCTGAACGCCATTCTGGACCCTGTGAAACGCCGTTTCCACACCGTGTCGGTATTCACTCCGGGAGTCGACGGGGTGGGATTGAATCCCCTTGTCACGGAGTATCCGGATTCTGAAACCAACAGCGCGATTGCGATGATCGAGTTCACCGGCGCCTTGTCACCTGCAAAACTGTTCTCCGACTGGCGGCAAGACATCAACGAAACGGAGCTGGAAAAAATCCTCTATCGTCCCGGTTTCAATCCGCATGCCACAGTTCTGCTCACGGCGGCGAACCTGCCGGTGCCAGAGCAACCGGCCAAGACGATCAATCTGCCTGCCGTGGAAATGCTGTCCCCTGATCCGGTCACCCGCAGCGTGGTGGTCCCACCGCTGCCTCACAACACCTTGCTGTTGATCAACAGCCTTCGGGATCTCGAGTGGGTGACCACGGTGAACGGGCAACCCGCCGCCCTGTTGCTGGCCAACGACCGTGCTCCCGCCGTGATGCTTCCCGCCAGCGACACCGAACGCACCGTAGTTCTGAAACGAGAGCCTCCAAAGCGCACCGCCTTCGCCATGATCGCCGTCGCCATCGGCGTTCTGTGCGTGTTCGCGATCGTCATCATCCGCCGTCGTAACGAAGCCATACTGCAGGCCGAACTCGACGGCAGATAACGAACCTCGAGTTTGGCGTGACAGACATCGCTCACGCTCGTGGCTACCTAATTCTTGCTCGCCACGCCAGACACCGATTTGGAAGATCCTGCGCATGGCAAAACTGAAGTTCTACGAATACAGCGGCTGCGGCACCTGCAAGAAGGCGAGGAAGTTCCTTGAAGCGAACGATATCGAATTCAACGCGATCCCGATCCGTGAGCAGCCACCGACCAAGGCGGAATTGAAGAAGATGCTCAAGGCCTACGAAGGGAACCTCCGTCGCCTGTTCAACACTTCGGGCCGGGACTACAAGGAGCTGAAGCTCAGCGAGAAACTGACATCGATGTCCGACGCGGAGGCGATCGATCTGCTCTCCCAGACAGGCAATCTGGTGAAGCGCCCCTTCGTTCCCACCTCCGGTGGCGGCGTGGTGGGATTCAAGGAAGACGAGTGGCGCGCTCACTTGGAACTCTGATTTCCAGCTTGCCAATGCATTGCGAGCAGGCCACCGGATAAGCCCGGGAACGGCGTCTGATCGGGAAACTTCGAAACCGCCCAATTCGCCTTTGACAGCCCCATGGGCCATTGGCATGGTGTCGGCCCTTTTGGCGGGGCAATCTCCGGATTTCGCCTGTTTTGGCCCCGCTCAACAAACCGAATTTTATGTCAGAACTAGTTGGAAATCTATTGGTGGCACAGTCCGGCGGCCCGACCGCTGTTATCAATGCCAGTGTTGCCGGTGTTATTCTCGAAGCGGGTCGCCACATGAATGTGGTGGACGAGATCTACGGTGGTCTGAATGGGATTTACGGAATTTTACGGGAAGATCTGATCGATCTGCAGGAGGAGCAACAGTCATCGATTGAAGGTCTCAAGCACACGCCCGCCGCTGCGCTCGGCACCTGCCGCTACAAGATCGACTTCAAGACACAGCCCGAAGAAGCCGCACGTGACATGGACCGGCTTTTCGAAGTCTTCCAGGCACACAACATCCGCTACTTCTTTTACGCTGGAGGCAATGACTCGCAGGACACTTCCAACAAGATCCACGAGGAAGCGCAGAAGCGCGGATGGGACATGCGCGTCATCGGCGTTCCCAAGACCATCGACAACGATCTGCCGTTCACCGATCACACGCCCGGTTACGGATCGGTGATCAAATACAACGCGACCACCGTCATGGAGATCGCCTTGGACGTCAGCAGCATGGCCACCGACGCCGGTTCCTGCTGCATCATTGAGGTGATGGGACGCGCCGCCGGCTGGATCGCCGCCGGCACCGTGCTCGCCAAGCGTGAGCAACTCGACGCGCCGCACATCATTTTGCTGCCGGAAGTCGCTTTCCGCTCGGAAGCCTTCATCGCCCAGGTGAAGAAAGAGATTGAGGAACATCAATTCTGCGTCGTCGTGGTCGGCGAAGGACTGAAGGACGAAAACGGCGAAGAAATCGGCGCGGACAAGACCAAGAAGGACGCCTTCGGTCACGCCGTGCTTTCTGGAGCCGCCGAGACTTTGAAAGAACTGGTGGAGAAGGAAGTGGGACTCAAGACCCGCACGGTGAAGTTGGGTTACGCCCAACGTTCCGCGGCCCATCACGCCTCCGAGCAGGATGTCCTCGAAGCCACCGCCTGCGGCCAATCCGCCGTTCGCGCCGCCATGGAAGGCAAGAGTGGCCAGATGGTCACCCTCGTCCGCAAAAGCGAAAATCCTTACCATTGGGACACCGGACTGCATCCGCTCAGCGAGATCGCCAATGTGGAACACTGCATTCCGCGCGATTGGATTTCCGAAGACGGCTGGTTGCCGAATCAGAAATTCATCGATTACGCGCACCCGCTGATCGAAGGCGAACTTCACATCGCCGAAGAAGGCGGTTTGCCGAAATACGTGCATCTCGCCAAGGAACGGGTTGAGAAGAAGCTGACGCCGTTGGAAGGCTGAGCCGATCTCAAACATCGATCTTTAAAATCTGGCCAGTCCTTCGGGACTGGCCTTATTTTTTTTACCAATGTTCCGCCCACTCTCTGTTGTGATCATGGCCTGCGCCCTCGCCTGCCAGATCGGATCTGTCACGCACGCTGCTACTAAAAAGAAGCCAGTCGTCAAACCCCGCTTCGACACCCCGGACATCCCATTCCGCATGGCTCCGATGGCACAGGCGAGTCGCAGCATCGCGGTGTCTTTACTGCCGAATCTGCATCTCGCCTTCGATACCGAGAACTGTCGCACACATACGGTGTGGACTGGCAAAGGCCTGCACCTGTTGGGGCCACAATACAGCATGGCGAAGCGGCCGTTCATCTCCACCAATGATTCAAACGTTCTATGGACGATGCCGCCGTGGTGCCCTTGGATAGAGAAGAATCCGCAGATGGGTTCGGAACCATTGAGCGTTGCCTTCAGAGCGGTCGAAAACCGGAATGGGAAAGTCTCGTTTGAATATGACCTGCTCTCGGTTGGGAATCAAACTGTGCGGGTGCAAGAAACACCCAAGTTCGTGTACTCTTCTGGCGGTGCTCGGATGTTCAATCGAAAAGTTGTCGTTGGTCCAGCGACCGTAGACTTGTGGTTGGCGGTCCATTCCGAATTCGCGAAATCAGAGGTCCTTCATAAGGGAGGTGTTCGCGTCGGAGATTCGTTAGTCATTGGTTCAAATGCGGAAACGGGGCTGGTTGATATGTATCCGTTCACCACCGAAGTCGAATACACTGAAGAGGTTTACTCCGAGACGGGGGCGGAGAAGGGAAATAGGCTACTACAGCGCAAGGGGAGCTTGACCACAGTATGGGCCAAAATACCTGCGAGGATTACTGCTATGACACTCGTTCTTGCCGTTTCTCTGGATGTTCTGAAGAAGGCTCCCAGGGCGGATGAGGCTCGGGCTAAGCGCCGACCTGTTCTGGATATCCAATCCGCGCGGAATCCGTCATTCAGCATGGCATCAAACCCATCCTACCGCGTGGAGCCATTCAGGATACCGAAAGAGTTGGAGATGTTGGTCACCGGCATGACGTTCATGCCGAATGGCGACCTGGCGGTAGCCACTTGGATCGGAGACATCTACCGCATTCACAACCCGACTGGAGATCTCAGCAAGGTGACCTATACCCGTTTCGCCAGCGGTCTGTGCGAACCCATGGGTATCGCAGTGAAAGACGGCGTGATGCACGTAGGGATGAAGAACGAACTCGCACGAGTGATCGACCGGGACAAGGACGGCCTTGCCGATCGCATTGAACGGGTGCGTGCGGATTGGAGCTACACCGGACACTACAACGCATTTTCCTACGGGCCGGTCATTGATCGGAACGGAAACTTCGTGCTCGCGAACGCGGGACACAGTGGACGTTGGGATGTGAAATACGCGGGCTGGGCATTCAGTGTCGCCTACGACGGTTCGAAGATCATGCCGATCTGCGATGGGTTTCGCGAACCGAACGGCATCGGAGTATTCGGCCCGCAACGCGACATCTTCGTGTCTGACAATCAGGGCAGCTGGATCGGGGCCTGCCGACTCGACCACGTCGCACCGGGCAAGTTTCATGGACACCCGAGCGGTTGGCCGGCGAAGAAGGAACTGTATGGCAAGCCACGCCCGATGACACCGCCGGCAGTTTGGTTTCCCTATAAACTGGCGCGTTCCACGACGGACATCGTCGAAATCACCGACGACAATTTCGGTCCCTTCAAAGGCCAGCTGATGGTCGGCGACTTTCAGAACGCAATTGTCACGCGAGTGATGCTCGAAAAGGTGGATGGGGAATACCAAGGCGCAGTGTGGCCGTTTTTGAAGCGTTTTTCATCTGGTGTAAACCGGATGGCCTATGGTCCTGACGGCCGACTCTACGTCGGTGGTTGCCAGCGAACCTGGGCTTCGATCGCGCCGAAAGAGGCGGCCATTGAACGCGTAAGCTTCAACGGCAAGGTGCCGTTTGAAGTGAAGACGGTGAACGTGAAACCTGATGGTTTTGAACTGACGTTCACCAAGCCGATCGATCCGGAGACAGCCGGCGATCCCAACGCATATGATGTACTGCAGTACCGTCTGGAGTATCATCAAAAATACGGTTCCCCTGAATATGATCACGAAGGCAAGAAAGACAGCGCGACCGCCATCGATGTGGTGGGGGCGATCGTTTCCACAGACAACCTGAGGGTGCGTCTGAAGCTGAAGGGCTGGAAAACCGGCTACGTGACAATGGTCCGCTCACTCGACGTGCGCAGTGGTGACGGAAAGAAACTTGCCAACAACACCTTCTGGTACACGTTGAATCGCCTTCCCAAAGGCTGATGAAAATACTCGTCTCCGGATCACGCGGTTTTGTTGGCAATGCCTTGGTCGATCATCTGACCTCGGCCGGTCACGAGACATGGCGATTGGTTCGCGGGAGCAGTCGCCAGCCTCAGCAAATCAACTGGAATCCGGAGAAAGGACAACTGAAGGCAGCCGAATGTGAAGGCTTTGACGCCATCATTCACCTTGGCGGAGAGAACATTGCGTCTGGCCGTTGGACGAAAAAACGGAAGAAGCTCCTTCGCAGCAGTCGCGTCACTAGCACCAGACTGCTGGCTCTGACGCTTTCACATCTCAAGCAACGTCCGCAGGTCTTCGCCTGCGCATCCGCCATCGGGTTCTACGGTGATCGAGGTGATGAAGGGCTCGACGAGACCTCAGCAGCGGGGACTGGCTTCATGGCCGAGGTCGGACGCGAGTGGGAGCAGGCTTGTGAACCCGCTACGACCGCCGGCATCCGCGTCGTGAATCTGCGCCTGGGAATCGTCCTCGGCAAAGGCGGTGGCGCGCTGGCGAAAATGCTTCTGCCTTTTCGATGCTGTGTCGGTGGAATCGTTGGCAACGGTCGGCAGTATTGGAGCTGGATCAGTCTGAACGATACCGTTCGGGCGATGGCATTTTGTTTGGCGAACGAGATATCCGGACCCGTCAATCTCGTGTCACCGACGGCGCCAACGAACCGGGAATTCACGAAGGCATTTGGCAAGGCGCTCCATCGCCCAACCTTTCTTCCCCTGCCGAAGTTCGCGGCTCGTTTCGCATTTGGAGAAATGGCAGACGCCGCCCTGCTCGCCAGTTCGAGGGTAAAACCGAAGGTCCTGCTGGATTCCGGTTTTCATTTTGATCAACCCGATCTGGATCAGGCGTTCAAAGCGTCACTGTCCGACAACTGACAGACTCATTCGCCATCAGGCCGGGGCAAGTTGTGCGGTATCGAACACCAGGCGAATCGCCCGAATCCGCTCTCTCTCAATCTGAAAATGTCCGGCGATCGTGATTGATGTGGCAGCCTTGCTGTATTCCCATACCAAAGCGGCAGAAAGTTCGTCTCCGACTTCTCCAAGAATTCGAAACTCCGCGAATTCCGGTGGACGTTCGCGCAACCGAGACAGGTAGCCATCACGATCATCGCAGCACAACAGCGGTCCCCTGAATTCGAGATCCGACGCCAGCAACTCCTCCAATCTATCCACCTGCCCCGCGGTAAACCGGGTGACAAATTCGCGGGCAAGCTCCAGCGGAGTCATGGGTCACCACCTAATGATCCGCACTTTGTGAGCCTGGCTGTCGCCGATGAACAACGAGCCATCATGATCAATGTAGATTCCGTGCAGGCGATCCATGGCACATTTCAACGGATCGGTCGAAGTGCCGTTACCGGCTTTGCCCGTACCGGCGATCAGCTCCAACTTGCCAGTCTTCGCGTCGACCATGCGAACCGTATGGCTCTCGGTGTCCGCGAGATAAACGTTTCCGGTCTTGTCAATCGCGATGCCTTTCGGACCACTCAAAGTGGCTTCCTTCGCCGGGCCACCATTGCCAGTGAACCCTTTCTTGCCCGTGCCGGCGATGTGATGAATCACCTTCTTTTTCATGTCGAAGCGAAACACCTGGTTGCCCTCGCGCGTCGCGAGCCACATATCGCCTTTGGCATCAAAGTCGATTGTGCGTGGCCCTTTCAGCGGCGTGCCCCTAATCGGTGATTTGTCAGGCGTAGGACCCGCTTTGCCGGTGCCGGAAAAGCGCGAGATTTTGCCGGTCTTCATATTCACC
>Ga0055584_100008370_pt1 | contig 10146 bp, 8 predicted proteins | sample OSDHelmetaG_FD_58716 | JGI IMG/M metagenome (GOLD analysis project Ga0055584, IMG submission 58716) | Pelagic marine sediment microbial communities from the LTER site Helgoland, North Sea, for post-phytoplankton bloom and carbon turnover... | ecosystem: Environmental > Aquatic > Marine >...
AAGCGTGAACGAAGAATGGCTTGCGGATAAATCACGTAACGCCTGTGATGGTTTGAAGTATCAACGCCTCGATCAGCCCTATGTTCGTCGCGACGGTAAGTTGGAGCCAGCAGATTGGGACGACGCTTTTGGCGCAATTGCCCAAGCAGTTGACGGTATGAGCGGCGATAAGATCGCGGCTCTTGTCGGTGATATGGTTGATTGTGAATCGACGCTAGCGCTCAAAAATCTCATGACAGCCCTTGGCTCAGAAAACACAGACTGTCGCCAAGACGGGGCTGCGCTCGATCCAACCGTAAGAACGTCTTATCTCTTCAACACGACGATTGCCGGGATTGAAGAAGCGGATGCCATTCTGCTGATAGGAACGAACCCGCGTAAAGAAGCGCCAATTCTCAATGCACGTATTCGTAAGCGGTTCGTTGCTGGTGGCGTGAAGATTGGCGTCATCGGTGATGCGGACGACCTGACCTATTCCTACGATCATATTTCAGATACGGCTGATGCGTTGGCTAAGATTGTGGATGGCAGTCATCCGTTCGCTCAGGTCCTTAAAGATGCCGAGCGTCCGATGCTGGTTTTGGGCATGGGCGCGCTTACTCGCACTGACGGTGTTGCGATCCTAGCTGCGGGTCATGCTGTTGCGGAAAGCACGGGCATGATTGTGGGTGATTGGAACGGCTTTAATGTTCTGCACACCGCAGCTGCTCGCGTGGGCGCATTAGATGTCGGCTTTGTTCCAGGTGAGGGCGGTAAAGACACGCGTGCCATTCTCGATGGAGCGGCTTCCGGTGATATCAAAGTTGTTTACCTTCTCGGCGCTGACGAAATTGATACGGCTAAGCTAAAAGATGCCTTTGTGATTTATCAGGGGCATCACGGTGATGCAGGCGCCCATGTGGCAGACGTTATTCTGCCTGGAGCCGCCTACACCGAGAAGAATGCCACGTATGTGAATACGGAAGGCCGCGCTCAATTGGGCCGCCGTGCAATCTTCCCACCCGGGGATGCGCGCGAAGACTGGTCCATCGTTCGTGCGTTATCAGAGCGTCTTGGTAAGACCTTGCCCTATGACTCCCTTGAGCAGGTTCGTGAGAAGTTGCGAGAGGCGAGCCCAGATTTCACCCATATCGATGACGTTGTGTCTGCTGATTGGGAAAGCTTCGGCAGTGCAGGGTCAATTGATGCAACTGGGTTTACCTATCCGGTTCAGAACTACTACCAGACGGACCCAATAAGCCGCGCATCGAAGACAATGGCGCAGTGCACCCAAGAGTTTGTGTTGGGTAAGACTGAGAAGGCGACTGGCACCCATGGCTGAGTTATGGACAAGCTATCTTTGGCCGGTTCTCTGGATCGTTATTAAGATCCTGATGTTCGTCGTGCCTATTCTGATTTCTGTCGCATACCTGACGTATGCGGAGCGTAAAATTATTAGCGCCATGCAAATGCGTATTGGCCCTAACGTTGTCGGATGGTTTGGGCTTTTACAGCCAATCGCTGACGCGCTTAAGCTGCTGACCAAAGAAACAGTGTTGCCGACGGGCGCGAGCCCCATCGTGTTTTTCTTGGCACCAATGGTGACGTTTTCTTTGGCGATGCTGGCCTGGGCCGTTATTCCGGTTAGTGCGGGCTGGGTGATCTCTGACCTTAACGTCGGTATTTTGTATTTGTTCGCCATTTCATCTTTGGGTGTCTACGGCGTTGTGATGGCGGGTTGGGCTTCTAACTCTCGCTACGCATTCCTCGGTGCCATGCGCTCTGCTGCGCAAATGGTGTCTTATGAAGTCTCCATTGGTTTCATTATGATCACCGTGCTGATGACGGCGGGAACGCTTAACTTGTCAGCTTTGGTTGAAGCGCAATCCGAACCGTTATTTGGGTTTCTTCCCGGTTGGTATTTTATTCCGCATTTTCCGATGTTCGTGATTTTCTTTATCTCCGTATTGGCTGAAACCAACCGTCATCCATTCGATCTACCAGAAGCGGAATCTGAGCTCGTTGCCGGATTTATGACCGAATACTCATCCATGTCGTTTGCGCTGTTCTTCCTTGGCGAATACGCAAACATGATCATGATGAGCGGGATCGTCAGCATTTTGTTCCTTGGTGGATGGCTGCCTCTCTATGACGTGGCACCGTTGAATATGATTCCTGGCGTCGTTTGGTTTGCGGCGAAGATTGCATTTTGTTTGTTTGTATTCATTTGGGTGCGGGCGACATTCCCGCGCTACCGCTATGACCAATTAATGCGCCTAGGCTGGAAGATCTTCCTTCCATTATCACTGATCTGGTTGGCTCTGACCGCCGGATTCCTCGTCTATTTTGACAAGCTGCCGGCGTAAGGGACGGAACAAAGACATGGCTTCTTTAGATCGCACCGCCCGTTCGTTCCTGCTTACCGAGCTCATCAGCGGTATGTGGCTGACATTGAAATACATGTTTGGGCCCAAGGTCACGATTAACTATCCGTTCGAAAAGGGACCTTTGAGTCCGCGCTTTCGCGGCGAGCATGCGCTGCGTCGCTATCCCAACGGGGAAGAGCGCTGCATTGCGTGCAAACTCTGTGAAGCCATTTGCCCGGCGCAGGCGATTACGATTGAAGCGGTGCCTCGCGAAGACGGTAGCCGTCGCACGACGCGTTACGACATTGATATGACGAAATGCATTTATTGTGGGTTTTGCGAAGAAGCATGCCCGGTAGATGCGATTGTTGAAGGACCGAACTTCGAGTTCGCAACCGAGACACGGGAAGAATTGCTCTACAACAAAGATAAGCTGCTGGCCAATGGTGACCGGTGGGAGCCAGAGCTGGCCAAACGGCTTGAGCTCGACGCGCCATATCGTTGATTGCGGCGGAAGACGGGGAAGAAGAATGCGGTACGCATTTGAACAAGAGGCAATGATGAAAGCAGGGGGCGCGCAATGATCGCGGCGACACTCGCATTTTATCTGTTTGCAGCGCTGGCAGTGGTCGGCGCAATAAACGTGATTTTTCAGCGCAATCCTGTGCACTCGGTGCTTTGGTTGATCTTCACCTTTTTCAACGCCGCAGGATTGTTTGTTTTGCTCGGCGCTGAGTTTGTGGCGATGATTTTGGTTATCGTATACGTCGGCGCTGTGGCCGTGCTGTTCCTATTTGTTGTGATGATGCTCGACATTAATATCGCGGTAATTCGGCAAGGTTTCCTCAAGTACATGTGGGCTGGGTTGCTTGTCGGCGGTATTCTTCTGGCTGAGCTGATCACCGTCTTTGCCGCGTGGAAAATGTCGGATAGCGCTGAGATGTTGCGTGCGGCGCCTGCGCCAGATCCAAACGCCATGAGTAATACGGAAGCGATTGGCCAGATTCTATACACGGACTACGTCTATTTGTTCCAGGCATCGGGGATCATTCTACTGGTTGCCATGATCGGATCGATTGTTCTGACTCACCGCACGCGAACCGGTGTGCGGAAGCAGGTCATCAGTGAGCAAAATGCGCGTCGTCCAATCGATACGTTAGAAGTTGTCAAAGTTGAATCTGGGAAGGGGCTACAATAATGGCTGTTGGCCTTTCTCATTATCTTACGGTTTCGGCGATCCTCTTTACGCTTGGCATTTTCGGGATCTTTCTAAACCGGAAGAACTTGATCGTTATTTTGATGTCGATTGAGCTGATGCTGCTCGCCGTGAATATCAACTTCGTCGCCTTTTCGTCCTTCCTGGGCGATCTGGTTGGGCAAATCTTTACGATGATCGTGTTGACGGTTGCTGCAGCTGAAGCCGCTATCGGTCTTGCTATTGTCGTCGTGTTTTATCGGGCGCGGCGATCTATCGCCGTCGAAGATATTAATGAGTTGAAGGGGTAGGGGCAGTCATGGAAACCGCCGCAGTTTTCCTGCCTCTCGTCGGGGCAATGATCGCAGGCTTCTTTGGCCGCCAAATTGGCGACCGGGCGTCTCAGATCGTTACATGTTTGGGTGTTGGTTCAGCCGCTGTGCTGTCTATTCCGCTGTTCTTTGACGTCGCAGTTGGCGGCAACGAACGTGTAATCACCATTATGAATTGGATCAACTCAGGCACGTTTGAGACAGCCTGGGCTCTTCGGTTTGATACGCTCTCAGCTGTCATGGTGATGACAGTGACCTGTGTTTCGTCACTCATCCATGTGTATTCCATTGGTTACATGAGCCACGATGACTCAAAGCCGCGTTTTATGGCCTATTTGTCGTTGTTTACCTTTGCCATGTTGATGCTGGTGACCTCAGACAACCTCGTTCAGTTGTTCTTTGGTTGGGAAGGCGTGGGCGTTGTTTCGTATTTGTTGATTGGGTTCTGGTTCAAGAAACCAACTGCGAATGCCGCTGCGATCAAGGCCTTTGTTGTGAACCGTGTTGGGGATTTCGGGTTCTTACTCGGCATCTTCGGCATCTACATGGTGTTCGATGCTGTAACGTTTGACACGGTGTTTAACGCTGTCGATGCACACAAAGACGACACGGTGACCTTCTTCGGCATTGAGGGCCATGCCCTAACGTTGATTTGTCTTCTGCTGTTTGTTGGCGCTATGGGCAAATCCGCCCAACTCTTGCTCCACACTTGGCTGCCAGATGCCATGGAAGGCCCGACACCCGTGTCGGCGTTGATCCATGCGGCAACCATGGTAACAGCTGGCGTGTTCCTCGTCGCTCGTATGTCGCCGCTCTTTGAGTACGCGCCCTCAGCACTAGAAGTCGTCACAATTGTTGGCGCATCCACGGCATTCTTTGCAGCGACCATCGGGTGTGTGCAAACCGATATTAAGCGCGTGATTGCATATTCGACCTGCTCGCAACTTGGTTACATGTTCTTTGCCTGTGGTGTTGGCGCCTATCCGGCGGCCATTTTCCACCTGATGACCCATGCTTGGTTTAAGGCACTGCTGTTCCTTGGATCTGGCTCGGTCATCCACGCCATGTCTGACGAACAGGACATGCGTAAGATGGGCGGTATTTGGAAGCACATTAAAGTCACCTACGCGATGATGTGGATTGGAACCCTGGCCTTGGTCGCAGTTCCTCCCTTCGCCGGTTACTACTCGAAAGACATGATCCTTGAAGCGGCCTATGGCGCGCATACTAGCGTTGGTCAGTACGCCTTCATTATGGGTATCGGTGCTGCGCTACTGACGGCGTTTTATTCCGGCCGGTTGTTGTTTATGACCTTCCATGGTGAGCCGCGCGCAGACAAAGAGACAATGGACCATGTCCATGAGAGTCCACTGGTGATGACCTTGCCGCTGGCTGGTCTGGCGATTGGTGCAATTTTCGCTGGTATGCTTGGCTATGACTTGTTTATTGGCGACGGGCGGGTCGAGTTCTGGCGTGATGCGTTAGCCGTCGTTGGCGAAGACCCTATCGAAGCTGCCCACCATGTTCCGACTTGGGTGGTATGGTCGCCGATGGTTGTGACGGTGCTTGGTCTTGGATTGTCGTTCCACATGTATATGCGTCGGCCTGAAATTCCAGGTCGTTTAGCGGCCCAGTTCCCAGGTGTTTATCAATTCCTGCTGAACAAATGGTACTTCGACGAGCTTTATGACTTCCTGTTTGTTCGCCCGGCGTTTTGGATTGGGAACTTTCTTTGGAAGCGTGGAGACGAAGGAACGATCGACCGCTTTGGTCCGGATGGGGTTTCGGCCTCTATCATTGCCGGTGCACGGCGTCTTGGCGCAGTGCAGTCTGGTTACCTCTATCATTATGCCTTCGCCATGATCATCGGGATTGCCCTGTTCGTGTCGTGGATTGTGGTTGGGGGCTAGAGCATGAACGGTTTCGTAGAAAATTTACCGCTCCTCAGCGTTGTAACCTTTACGCCATTGCTTGGTGTGCTCCTGCTTTTGACCATTCGGGCAGATGACCCGGAGATTGTTGCGCGAAATAGCCGTTGGGTGGCCTTGTGGGTCACGCTCGGAACGTTCCTGGCCTCTCTCTTGTTGTGGACGAACTTTGACTCTGGAACGGCTGATTTCCAATTCGTAGAGCAGGCAGCTTGGTTCCCCACGTTTGGCATTAGTTACCATATGGGTGTGGACGGCATTTCCATGCTGTTCGTAATTTTATCGACGTTCCTGATGCCGATATGCGTATTGGCCAGTTGGGACGCGATCAAAACCCGCGTGCGCGAATACATGATCTCGTTCCTGATTCTCGAGACCATGATGATTGGGATGTTCTGCGCCCTCGATATGGTGCTGTTTTACGTCTTCTTCGAAGGCGTATTGATCCCCATGTTCCTGATTATTGGGATTTGGGGTGGTGCGCGCCGCGTCTATGCCGCGTTTAAGTTCTTCCTCTATACGCTGATGGGTTCGGTTCTGCTTTTGGTCGCAATCCTGGCGATGTATTTCACGGCAGGCACGACAGATATTCCGACCCTGATGACGACAAGCTTCCCATTCCAGATGCAATTCTGGCTTTGGTTGGGTCTGTTCGCGTCTTTTGCGGTCAAGGTCCCGATGTGGCCAGTGCACACCTGGTTGCCGGACGCACACGTGCAAGCGCCCACTGCCGGGTCCGTTATTCTAGCTGGTGTCCTGTTGAAGATGGGGGCCTATGGGTTCCTAAGGTTCTCAATGCCGATGCTACCGTTAGCCAGTGAGTACTTCACACCATTGGTTTATGGCCTATCGATCATTGCGGTGATCTATACGTCCCTGGTGGCGCTGGCTCAGGAAGACATGAAGAAGCTGATTGCGTACTCGTCGGTCGCGCATATGGGTTTCGTGACAGTTGGTATTTTTGCAGCCACGCAACAAGCGGTGCAGGGCGCCATTTACCAAATGTTGAGTCACGGCGTTGTCTCGGGTGCTTTATTCCTTTGCGTCGGCGTTGTTTATGACCGCCTGCATACGCGCGAAATCAGCCGATATGGTGGCTTGGTCAATAATATGCCGAAGTACGCCTGCGTCTTTATGTTGATGATGATGGCCTCGGTTGGGCTGCCGGGTACGGCTGGCTTCGTAGGCGAGTTCTTGATTTTGACCGGTGTATTCCAGGTGAATACTTGGGTTGCATTGTTCACTGCGACGGGTGTGATCCTCGGCGCCACATACATGCTTTATCTGTATCGCCGCGTCATTTACGGCGAGCTGACCAAAGAAGACCTCAAGGGCATGCTTGATCTATCTCGCCGTGAAATTGTTATTTTTGCGCCGCTCTGTATCGTTGTGATGTGGATGGGTGTCTATCCCATGTCTTTCCTATCGGTGATGGATGTCTCGGTGGCAAAATTGGTGGCTGATTATCATAACGCGATAGATGCTCAAGCGGCTGCGACCGGATTGGTCGACGGTGTCCGTTTGGCGCTGGGTCGATAGGGGAGAATGAAATGACAGCCCTACCGAACCTTACACCGGCTTACGCCGAAATATTCCTCGCAATAGCTGGTATGGCCTTGCTGATGCTTGGCGTCTTCCGAAAGAAAGATCCCGTGCGTGGTGTAACACTGTTGGCTGTCGTGGCCTTCGCTGTTGCTGCTGTGTTGGCGCTAGCGACGAATACGTCTGCGGATGGATTTAGTACGGTCACCTTTAATGGCTTGTTTGTCGTCAATGCGTTTACAGGATTCTCGAAGCTGTTGGTCTTGCTTGGCGCAGGACTAGCCATGATGCTGGCGTTGCCGTGGGCCCGTAACGAAGGCATCGCGCGCTACGAATTGCCCGTCATTATGCTGTTCTCCGTTCTTGGCATGATGATGATGGTCTCTGCCAATAACCTGATGTCTTTGTACGTCGGTCTCGAACTTCAGAGTTTGGCGCTCTACGTTTTGGCGGCGTCTAATCGCGGCAATTTAAAAGCGACTGAAGCTGGCGTTAAGTACTTCGTTCTTGGCGCCTTGGCGTCCGGATTGTTGCTCTATGGCTCATCTCTTATCTACGGGTTTGCCGGTACGACATCCTTTGCTGGACTAGCCGACGCGCTGACAGGGGCCCAAAATAATGTGGGTGTCATCGTTGGCGTTGTGTTTGTTATCTGTGGGTTCGCATTCAAGGTGTCAGCGGTTCCTTTTCACATGTGGACGCCGGACGTTTACGAAGGCGCGCCAACTCCTGTGACGGCATTTTTCTCCGTGGCACCGAAGATTGCGGCGCTTTGCCTGTTCCTCCGCGTGCTTGTTGGGCCTTTTGAAGATCTGATGATTCAATGGCGTCAGGTTCTAACCGTGATTTGTGTCGCCTCCATGCTTTGGGGTGCGGTTGCGGCCATCGCGCAGAACAATATCAAGCGCATGATGGCCTATAGCTCCATCGGCCATGTGGGTTACGCTCTCATTGGTCTGATCGCAGGCACGCAAGATGGCGCGCGCGGCATGCTCTATTACATGCTGATTTACCTCTTCATGAACGTCGGTACCTTCGCTGTGATTCTGTCCATGCGGATTAAAGGTCGGTATGTGGAAAGCATCGATGACCTTTCTGGTATTTCCAAAACCAATCCAGCGATTGCTTTGGCGTTGACCGTGTTGATGTTCTCGATGGCTGGAATTCCGCCATTGGCTGGGTTCTTCGGTAAGTACTTTGTCTTTGCAGCAGCCGTAAACGCCGGTCTCATTCCTCTGGCGGTCATCGGTGTGCTCTCCAGCGTGATCGGCGCGTACTACTATCTGCGCCTCATCAAGATCATGTACTTCGACGAATCTGCGGAGAGTTTTGATCGTCCAGATGCGTCGACGGGTGTTGTGATGGGCGTTTGTGCTTTGGCCGTGGTTGTCTTCGTTTTGCTCCCTGAGCCTCTTCTGGCCGGAGCCGATGCTGCTGCAGCGGCTTTGTTCCAAGGCTAAAAACTTTTCCTATGCAAGCGTCGCCAGCCTTACCGGACGGATGGCGCCTTGAAACTGTCAGTGAAATCGACGGAACCAACGCTGAACTCTTGCGTCGAGCAGAGGGTGGGGAAGCGGAGGGAATAGCGCTTAGGGCTGATGTTCAGATTGCTGGGCGAGGGCGGCGGGGCAGGAGTTGGAACAGTCCCAAAGGAAATCTCTATTTCAGTGTTCTGATCGATACCGAGCCCGCTGTAGCTGGCCAGATTGGATTTGCTGCTGCTTTAGCATCGATTGAAGCCATTGAGGCCGTCGTTGAAAAATCACTACCCGAGTTAAAGTGCAAGTGGCCTAACGACCTTCTTTGGCAGGGCGAGAAGGTTGCCGGACTGTTGTTAGAAATGGCGCCAGGTAGAAGACAAGTTGTGCTTGGTATGGGGGTGAATCTCGTTCCTATGGATGTGGTTGATGCTGTTTATCCCGTTGGCTCTCTGTCTGAATTCGCAATTGCGCCCCAAGAGTTGGCTCTTAGTGTTTGCGACGCACTCGCCCGTTGGATCGAAACATGGCGTATGATGGGTTTTGCGCCGCTGCGGAGAGCTTGGCTGGAGCGTGCGAATGGCTTAGGGGAAGCTGTAACGGTACGTTTACCGAACGAAGAGTTCGAAGGAACGTTCGAGGATTTGGCGAAGGACGGGGCATTGCTGCTCAATCAAGGCGCGGATGGCGTGAAATCGGTGTCCGCGGGTGAAGTGTTCTTTGGGAGTGGAGTTTAGGTCATGTTGTTGGTGATCGACTGTGGAAATACCAACATCGTATTCGCTGTCTATGATGGCGATGCGCTGAAGGGGCAATGGCGTACGGCGACCGAAGGCGAAAAGACCGGTGACGATTACGGCGTTTGGCTCCATCAAATCATGCAACGCGACGGTTTCGCGCGAGACGATATTAAAGCGGCGATTGTGTCCTCCGTTGTGCCCAATAAGAACAGGGCTCTTCGCGGTATGTGCAAAGAATTTTATGGCATCGATGCGAGGTTCATTGGCGAGCCGGGACTGGATTTGGGTCTTACCGTTCTCATGCAAAACCCGCGCGAAGTCGGAGACGATCGCTTGGTCAACGCCATTGCGGCGCAAGAGACCTATGGCGGCCCGCTGATTATTATCGATTTCGGCACGGCGACGACATTTGATGTGGTGGATGCAGACGGCAATTATGCCGGCGGTGTTATCGCACCAGGCATTAACCTATCGATGGAAGCGCTGCATATGGCAGCGGCTCTGTTACCACGTATTCCGGTTGAGAACCCTGGACAGGCCGCCATTGTTGGGACGTCGACTGTTTCTGCTATGCGATCAGGTGTCT
>Ga0055584_100008371_pt1 | contig 10146 bp, 7 predicted proteins | sample OSDHelmetaG_FD_58716 | JGI IMG/M metagenome (GOLD analysis project Ga0055584, IMG submission 58716) | Pelagic marine sediment microbial communities from the LTER site Helgoland, North Sea, for post-phytoplankton bloom and carbon turnover... | ecosystem: Environmental > Aquatic > Marine >...
CCGACGTGCCAGCATCGAAAGTCGGGCTTGCCCTATCGACGTTTCAATAGCCCGCCGGTCTGGTTGGGGGATTTCGGGCTGCTCGCGGTCACACACCATAAAGACATGGACGCCCGTTTCTGTTCGAACCGGTTCACTCGCGGTGCCGACATCTAGCGCCAAGATTGTCTCGCGGAATTGTGCCGGGGTATCGGCAACTTTGACCCTTCCGAGATCACCAGATTCATCGGATCCCATTTCTTGGGCCAAGGCATCGAAGTCCTCACAACCGCGGACGGTAGCACCGATCGTTCGGGCGAGTGCCATTTGGCTACCAATAGATTCATCGTCGGCATTGGCCTTGAGGGGGATAAAAATCTGCTTCAGTGTGACGGTAACTTGTTCGGGATCTATTGCTGCAAAGCGCCGCCGGTCCTCCACGAGCAGGATGTAGACACCCTCTCTCGTGCTAATCGGTGAACTCACTTCGTTAATCGCCAATGTTTCCAGCGCGGCGCCCACCGCTTGAGGGAGTTCCGCGCTACTAATCCAACCGAGCCGACCACCGTCGGCGCCCGAAACGGACTGCGAAAATTGCTGGGCCAAAACTGTAAATGTCGCCCCGTCCCGCACTTGATTCACGAGCGTCTGTGCATTTGCAATGACGTCTTCGCGGACGGATGCATTTTGATCGCCAAACGCGAGGAATATCTCGCTCGCTAGGTGTTCAACGCGACCACTATCTTGTAGCCGCGAAACTAGGGTATCGATCTCGTCTTCGCCGACGACCACACGGGGACGAAGTCGGCGAGAGACCACTTTGCTCCAAGCAATCTGCGCGCGAAGTTGTTCATGGAGCGTTTCTACCGCAACGCCCTGTGCACTTAGGATCTCGGGAAGATTTCCCTTCGGCATGCCGTTCTGCTCTTCGATAAAAGCGACCGCACCGTCAATTTCGGTTTCGTCAACGTTGATATTGAGCCGTTGCGCTTCCTGGATTTGGAGGCGTTCATCGATTAGTCCGTTTAGGACCTGCGGTTTCAACTCATTAGCCAACTGGTTAGTGGGTTCAGCGCCGGAACTCGTAATGACGAGTCGAACTCGCTGATCGAGGTCGAAGTTCGAGATAATTTCGTCATTTACCACCGCGGCAATCGTTTGGACCGATTGAGCGGACGCGAAAGGTCCTACAGCCAAGAAGCCGACGATACATGCAGTAAAGAGCGAGAAGGTTTGGGTTACCGAACTTGCGAGAGTGCGATGAGATTTCATAGCGACGTGCGGGCTATCCGAGGTGTTTGAAGCGGACTCTAAAGGAAACCGTCGTAGACGGCTCAACATCGCGATCCCGCGTGAAGTCTCTCTTGAAGTCGACGCTGACATTGAAGCATTCGTCTTCGTAAACCAAGCCGATGCCTGAGTTAATCGTACCGCCATCTTCCGTCAAGTCGCGCCTAGTGTTGGCCCGAAGGTCCCAATATCGGGTGAGCCCGGCGAGAATGGAGACATTGATCTCCTCCCGGTCGGTCAACTCGTCGGCCGTCAGCTCACGGCGCAAACGAACATAGGTTGCATTCAGTCGGTAACGCTCGGGACCGGCCTCCAAGGCTATTTCGTTGCGTCGCATCGCCAAAGTGTCTCGGTCGAGGCGGACGCGCTCGTAGAACCGTAGATACGATGCGGGGGCAATGTCGATCCGTCCAACATAGTCGGAATTCCGGGCCTCAAGGCCAGTCTTATCGGCGAAAGTATCGTCGGCCTTTGGCCTTAGCACCTGACCAAGTAATGCAGCGATATAGCCACCGCTATCCGCGTAGATTCCATAGCGGAATCCATAATTCAGCCTTGGACCGCCCTCTATGCGGTCGATACCTGGAAATCGGTTCTCGCTGAAGACATTGGTGTCGTCAAATTTGAAGTTGAGGCTGTCTTCGTTGGGGATCTCGCTGGGGTTGCCTCCATAAGGGCTGATCGACGCGTTGACGATGGGTTCGATGACTTGGCGCGCGCCTTGTTCGCGCCGGACCATTGGGAGGCGCCAATCAAAAGTGAGCTGAGGGACGAGCCGCGCGGCTACCCCGTCATCGCTTGGCGTGAGCGGTTTCTGGGGGTCGACGACGTCGCTTGTCAGGTAGCCGTCGGCTTTGATTTCCGCGGTAATGGACCGAACATCGCCAAGTCTACCCACCTGGGGCAGAAACCAGTGCCCGCGTACCGAGAGGCGGTTGCTGTTCGTTCCTTGTTTACGTGTGAGGGATAAGAAGCTGCTGTTGATCCTAAACGACCCGCCGAAACGATCGGGGCGGGTGATCAAACTGTGTTCGAGCAGAGGAAGAATAAGGGGGGTCTCGCCAGGATCGTCCTCGGTCCGCAAGCCCTGAAAGAAGTAGCCATTTGCTGACGCGTAGTTCCGGTCAGAGAAACCTTCGACAAACACGTTCGTCGTTAGAGTATCGGCGTCGCTTATTTGGTACCGCCGTAGGTAGGTATCGTCGCTGGCAATTGCGCCGCTAAAGCCCCAACGCCATGTTTCGTTCCAGTTAAAGGCTCCCGTGGCAAACAAATGGCTTCGGGTCACGCGTTTTCCGGTTCGCGCATTCAAGTCGTTACGGGCTTCTGGACGGGTGATGCTGCCGTTTACCTTGTAGGTCCCGGTATCGAGGCGCTCACGAATTTCTCCACCAAGGATGATCCCTTCTTTTGACGTGAAGGTCGGGCTGAAGGTTGCGTCGAGATTTGGCGCGATGTTGAAAAAATAGGGTAATTCCACTGCCACGCCGAGCTGGGTGCTCTGGGATTGGGTAGGCACTAGAAATCCGCTCTTGCGCTCAACTGTTGGGTCCGGATGGGAAAAATAGGGCGTGTATAGAACCGGTACACCGAACATTTCTAGACGGGCGTTCGTGTACGAGACCTGTTTCTTGCTTTGATCGTGAGTCACGGTTCCAGCTCGAATGCGCCACAGCGGGGTCGGCTCTTCCTCACAGACCCGACAGGGCGTGTAGATCGCACGGCGCATCACCGTCAGATTGCCGTTGGTCCGGGTGGCACTTGCTGCGGCAAATCGCGATTCATCGGAAAGAAGGGCTCGGAAGCCCTGGATCGATCCGTTCTTCAACTGGTCGCTCAGTTCAAGGTTCTCGGCAAACAGGACCGAACCATCGTTCTCCAAAAGACTAACGTTGCCGCTCGCCGTTACGACGTCGGCATTCTGGTCGTAGCTGAGTACGTCCGCCTTGAGGATTCGATCACCCGTTACAATTTCTACGTTTCCTCGCGCGGCAACGATTCCCCCTTCGGTATCATAGGTGACGTCGTCTGCCTCAAGCAGGATCTCGCCGGTTGCTTCTTCCTGCGCCATTGCTGGTTGCTGAACCAACAATGTAACCAGAGCGGTGACGGCAAGAACGAAGAACCGATGGCGCATGGGTCGTTCAGCCGTCTTCAAGGTGAAACATCAGCGAAAGTCCAATAAGCGTACTAACGCCGGCCGGAGTCCAGGCGGCGAGGACCGGTGGAATTTTTCCGGATAATCCGAAAGCCAGCACAACGTCGGAAAGTACAAAAAACAAGAAACCGGCCAGAATGCCGCCTGTGATCAAAAGTCCGGTGCCACCTCTCCTCGTCAGGCGTAGCGAAAACGTTGCAGCGATGAGAACCATTGCCAGCAATAACAAGGGAATAGAAAGAACAGTGTGCCAATGCAGACGGTGCTTTACCGCCGCGAACCCTGAATCAGTGAGGAGCGCGATAAAACGGGGCAGTGACCAAAACGAAATTGTCTCCGGCGAAGCGAAGCTGTCTTGCATTTGGCCAAGCGTGAGGGTGGTTGGGTGCTGGTATCGCTGGTGTTTCTCTGGGCGTCCTTCTGCAGGACTGATGGTCGCGTTGGTTAGGTCCCAGTAGCCGTCTCGTAGGATGGCGGTCTCGGCGTCGATACGCCCTATGTAGGTGTCGTTGGCGCCTGTTTGCTCGATGATGATCACGTCTTGGAGTTCGACCCCTTGCTGGGAGACCGCACTAGCATGGAGGACGGCATGCCCCTCATCGGTCGCGTGCCGAAACCACAAACCGGTGCGGGTTACCGACAATAGAGTGGGGCGACCCTGGAAATATCGCGCGTCGAGCAATTCGTGTCTGTCCGCCATCAGGGCGGCGAACGGGTTGAAAATAGTGACCACAAAGGTGCCCAGAAAGAACGTGAGCAGGAAGGCTGGCATCATGAACTGCCAAACAGAGACGCCCGCCGCGCGGGCCACAACCAGTTCGTGGGTTCTGGTTAGGCGCGCGAAAGCGAGCATCCCACCGAACAGAACTGCAAAGGGCAGTACCTTTTGAAGAAGTGTTGGCATTTGAAGAAGCGACATACCGACGATGACGCCAAAGCTAATGTCTTCCCCCGATGCTCGCCTCATGAGTTCAATGATGTCAAAAAGTAGAACCAGAGTGCTGAGACCGAGAAGGGCGATGCCCGCCGCACCGAGAAACTGTCGCCCGAGATAAATCGAAAGGGTCCAGGACAGCCTCATCCGACGCCATCCGGTAGAGCTTGATTGCGGCGCGGTTGAGACCTACGGGACGAGAGAATAAGCCACCCCGCGATAAGAACCGTTACGACGACGTGGATATAGAAAAGGGGGGCCATTACCGGACTGGCGGTGACCAAAGGTCCAAGTCCAAGCGCGATCAATTCGAAGATAACTGCAGCCGCGCCCGCTGCGGAAAGACGTATCCAGCGGCTGCGTCGCTGGAACTCTCCCGAGATAACTCCCGCGAGTGCGATCATGGCCAATGCAAGCGCGTAAAACGGTGTGACCAGGCGTCGGTGTCCTTCGGCGCGAAGCTTGTCCGAGTTGCGAAAGTCATCGGCCGTGTTGCCGGGAGAAAACAGCTCGCCCAAATAGCGTTCGCCGGCTTCGCGCCAGCGAACACCCGGCGTCGAAGCAATTTCGCCAAGATCGAGCGTGTACTGATCAAAATAGAGAAGGGACACCTGTCCGTCAGCGCGATCAACCTCCTGTCGGTTGCCACTTACCATGACGAAACGTGGTCCTTCGTCGGTCATTACTAGCTTGCCGCGCTCAGCCATCATCGTGACGGGGCGAGATTCGTTTCGGCTGTCATGGATAAGCAGACCGAGTAGCTCGCCGTTGGTCATTCTTTGGCGGACATAGACGGTTACACCCGAAACAAAACTGTTGAATACGCCTTCCTGAACCAAAACGGGTGCGAAGTTATGGCGCACGACGAATTGCATGTCCTTAAACGTACGAAACCCGAGGGGCTGGAGGTAAAGCGTCAGGCTGAACAGAACAATTGCAAGAACGGATGCCATCCAGATTGCTGGCGCGACAAGGCTGGCCTGGCTGAGGCCGGTTGCGCGCATCACGACGAGTTCGCTATCGGTGTCCAGTCGGTAATAGACAAAAAGAACCGCGCAAAATGCCGCAATTGGCAGGATCAAGGTCAGGAACCCCGGCAATAGAAGCAACGTGAGGTACAGAAAGCCTGTTGTTGACAAGCCCCGGTTAATGATGAGGTCGAGAAAACGCAAACTCTGGGTGAGCCACACCACCCCGGTCAGTGTCACTGTGACAAGAAAGACCGGTCCCGCGAGTTGACGGAAGATATAGCGGTTGAGGCTGCTCATAGGCCCACTATAGCGTATTGGGAGGCCGTTGAACCGTACAAGATGGTATCCCCCTATCCTCGCTGAGGTGCCTTTTCTTCACGTCGCTGCCGACTATGATGGCGCCCCAATCAATGCCGTCCCCAGACGATCTGCCAAGGAGCACTGACCATGAGAGTCGGATTTACTAAGCTTTCTACACCGACCACCGGGGTACTGGTTGTGCCGGTGCTGAGTGGTCGCAAGTTGTTGGCGACCGGGTCGAAGATCGACAAGCGAGCAGGTGGTGCGTTGTCCCGGGCGCTGCGGTCGGGACGCTTCAAAGGTGATGCTGGCCAATCGGTCGAGCTCGTCGCGCCAAGCGGGTTGCGCGTGAGCCGAATAATTGCGGTGGGCCTTGGGAAGCCTTCGGAAATCACCGCCCTTTCTTTGGAGGCCGCCGGCGGTTCGGTTGTTGGCCGTCTGTTGCGTTCCGGCGATACGTCGGTGTCGTTTGTTGCTGAGGCGATCAAGGGGTGCAAATTGAACGCCGCTGCTACTGCGGCGCGGATGGCGCATGGTGCGGTTCTTGGGAGCTATTCCTTCGATGCCTACCGGACCACGCTCAAGCCCGAACAAAAGCCGTCGCTGAAAACAATCAACATCATGGTGGCGAACCAAGCCGCTGCTCGAAAGGCGTATGCGCCGCTCGCGAAAGTCGGCGAAGGTGTGTTCTTCACGCGAGACTTGGTGACCGAACCCGCGAACGTGATTTACCCGAAAACGCTCGCCCGTGAAGCTCGGAAACTCTCGAAGCTGGGCGTAAAGGTCGAGGTCCTAGGACGAGCTCGGATGGAGCAATTGGGTATGGGCGCGCTCCTCGGCGTTGCCCAAGGGAGCGCCCGAGAGCCGCAGATGGTGATCATGCGTTATGACGGAGGCAAGCGTGGCCAAGCGCCTCTCGCTTTTGTCGGTAAGGGCGTTACGTTCGACACTGGCGGTATCTCCATAAAACCTGCCCAGGGCATGGAAGACATGAAGTGGGATATGGGCGGATCTGCCGTGGTTATCGGCTTGATGAAAGCGTTGGCTGGTCGCAAGGCGAAATGCAACGTCGTGGGTGTCGTTGGCCTCGTCGAGAACATGCCTTCTGGGACGGCGCAGCGTCCGGGCGACGTCGTGACGTCTATGTCAGGGCAAACCATCGAAGTCATAAACACCGATGCCGAAGGGCGTTTGGTTCTTGCCGATGCGCTTTGGTATACCAAAAAGCGCTTCAAGCCGAAGCTGATGATTGACCTCGCAACCCTTACCGGGGCCATGATCGTTGCACTGGGTCAGGAGCAAGCAGGCGTCTTTGCGAGTGACGATAAACTTGCAGAACGTCTGCACGCTTCCGGCAAGAACGTTGGTGAACTGGTCTGGCAGCTTCCGATGTCCGCCGATTACGACAAGCTCATCAACAGCGATATTGCTGACATGAAGAATATTGGGGGGCGCGGTGCCGGAAGCATCACCGCTGCGCAGTTCCTCAAGCGCTTCACAAACGGCGTGCCTTGGGCCCATCTTGATATCGCCGGTGTCACTTGGAGCAGTAAGCCGAAACCTACCGTACCCAAAGGCGGTACTGGGTTCGGCGTCCGTCTCCTGGATGATTTCGTTGCCGAGAACTATGAGAAGTAGCGCCGTGCAATGACGGAAGTGTCCTTCTACCATCTCCAGCGCATGCCATTGGAGCAGGCGCTTCCGAAGCTGCTAGAACGGACGTTGGAGCGTGGGGTCAATGCACTTGTGCTGGCCGAGTCAGCGGAGCGCGTTGCCCACCTCAATGATGTTTTGTGGACCTACGACGCCGGTTCGTTTCTCCCGCATGGTTCGGCTGATGATGGTGCCCCAGAACGCCACTCGGTTTTTCTCACGACAGAAGAAGAAAACCCAAATGATGCAGGTTTTCTGTTCCTTGTGGACGGTGGCGAACCTTCGTTTCTTGGAGACTTTCAGCGGGTTCTGGACCTTTTCGACGGTAACAACGACGAGGCGGTCGTAGCGGCCCGGGCGCGGTGGAAGACGGCTCAGGCGTCGGGCTTTGAAGTGACGTACTGGAAGCAAAGCGAAGCGGGGCGCTGGGAGAAGGCAAACTAGGTTGCTCCGCATTCGGCCAACGCCTATAAGCGGCGCAAATTTCGGATCAAACGGAGCGAACAATGGCCGTAGAGCGCACACTTTCTATCATCAAACCCGATGCCACGCGGCGTAATCTGACGGGCAAGGTCAACGCGAAGTTCGAGGATGCGGGCCTGCGAATCGTCGCGCAGCGGCGCGTTCAATTGACGCGCGATCAAGCTGAATCTTTCTACGCCGTGCACCGCGAACGCCCGTTCTTCGATAGCCTGTGCGCCTTTATGACCTCGGGACCGGTCGTTGTTCAGGTGCTGGAGGGTGAGGGCGCTGTTGCGAAGAATCGTGAGGTCATGGGCGCGACCAACCCCGAGGAAGCTGCTGCTGGTACAGTGCGCAAGGAATTTGCTGAGTCGATTGAAGCGAACTCAGTGCACGGTTCAGACTCGCCGGAAAATGCCGCAATCGAGATCGGTTTCTTCTTTAGCCAAACTGATATTGTCGGTTAGCTAGGGTCCGTCTAGAGCACTCTTATCGCGGGCGCCTCCGCGGGGCGCTCAACAATGTGTCCGATCGGGAAGACTGTTTCCCCGGCTGCCTCAAGGGTAGCCGTTGCCTCGATTGCGTCGCCGGCACTGACAATCACGGTCATGCCAACACCGCAATTGAAGGTGCGCAGCAACTCCATTTCCGCAATGCCGCCGGTTTCCTGGAGCCAGGAAAACACGGCGGGGCGCGGCCAATTCGCGATCTTGATATCAACGGCCAGCTCGACCGGCAGGATGCGCGGCAGATTCTCTACGAGGCCGCCGCCGGTGATATGCGCGGCACCCTTGACGAAGCCCTGTCTTAGCGCCGCGAGGCAACTGCGCGCGTACAGTCGGGTCGGGGTGAGCAATGCGTCGCCCAATGATCGGTCGGGCGAGAAGGGTGCCGCGTCTTGGTAAGACAACTTCGACAGCTCCACGACTTTTCTGACGAGCGAAAAGCCGTTTGAGTGCACCCCTGACGAAGCTAAACCTAGAACGACATCGCCCGCCTCGATGGTTTCGCCGGTGACGAGTTGGTCACGTTCGACGAGGCCAACCGCAAACCCGGCGAGGTCGTAATCCCCCGGGGCGTAAAGACCTGGAAGTTCGGCGGTCTCTCCTCCAACCAAGGCACATCCGGCCTCTTTGCACCCTGCAGCGATACCAGAAACGACATCGGTAGCATTGCCGACGCTGAGGCTCGCACTGGCGAAATAGTCCAGAAAAAAGACCGGTTCGGCACCTTGAACCAGTAGATCGTTCACGCACATGGCGACGAGGTCGATGCCAACGGTGTCGTGACGACCCACGGCATTGGCGATGAGAAGTTTGGTCCCGACGCCGTCGGTCGCAGAGATCATCAGGGGGTCGGTATAGCCGGCGGCTTTGGGGTCGAAAATGGCGCCGAACCCCCCGAGCCCAGCGGCGGTGCCTGACCGCGCGGTGGCGGCAGCGAGTGGTTTGATGCGCTCGACCAAGGCATCGCCTGCGTCGATATCAACGCCCGAATCGCGATAGGTCAATCCATTGTGGCTAGGCATTATGCAGACCCGATTAGGCGAGCCGCCTTGTTGTGGTCGCGAAGGGGCATCAGTATCCTCGGCGAAAGGGTCGGTACCATACCGGACAAATATCGCATTTCAATGATCCACAACCAGTTCACGTACCCTACCCATTTGCTGTGTAAATTGGCCGTTCTCGCGTCACTCCTTTTTATGGCGCAGTTGGGGGCTGCCCAGGCGCAGGATCGCAATCCAGTCTTCACGATTACGGGTGTGGCCGTCGATGAAACGGCAGCATCTGCCGCCGCCGCGCGCGATGTGGCTTTGGCCAGTGGTCAACGGCGTGCCGTACAACGGGTTTTTCGGCGGCTCATTGTCCGCGCTGATGCCCGTCTTCTGCCGCAACCGACCAATGAAGACGTTGCGAGTCTGGTTCAAAACATCGAACTGTCTGACGAGAAGACCTCGGCAACTCGATATCTCGCGACGATGACGGTCGCGTTTAAACCTGATGCTGTTCGGGATTACCTGCGCGCAGCAGGGCTTCAGTTTTCTGAAACGGTCAGTCGTCCAAGGCTCGTTCTGCCGGTATTTGAGGCCGCTGGCGCTATCAATTTATGGGACCCGCCAAACGCCTGGCGTGATGCCTGGGAAGCTCGGCAGATTAGCTCGGATACCGTTGTTCCGCTGATCATGCCCGAGGGAGATCTGAGAGATATTGGGTCGATTGGCCCTATCCAGGCGCTGGCCGCCGAATCCCGTCCGATCGGTGCCATTGCCGCTCGCTACAGGGTGCGCGATGTCCTGGTTGCCCACGCAACCCTGGTCCAAGACCTTGCGGCGAACAGGCCGCTTGTTCATGTGTCGCTTCGACATATCGGCCCCTCCAGTGGCGCCGTAACGATCGAAA
>Ga0055584_100008372_pt1 | contig 10146 bp, 9 predicted proteins | sample OSDHelmetaG_FD_58716 | JGI IMG/M metagenome (GOLD analysis project Ga0055584, IMG submission 58716) | Pelagic marine sediment microbial communities from the LTER site Helgoland, North Sea, for post-phytoplankton bloom and carbon turnover... | ecosystem: Environmental > Aquatic > Marine >...
CTGCCCTTGATCCGGCGGCCGGTCATCATCATCGAAAGGAAGCACCCCTGCATGGAACCCACGGTGGGCAGGCAGTGGGCCGGCTGCACACGGGTGTCCAGGAATTGCTTCACGAAACGGGAGATTTCGGTCTTCAGGCAAGTGATGCCGTCAAAAGGCGGGTAGATGGCCCCCACGCCCGCTTTCAGGGCGCTGATCTCTCCATCCACGGCAATCTCCGGCGGGGCCATGCCGGGGATGCCCATCTCCATTCGGATAAATCGTTGCCCGGAGGCACCTTCAATTTCGCCCACCAGCCGATTCAGTTCTCTGATGGAGGCCAGCCCCACGCAGGCCAGCTTGCTTTCACGGATTTTGTCCCGAACGATATTGCCGGCAATCGGTGTATCCATCAGACGATCCCCCCCTCCGCTATCGGTTTGCCGTCGAGTATACGCTGGGGGCTGAAAATGGACAGATCCAGGGTCGGCGTGTCACCGACGATCATTTCACTCATGTAGCGGCCCACGGCCGGGCCCTGCTGGAGGCCGTGTCCGGAGAAGCCGTTAGCCAGGTAAAAACCTTTGATTTCAGGCCATTCGCCGAGGATGGCGTTGTTGTCCAGGGTGTTGACCGCATAGAGACCCGCCCAGCCCCGCACCAGCTTCAGCCGCTCGAAGACCGGAACGAATTCAGCCAGTTCCAGCCACAGAAGATCCATGAACCGGTTCTGATCCCAGGTGAAATTGAAACCCACCGGGTCGTCATCCATGGATTTTCCCAGCAGTACCATTCCACCGGTTTCCGTCCTGAAGTAGAGCCCGGACGGAAGGACCGTCAGGGGCAGTGGGCCGTCGGGCTTGACGGCCGGGTCCAGGCAAAAGCACTGACGCTTGACCGGGTTCACGGGCAGGTCGACCCCGGCGGTTCCGGCCAATTCAGTGCACCAGGCACCGGCGCAGTTGACGACGACGGCAGATGCATAGGCGGCACCGGAGGCGGTCTTTACGCCGATGATCCGTCGGCTGTCGACCACCAGTTCGGTCACCTCGTCCTCGATGTAAACGGCCCCCTGGGCCCTGGCGTTGGCCTTGTAGCCCATGAGCACAGCGTAGGCGTCGAAATGGCCGTCATGGGCGCCGAAGGTGCCACCGGCGAAGCCCTCCGTCGCATACAGGGGATAGTTGGCCTTGATCTCGTCTGGCGACCACCACTGGACCTGACAGCCCAAGGTCTGCTGCATCGCCATGGCCACTTTGGCGTCGGCTGCCGCGGGTTCTTCATAAAGAAAAAGGTTGCCCTCGCGGTGATAGGCGATATTGGGGCGGTTGCCGGCCAGCGTCATCTCCTCTTCGAAGCGTTCCAGCACATCGAAGGCATACTGGGAAATCTGGACGTTCTGCTTCAGGCTAAACTGGATCCTGGCGTTGACCATGGACAGGGTGGTGGAGGCCCGGGTATAGGCCAGATCCCGCTCGATGACGGCCACGTTCAATCCCGGATCCTTGCGTGTCAGGTAATAGGCGGTCGTGGAGCCCATAATCCCGCCGCCGACGATGATGACGTCAAAACGTGTCTTGCTGTCCATAATCTCCAGTTCTCCTGAAGGAATGGCCTGAACCGGTCAGGCCTGTTTGTAATTGGGTCCTTCCCCGCCCTCCGGACAGGTCCAGGTGACGTTGTGGAAGGGATCCTTGATATCGCAGGTCTTGCAGTGCAGGCAGTTGGTAAAATTGACCTTGATGCCTTTGATGCCACCGCCGTCTTTGCGGGTTTCCATCTCATAGACATCGCCCGGGCAAAACCGCGTGCAGGGACAGCCATAGGTGGGATAACATTTTTCCACACACACCCGCTGGTCGTGGATAAGGACATGGCTGGGTTGGTCCTCCCGATGCAGGGTGCCGGAGAGGTAAACGCCGGTGAGCTTGACCACCATGGACGGATCGTCCGTGACCGGCTTGGACTTCGCTTCGGCAGGTCCGGCAAGTGCTGCATGGTCTTTCACGGGTGTCAGGGTGGAGGCGTCGTCCACAGCAGGAAGGCGATCGATCAGGCCCTTGCCCTTGGAAACATACTGGGCGGCCAGGTGGATCCATTTGATCGGTCCTTTCTTGGCCAGCGCCTGGGCGAAATTGCGGCCTTCCCGAAGCTCCGCACCGGCCCAACTGGCCTCGATCCGCCGGCTGTAGCCGTCCAGGGTGTGGCGTCTGGTATTTCCGGCCGACAGGGCGTCCATAATGGTTTCGGCGGCCAACATGCCCGACTTCATGGCCAGGTGGATGCCTTTGATGGCCGGCGTGCTGTGCATGGCAGCACCGTTTCCGGTGAACAGGGCGCCGTCCACGGCCAGGTGCGGCATGGAAAACCAACCGCCGGTGGATACGGCGCGAGCCCCCTGCTCGACCACCTTGCCGCCCCGGATGAGGTTCCGGATCATCGGGTGGTGCTTGAAACGCATGAACGTGTCGTATAGGTCCAGCGATGGGTTCTCGTAGCCCAGGGCAACCAGAAAACCCAGGGCGATACGGTTTTTGGCCATTTCATAGACAAACCCACCGCCAGGGGTGTCCAGATCCAGCGGGAAGCCCATCGTATGAACGTCGTTGAATGCACTGGCGCTGAAAAAATGATTTTCCGGCAGTTGGATGACCTCCTTGATTCCCGTTTCAAACACCTCGGGCAGACGACCCGAACGGATGGGCAGTTTATCGGCCAACACTTTCATCAGGCTGCCCCGGGCGCCTTCACCCAGAACAGTGACCTTGGCCAGCAGGTCGATGCCCGGCTCAAAATTGGGTTTGGGATTGCCGTCCTTGTCCAGCCCTTTGTCGCCGGTGCGAACCCCCGTCACGGTAATGCCATCGTCGGCCAGAAGGATCTCTTTACCGTCGAAGCCGGGAAATATATTGATGCCCATGGCCTCGGCCTTATCCCCCAGCCAACGGCACACCCGGGAGAGACTGACAATGGGAAAACCGGTATTGTGCATCTGGCGTGGCACCAGCGGCATTTTAAAACTGCGCCGCTGCGTGAGAAAAAAGAAACCGTCGCCGCGCACGGTCTGCTCCACGGGGAATCCCTGCGCCAGATAATCCGGGAAAAGCTCGGCGATGGCCGCTGGATTCATCACCGCCCCGCTGATGGCGTGCGAGCCGATGGCGGCACCCTTGTCGATCAGGGCCACTTCCAGTTCCTGGCCCTTTTCCGCAGCCAATTGCATCAGGCGGATAGCGCCGGCCAAATTGGCGGGGCCGCCACCGACAAAGAGTACGTCAAATTCAATGGTTTCGTGCGTGGTCATCGGTTTCCCCCTTTTCAAATCTGGTTTCCAAAAAGGCGACAGGAAAAATGCCATGAATGTAATGGTGTTTAATGGGATTCAGATAGCCTGATTTTCCCTTAAAAACAAGGGAACACATATGACTTGTTTAATGACATAATCCATGCTAACTGCCATTCCTGACCTTTTCCCCCAATTCCTTAACATCCGTATACGGTAACCCGGACCTGGCGATGCGTTTGCATATTGCCGGGATGATCCTGCAAGGAGGCGTTGAGCATGTCAAACCGTAGCAACAATTCAGCATGGATACTGGTGGTGGTTCTGGCGGTGTGTCTTCAGGTGGTGTTTGTTTTTGCAGATTGCAAGCAGACGGCCACGGGAACAGCCATCAACTTTTCCAAGGCTTACTTTCTCCTGGATGCCGATATGGAAGCGTTTATGTGCAACGAGCTGATCGGCGATGAAGAGGACTCTGCTGCCTTCTCCCACATCAAGGCCATGAGGGACGAAGCCGGAGACCGGGGATTCGGGATCGGCATGGTGCAGCGGACCATCACCCACCTGGAAACCGAAACACTGGTCCAGGATGGCGAATCCGCCACCATTCACCTCTCGGGAAACAACCGGACCGCCATCAATCCCATCTTTGCCTACGTGGCCAAACTGTTTGGCCTCGGACAGACCTTTACCTTCGAGGAGACCCTGGAGCTCATCAATGAGGACGGCCGATGGAAAGTGTGCGGTTCGCCCTTCGGCCTTTCGCTGGATGTTTAGCGAACGGATGGCCGACGGATTCCACTGCGCATCCGCAGCCATTGCCATCTGCCAGCGGTCTGGCGATCAGTCGATGGTGAACGCAACGTGGAACACTGACCGACAGGGAGAAACCGGCAGCATCGGATAAACGCGTGGTGCCCTTCCCCCTCAAAGCAAGCAGCTTAATTTGCCGCCGGTTTCACCGTCACCGTGAAACCGGCGTTTCTTTCGGAAATGCCGGTTTTGGCAACAGGATTTGCCAATGGACCCTGTTTATCTGGAGATTCGAAAGATCGCCCGCAAGATCACGGCCCGCTATCCCCGGCCTGATTTTTATCGTGCCCATCCGTCCGAGATCAGGGGTTCACGGCGATTTTACCACTCCGACAACGCGATCGTCAGACTCCGCGAAGACATGGCTGGATGCCTCGATAACGATTTCGGCCACGGTATGGGGCACGCGGAAAAGGTGGCCATCGATGCCGGCACCCTGGTTATTATCGAAAGCCGACTGGCCGGCCATACGAAAGACCGGGTTCAGCGGAACCTGCTGCTGGCCCAGTGCGCCGGTTTGTTGCACGACATCTGCCGCAAGGAGACATCCCACGCCGAAAAAGGGGCTGAATCGGCACGCGATATACTGAGAACTTATCCGCTTGTGCCAGAAGAGATCACCCAGGTATGCGCGGCCATTCGCAACCACGAAGCATTTACCCGCCTGGAACGCATGCCTGCCCGCCAGGCCCGTATGATTTCCGACTGCCTGTACGATGCCGACAAGTTCCGCTGGGGGCCGGACAACTTCAACCATACGGTCTGGGACATGGTCGGATTCGTGAACCCGCCTTTGGAGGTTTTTGTGGATCATTTTCCCAAAGGCATGGCCCTGCTAAAGAAGATCCGCGGGACCTTCCGCTCCGGAACCGGACGGCGTTACGGGCCCCAATTCATCGATATGGGTATTGCCATCGGCGAAGCGTTGTACCAGGTGATCCTGACCGACTTCATCACTCCACCCTGAGCCATGCCTTTCATCCGTCATAAGGATCGTCAATCTTGCGCGTACTGCTGATCAACCCCTTTTATCCCATTTCCGAGACCCCGTCTCCGCCCCTGGGCCTGGCTTTCCTGGCCGGTGCATTGGAGCAGGCCGGGAACCAAGTCAAACTCCTGGATTGCGTCGTGTTTCCGTATAGCCGGGATTATTTGGCATCGATGCTGCGGGATTTCAAACCGGATCTGGTCGGTGCCACGGCCGTGACCATGACCGTCGACCATGCCCTTGAAGCCCTCGAAGCGGTCAAAGCGATGCATCCATCCCTCACCACGGTGATCGGCGGACCCCACGCCACATTCTGTGCAACGGATATTCTGCAGTCCTGCGACCAGGTGGATGTGGTGGTGTGCGGCGAGGGGGAAAATACCCTTGTGGCCCTGACCCGAGCCCTTGAGACCCATGCGCCTTGGGAAAAAATCGCAGGACTCGCCTTTCGTAAGGACAACCGGATCGTCAGGACTGCCGCACCGCCGCTGGCGGATCTGGACGAACTGGCCTCGCCGGCCCGTCACCTGATCCCTTTGGGACGCTACCGGGCGCTGGGCATGCCGGTAAGCATGACCACCAGCCGCGGATGTCCGTTCAAATGCATTTTCTGCGTGGGACGTAAAATGGTGGGCGCACGCGTCCGCTATCGCGATCCCGTCCGTGTGGTGGACGAAATGGAGGATCTGAGTGTCATGGACTTTCACCAGATCAATCTGGCCGACGACCTGTTCACGGCCAACCCGGATCACTGCCTGGCGGTATGCAGCGAAATAGTGGACCGCGGCCTGAAGGTCAAATGGACCTCCTTTGCCCGGGTGGACACGGTTTCGCGCAACATGCTGGAAAAGATGCGCCAGGCCGGATGCACCACGGTCAGCTTCGGGGTGGAGTCCGGCAGTCCCGAAATTCTCAGGCGAATTAAAAAGGGTATCACCTTGGAGCAGGTCGTGCATGCGATGCAGCTATGCCGGGATTGCGGCATCGATCCCCACGCGTCATTTATCCTGGGACTACCGGGTGAAACCGAGACAACCCTATCGCAAACCTTGGCTTTCGGTGATCATCTCCAAGCCATGGGCGTCAGCCACGGTTTTCACATCCTGGCCCCCTTTCCAGGCACAGACGTCCGTGAACGTGTGGATGAATATGATCTGCAGATCTTGTCCGACGATTGGCGGCAGTACCATGCCAATCGCGCCATCATCCGTACGGCCGGCGTTCAACCGGAAACCATGGACGCAGTCGTGATCGATGGCGAAAGACAGTTCGACCGGTGGCTGGGAGAAATCGCCCGAATCCGCGAAGACGGGCGGGGTAACGCCGAAGCGATCTGGCCCTTGGTCCGATTGGAGCACACGGTGGTCATTTACGAAATGATGATGAAGCGGCTCATCGAAGAAAAGGGCGACTGGCCGGCTGAGAAATCAGACCAAGTGGATCCAACCCCCATAGAAAAGTTGATCCACCGTCTTTCTGGTGAACTAGATCACCCGCCGGCACGGATTCGGGCGGCCATCGAATTTGCAGCCGGACAGCGGTACCTGAACCGAAACACGGCCAATGGACGGATCCGCTGGTCCTGGGTGGACTATCTGTAAGCGGTGTTTTATTTTATTGGAAGTAAAGGAGGTCACCATGTCAAAAGCAGTTAGAATTCATGCAACCGGAGGCCCGGCCCTCATGCGCTGGGAAGAATATGATCCCGGGACGCCGGGACCCGGGGAGGTCCGGCTGCACCAAGAAGCTGTTGGGCTCAATTTTATTGACGTTTATCATCGCACCGGACTCTATCCGCTGCCCGCACTGCCCGCCGTGCTGGGTCTGGAAGGTGCCGGCATCGTGGAATCGGTGGGTTCCGGTGTCTCTGAATTTAAACCGGGAGACCGGGTCGCCTACGCCGGCATCCCACCGGGTGCCTACGCGCAGGAGCGCTGCATCCCGGCCCATCGACTGGTTCGGCTGCCGGACAATATCTCCACCCGACAGGCGGCTGGTATGATGCTTCGGGGCATGACGGCACGCTATCTGCTTTACGGCTGCCATCCGGTGAAGGCCGGCGATCGCATCCTGATCCATGCGGCGGCCGGAGGCGTTGGATCTATCGTCTGCCAATGGGCCAGTCACTTGGGCGCCGAGGTGATCGGCACCGTGGGCTCGGCGGAAAAAGCCGTGTTGGCAAAAAAAAATGGCTGCCACCATCCGATCCTGTATGATGAAGTCGATTTTGTGGAGCAGGTCAAGGCGATTACCGGCAACCGGGGCGTGGACGTGGTATACGACAGCGTGGGCAAGGCCACGTTCATGAAGTCACTGGACTGCCTCAGGCCCATGGGGACGATGGTTTCCTTCGGTCAGGCATCGGGCGCCGTATCGGCTCTGGATATCGGGATGCTTGCGGCAAAGGGGTCCTTATTTCTCACCCGGCCCAGCCTGATGACCTACACGGCCCAACGGGAGGATCTGCTTGCCCATGCCCGCGACCTGTTCGCGGTGGTGGAAAAAGGAGCGGTAACGATTTCAATCGGCCAGACCTACCCGCTGGAGGACGCGGCCCGCGCACACCAGGACCTGGAGGGACGCAAAACCAAGGGCAGCACAGTCATGATTCCATGAAAACGGGGGCTTGCCAGATGGGCAAGCCCCCTTTGTATTTATTGCCTGTTGCCGGAGATGAACGCTACCTAACAACAGCACTGACTAACATAACAGCCGCAGGGGTCAACCACCCGGCAGCCACAGGCATCGACCACTTGAAAACAGCCGCAGTTATCCGCAGCGGGTCGATCATTGTTGTGCTGCTGCTTCTTTCTTTCGGATTTACGAGCATCTGATTTCTTATCGGACATGGTGCAACCTCCTTGATGGACAGAGCACCCCAAGGTGCCGGGGAGCATGGTTGTTTGGATTTTCCCGGGCCATCCGTTGATGTCCAGAGGTCTGCAATCGGACACCACCTTCGGAAACGGAAGTAATGAACCCGGTTTTTATACCAGAAAAATAACCATCAAATGGCAGGTTGTCATAGGGGACATCAAAATTATAAACACTTTTTGAACCGCGACAGCGAACGAACTGAAAATCGATTTGTTTATCCTTACGGTGCTGCGCGGCACTGCCGTTACAGGCAGAACCCTCCCCGCGGCTTGCCGCGGGGAGGGTTCAATCGACCGATTATTGCTGGATGTTTATCCGATTTTATGTTACTTCACTCAAGTTTATTCCCGCCAGAGTAGAGGAATTATGATAAGAAATAGGACACTTGTCATTGCCACCCGCAACAAGGGCAAGACCGCCGAAATCCGTGACCTGCTCAACGCCTTTCCTGTCACCATTAAAGACCTGGATGATTTCGGTCCGATCCCTGAAGTGGTGGAAGACGGAGACACCTTTGACGAGAATGCCTACAAAAAGGCCAGCTTTACTGCCAGGATCCTGGGCTATCCGGCTCTCTCCGACGACTCGGGGCTGATGGTAGCGGCGCTCAACGGTGCACCGGGTGTCCACAGCGCCCGTTGGGCCGGCCCCGATGTAACCGATGCCCAGCGCGGAAAAAAGCTGCTGGCCAAACTGGGGAACCAGACCAACCGATCGGCGGCATTTGAATGCGTGATCTCCATAGCCGTACCTGCCGGACCGGCGCTAACCTATGAAGGCCGATGCGAAGGCACCATCACGCATACGCCTGCCGGCACCAACGGGTTTGGCTACGATCCGGTTTTCTTCTATCCGCCGCTAAACAAAACCTTTGCCCAATTGACCATGGCCGAAAAAAGCCGAGTCAGCCACCGGGGCAAGGCGTTGCAGGTGTTTCGGGATGAGTTTGACAAGGTGATGAAATGGATCGACCGGCACATGCCGGAGCCGGAAATAATCGGCTGCCAGAGTCAACGGGGCGACACCTGATTCCATGCACCATCTTTGTCGCTGGAAGGTGAAATGAGCGCTGACCGCGGCGTGCGGGGCAACGGGCGACGGAACCGGAGGTGGGCTGGTCGACTGCTCGCTGACCCAAAGGCGATACCGTGCAGGATGTCTTTATTACTGTCGAAAAGGGGTAACTTCCATGTTGAAAAAAAATGAGGGGATCGACATTGCCCAGGAGTTGGGGGGGATCCAAGACGTCGAACAGGCTAAGGCCCTGTTTGAAAAACGGCTGGACAAAGAGCACCTGTCCCGCATACGGACGCTGAGCTGTCCGGAGATCCTGATCAAAATTGCCAACGCCATCGCCATGTGCGATCCCGCCCGGGTTTTCATCAATACCGGGTCTGAAGCGGATCGTCTGTTTATCCGGCAGCTTGCCCTGAACAAGGGTGAAGAGGCGGTTCTGGCTATGGAAGGGCACACCATCCATTTCGATCTCAAAGAGGAGCAGGGCCGTATCATTGACCGGACCTTTTATATCGCCAACCCGAATGAGAAGATCAGCAGCCTGGCGAACAAGACATTAAGGGATGATGCCCTGGTTGAAGTTCGAGAAAAGATGGCCGGCATCATGAGCGGTGCCACCATGGTGGTGGGGCTGTATATTCGCGGGCCCGTGGGCGCGGCGGCCTCCAATCCCGCAATCGAGATCACCAGCTCCGCATATGTCTGCCACAGTGCCGAAATCCTCTACCGCAACGCTTTTGCGGATTTCGAACGAGAGGTTGACCGGCTGGGGCACTTTTACACCAACATCCACAGCGAGGGCCTCAACCGGCCCGAAGATCTGCCCAATGCAAGGGTATTCATGGACCGGAGCCACCGTACCACCTATTCGTTTAACTGCACTTACGCAGGCAACACCCTGCTGCTGAAAAAAGGGAACCACCGCTTTTCCGTGGACAAGGCTGTCTATGAAGGCAACGGCAGAGAACTGGCCGAGCATATGTTCATCACCGGTATCGAAGGCTCCGGGGGCCGGGTGACCTGGGTGGCCGGTGCAGCACCGTCTGGCTGCGGAAAAACCACCACGGCCATGGCCGGAAACCATTTTGTGGGCGACGATCTGGCCCAGATGTGGATCGACGACAACGGGAGCGTGCGCTCCATCAACCCGGAATGCGGCATCTTCGGCATCGTGGAAGATGTGAACGGA
>Ga0055584_100008373_pt1 | contig 10146 bp, 10 predicted proteins | sample OSDHelmetaG_FD_58716 | JGI IMG/M metagenome (GOLD analysis project Ga0055584, IMG submission 58716) | Pelagic marine sediment microbial communities from the LTER site Helgoland, North Sea, for post-phytoplankton bloom and carbon turnover... | ecosystem: Environmental > Aquatic > Marine >...
TCATTCTTAAAAATTGTATACATTTGTAGCATGATTTTTGACAAAAATACTGCAAAAAAGACAGCTGAATTACTTTTAAAAGTAAAAGCGATAAAATTGAAACCCGAAGAACCTTTTACTTGGGCTTCCGGATGGAAATCACCCATTTATTGTGATAATCGCGTCACCTTATCTTATGTTATGATAAGGAATTATGTTCGTGAAAATCTTGCTAAGATTGTTTTGGAAAAGCATGGTCAACCGGACGTAATTGCAGGGGTTGCCACTGGAGCGATAGCTATTGGTGTATTAGTAGCTCAGGAATTGGGTGTGCCTTTTATCTATGTCAGACCGGAACCAAAACAACACGGTAGAAAAAACCAGATTGAAGGTTTCCTTGACACCGGTCAGAATGTTGTTGTTGTTGAAGATCTGATCAGTACAGGAAAAAGCAGCCTGAATGCCGTTAAGGCGCTCAAAGATGCCGGAGCCAGAGTTATAGGTATGGTGGCCATTTTTGATTACGGGTTTGAAACTGCCGAAAACAATTTTAAAGAGTCTCACCTGGAATTGACCACTTTGAGCAACTATGAAAACCTTTTGGAACAAGCGCTTGATACAAATTTTATTGCGACTAAACAATTAGGAACCTTAAAGACCTGGAGAGAAAATCCAGCCGAATGGAACGGTAATTAGAAAGATATGAATTTAGAAAGTCCTAAAATAACAGTTAAAAAATCCAGTCAGGAAATTTTTGATTACTTGTCTAACGTTGGTAATTTTGAGAATATCATGCCTGACAGTATTGATAAATTTGAAGCGGGAGAATCCTCCTTTGTATTTGCCTTAAAAGGCATGCCACAAATTGAACTCGAATTGGAAGAAATGGTTCCTCCTAATAAAATAGTTCTGGGTTCTTCCAATGAAAAATTCCCGTTCACGCTTACAGCCGATATTCAGGATCAATCTGATACTTCAAGTGATGTTCAATTATTATTCGATGGGAAATTTAATCCTATGGTAGCTATGATGGTTAAAGGGCCTTTGCAAAAATTTATCGACACCCTGATCAAAAACATCGGCGAAAAGTAAAGGTGAGCATTGAAGGCTTACAAATAGGTAATTTCCTTAAAATTATAGGCCGCCACTATTTCTTCCTGATCTTCGACCAATAATAATCCTTTTTGACTGACGCCCTTTATGACACCCATAAATCGCTGACCTTGTTTATCCTCAAACATATGGGCTTTGTTTTTCCTAAATAACTGCTGATCATAGGTTTGCAAAAGTTCATCATATTTTCTCTTAAAAATAAGCTCAAACTGATCTTGTATGGAAACAATGATTTCCTGCAGTAACGCATCCCTATCCAATTCCTTTCCTGTTAACTGTTTGACTGAAACCGCAGATGGCAGCTCATTGGAAAATGCATTCTGATTCACATTAATACCAATCCCGATAATTGTTTGATTGATTTCATCTCCCATCAAAGTATTTTCTATTAATATTCCTCCTATTTTTTTTGATACTGACATTATGTCGTTAGGCCATTTAATTTTTAATTTTGGCAGATTATATTTAATAAGTGCATTAAAAATACCTAGTGATACCGCACAATTCAATAGAAACTGATCCTTTGCTTTTAAATCATTTAACCGAACTAAGATGCTGCAAATCATATTTTTGCCCCTATCAGATTGCCAAACAGCTCCCTTCTGTCCGCGTCCCATAGATTGGTATTCCGCCGTGACAACTGCCCATTTTCCCAAATCCTTATCTTTCGCCAATTGTCTTAAATAAGAATTCGTTGAATCTATGGCATCAAGTTTGACTAAATACATATATAATATTGCAAGTGTGGTTCTACGAAAGTGATAAAAATGTAATACATTTGCAAGAAATTTCGAATAAATTAATGGCAAAAAAAATTGTGAATTCAGATCTTTTGATCACGGAAATTGTGAGAGGGATTGAAGATGTTAAAGGAGAAAATATTACGATACTAGATCTTAGGGAAATTGAAAATACGGTTTGCGATTATTTTATTATTTGTGAAGGTAATTCCAATACACAGGTAAGCGCTGTTTCCGGTTCCATTCAAAAAATTGTAAGTAAAAGCCTGAAAGACAAACCATGGCACGTTGAAGGAGAGTCTAATGCTGAATGGATATTGCTCGATTATGTGAATATTGTTGTTCATGTATTTCAAAAACAAGTGAGAGAATTTTATAACCTCGAAGGGCTTTGGGGTGATGCAAAAATAACAAACATTAAAAGTTCGTATTAAGCATCAAACATTAAACTTTACCGATGAAAAAAGAAAACTCAGATAAAGAAAATAATAATTCACCGTTCAAGCAATTTAATTTTAAGTTCAATTTTTATTGGATTTATGGAATTATTTTTGCGCTTTTGATCGGGTATCAGTTATTAAACAGCTCAGATTTAGCAAGTAATAAACTGACTCAAAATGAATTTAAGCAGATATTAAACGATAACGATATTGAAGAAATTCTCATCGTCAATGGAGATATTGCGCAATTGACAATTAAAAGTGAGGCGCTCAATACTAAGGATAAATATAATAAGTCTAAAAATCCTTCTGTATTTGGTCAAACTTCACCTGTATATATCTATGATTTTGGTGATCTTCAAAACTTCGAAAAGAACCTTGATACAGCCAGAACGGAGTATGATCTTGATTTTGACAAGGACAATACAACCAGAACAAGCTTCTTTGATTCGTTCTTAGTTTGGCTACCCTTCATTTTCATCATTGCCTTATGGTTCTTTTTTATGAAGAGAATGTCGGGCGGCGGTGGCGGCGGTGGCGGACAGATATTTAATATCGGCAAGTCAAAAGCTAAGGTTTTTGACGAAAACACCAAAGTAAGAACATCCTTTAAAGATGTAGCTGGCCTCGAAGGGGCAAAGGAAGAAGTTCAGGAAATAGTTGATTTCCTTAAGCATCCTGATAAATATACGAACCTTGGTGGAAAGATCCCAAAAGGTGCGCTCTTAGTTGGGCCTCCTGGTACTGGGAAAACACTTTTGGCAAAGGCGGTTGCAGGAGAAGCAGGGGTTCCCTTCTTTTCGTTATCTGGATCCGATTTTGTTGAGATGTTTGTTGGTGTTGGTGCTTCAAGAGTAAGAGATCTGTTTAAACAGGCTGCTGTAAAATCACCCTCAATTATATTTATTGATGAAATTGATGCGATTGGAAGAGCGAGAGGAAAAAATAGTATTACCGGCGGTAATGATGAAAGAGAAAATACGCTGAATCAGTTGCTTACTGAAATGGATGGTTTTGGAACAGATGTCAATGTGATTGTTTTAGCTGCAACTAACCGGGCAGATGTACTTGACAAGGCTTTAATGAGAGCTGGCAGATTTGACAGACAAATATATGTTGACTTACCAGACAAGAATGAACGAAAGGAAATTTTCGAAGTTCATGTAAAGCCGTTAAAATTGGCAAAGGATGTTGACTTAGAGTTCTTATCCAAACAAACACCGGGTTTTTCAGGTGCTGATATTGCAAATGTTTGTAATGAATCTGCTTTAGTTGCTGCAAGAAAGAGTAAAAAAAGCGTTCATCATCAGGATTTCCTTGACGCAGTTGATAGAATTGTGGGCGGATTGGAAAAGAAAAACAAAATTATAACTCCAAAGGAGAAAAGAACTATTGCTTATCATGAGGCAGGTCATGCAACAGTTAGCTGGATGCTTGAACACGCGGCCCCTTTGGTTAAGGTTACTATAGTCCCTCGTGGGAAGTCTCTTGGAGCTGCCTGGTACTTACCCGAAGAAAGACAGATCGTTGAAACGGATCAAATGCTGGATGAAATGTGTGCTACTCTGGGAGGAAGAGCCGCTGAAAAAGTGATGTTCGATAGAATTTCGACTGGTGCCTTAAACGACCTCGAAAAAGTAACGCGACAGGCAAGAGCTATCGTAAGCATTTACGGATTGAATGATAAAATTGGTAACCTTACCTATTATGATTCTAGTGGACAGAATGAATATGGCTTTACAAAACCGTATAGTGAATACACGGCTAAAACCATAGATGAAGAGATTTCCAAAATCATTGAAAAACAATATCAGCGAGCGATAGAGATCCTTAAGGAAAATAAAGTTAAACTTATTGAATTAGCTGAAATTCTGATGGAAAAAGAGGTGATATTCGAAGGGAATCTTAAAAAAATATTCGGGGCAAGACCTTTTGAAAAGGAGGCTAAACCTGAAAAGGTTAAGGAACCCGTTTCAGAAAAAGAGAAGGAAGTGAAGGAAAGCTCTGATGATGAAATTACCGAGGAAAGCCCTAAATAATCAAAGTGTTTTTGTACATTTGAACTACACAATTTACTTATGGGGGTTTTTGATAAATTTTTAAAAAGGATTGCTAAAATATCTCAGAAAGAGGAACAGGAAACGAGTGAGGAACACGTTGAAGGTTCATCTGTTGATGAGTTGTTCGTAAAGAAATTTATTCACAAAGGAGGCAAGTTTTTATATTGTTCTGATCTTGATGAGTTAGAGAAGAATTTGATTCAGGTGTTACAGGAAAACCAATGGAATAATGTAATCTCATTTGACAAAGAATTAAAAGAACTTCTTACTAAGATAAATAGTGCGAAAACCACAAAAATAATCCCCAATCTTCCATTCTTAACAAACTGCGAATGCCTAATTGCTAATGATGGTAGTATTTTATTTTCCTCGAAGCAACTTAAAGACAAAAAACTTAAGGATTTACCGCTAAACTTCATTGTTTACGCTAAAACTAGTCAGATCGCTAAAGATTCAAGAGATGGAATATCTGGTATTAGAAACAGGTCAGAAAAGAATGCTCCAACTATTATCAGTTCCATTAAAGATTTTATTATAAATAAAACGGAAACAGATTTTATGAGTTATGGACATACTAATTCCAAAACACTATATTTACTGCTTTTAGAAGATTTATAATTTCATGAATAACTTTACTAAACGGATTATTTTTGGCTTGCTTTACGTAGCCGTAGTTATTTCTTCATCTCTTTTAGGGGCACTATATTTTTATAGTTTGTTTTTATTATTGATGCTCGTTTGTATCTATGAATTTATTAAGATCATTGAACTCAAAAGCATCTACCCATATTTGTTAGGAACGACCATGTTCGTCACGGCAGTGATATCAAATAATAACCTGATCGTTTTTGAGGATGACCTGTCTAAAAAGATTACACTTTCAATATTTCTCACGGCTATATATTTTTCCTTTATTCTTGCCTTGGCTTCCTCGAGGAAAATTGCCAAACAATATTTGTCCAGGAATTTTTTAGTACTCATGTATGTTGCCTTGCCCTTCTCTCTTTTGATCAAGATTCCTTATCTGAATTTTGAGGGTAGTTTTGATACTTCAATTATCATTGGGATTTTCATTCTAATTTGGAGCAACGATGTTTTTGCTTTTTTGATCGGAAAGAATTTTGGCAAGCATAAATTAATAGGACGTGTATCACCAAATAAAACGATTGAAGGGTTTCTTGGTGGTTTTATTTTTACCTTTATCGCCGGATATTTAGTTGCTAATATATGTACGAGTATCCAGCCACTACAATGGTTTACCATCGCAATTATTGTAAGCATATTTGGTGTTTTAGGAGATTTAATCGAATCTATGTTTAAGCGTCAAGCCGGAATAAAAGACAGTAGTAATTTACTGCCAGGGCATGGGGGTTTTTTAGATAGATTGGATAGTATTATCTTTGCTACTCCATTTATTTTTATTTATTTATTTCTGACTACATAATGTTTCATAAAGAAGGGTTTAAAATCATATTATTTGCCGGCTTCATCTTGGTTGGCGGTCTATTATTATTGGATAATTTTGTTGATATCTATTGGCTCCAAAAGTCCCTGATGATCATTTTACTTGTTTTTTTCATTTTGATTCTTCAGTTTTTCAGGGATCCTAAAAGAAAAACCATTCTAAATGATGATCACGTCATAGCTCCGGCTGATGGCAAAGTGGTTGTCATTGAAGAAGTGGTTGAGAGTGAGTACTTTAAAGACAAAAGGCGGCAAATCTCAATTTTCATGTCACCATTGAATGTACACGTAACAAGATACCCTGTTTCCGGTCACATAAAGTATAGTCAGTATCATCCTGGTAAATATTTAGTAGCCTGGCACCCAAAATCTTCGATTGACAATGAACGTACTACTATCGTGGTGGATAATTCATCAAGCGGTGAAATACTATACAGGCAAATTGCAGGTGCGGTTGCCAGAAGAATTGTCAATTACGCAAAAAAGGGTCAAACAGTAATTCAGGGAGAAGACGCCGGGTTTATTAAATTTGGTTCCAGAATTGATATTTTCGTACCTTTGGAAATGAAAATATGTGTTGAACTAGACCAAAAAACTAAAGGTGGAGAAACCATCATTGCATCAAAATAATGAAAGATCTGGACAGAAGGTTTATAAAAGCGTTTGAACTGGCTTCAGCGATGACGGAAAAATTACCTCCTGATATCATGCTTCAATTTTATTCCTATTATAAGCATGCTACTACCAACGATAGTCAGGTTGTCCCTTCAGGAAATGATATGGTTAGAAATGCTTTTAAATTAAATGCCTACTTTCAAATTGCCAATATCACTGAAGACCAGGCCAAATTAGAATACATTAAATTGGCAGAAAAACATACCGGTAAAAAAATATCCTAATTCATAAAACTTAAATTTATCCTATTCATGAAAAAGCTAATACACTTTTCAATCATTTTAAGTCTTTCATTTTTCGTAGTTTCTTGTGAAAAAGAGAAGAAAACTTCTGAAACTTCAGATGCTGCTAGTACTTACACTATTGACGCTAAAAACTCCAGTCTTCAATGGACGGCCTTTAAAACAAGTGATAAGGTGCCGGTGAGAGGGACGTTTAAAGAAGTCAAAATTATTAAATCAACTGATGGAAGCAGCGCTGCTAATGCCGTGCAAGGATTAGAATTTGAGATTCCAGTATCCAGTATTTTCTCAAAAGATACGATACGTGATGGCAAACTAAATACATTCTTTTTCAACGTAATGGAAAACACATCGAGCTTAAAAGGCAGTTTTAAGATTGAAGGAGAAGACAAAGGCGCACTGTCGTTGACCATGAATGGCCTGACTAAGGATATTCCTTTTAATTATGAAATGAGCAAAGATACCATTCTTATTAACGCTACTATGGACCTCAATAACTGGCAGGCTCAAGCAGCGCTTGAATCCTTGAATCTCGCTTGTTTGGAATTGCATAGAGGTCCAGACGGTATAAGTAAAACCTGGGATGAAGTCTTAATTGATGCAAAAATACTAACTGTTCAGAAATAAGCATGAAAAAGGTCACCGGAATTGGCGGGATTTTCTTCAAGAGTTCTGATCCAGAGCAAGTCAAAAACTGGTATCAGAAACACTTAGGTCTGGTAGTGGATGCCTATGGGTCGCCTTTCGAGTTTCGAAACGCGAATAAGCCTGAGGAAATTAATTACCTGCAATGGAGCCCATTTAAGGATGACACCAAATACTTTGAGCCTTCCAAGAAAGAATTTATGATCAATTACCGGGTTGATAACCTGGAGGCACTGGTTGTGGAGCTCAAAAAAGAAGGCGTTACCCTTTGCGATGAAATAGAAAGCTTCGACTACGGTAAATTTATTCACATCATGGATCCCGATGGCAACAAAATTGAGTTATGGGAACCCGTCGACCAGGTGTTTACCGATAGCTTAGGCGGAAAAACCACCAAATAAATCAATCCGTGTAACCCCTAAAGAGACTTTAAACTTTCTTCCAGCATGGCAATTTTTGCCAAAGCGTCCGCTTCTTTCTTCCTTTCGATGAGAATCACTTTTTCTGGAGCATTATTCACGAAACGCTCATTCGAAAGCTTCTTCCTTACGGAGATCAGGAACCCTTTATTATATTCAAGTTCTTCTTTTATTTTAGTCATCTCTCCCTCAACATCAATATTGGCGGCATAGGGAATAAAAAACTCGTTCGCCCCTACTCTGAACGCCAAGGCTTGCTCTAATTTTTCATCAACCCCATTAATCTGAGAAATATTACACAACTTTCTGATCAGGCCAAAAAACGAGGTGTTTATGGCTTCTTTTTTAAGAATCGATACCTCGATCGACTCCTTAAAAGATATATTCTTTTCTTTACGGATATTTCTTATGGCTGAAATTATTTCCTTGACTACCTCAAAATCCTGCAAAATTTCATCATTGAAGTCAGTCTTTTTAGGATAATCCGAAACAATTAACGCCTCACTCACCTCTCTTTCTCGAAAATACTGCCATATTTCCTCTGTAATGAATGGCATAAAAGGGTGAAGTAATTTTAGGTTGTCCTCAAAAAACTTCATCGTGGCTTCCAGAGTTTCACTATCAATGGGCTGGCCAAAATCAGGTTTTATCATTTCAAGGTACCATGATGAAAAATCCTCCCAAACTAACTTATATATTGCGGTTAAAGCATCCGATAATCGATATTGATCAAATTGTTTATCTATAAAAGACAAAGTCTTCTGAAACTTAGAATGATACCATTCAATGGCCATTCTCGAGGAGTCACTTTGTTTAGCAGTGGCAGATACCTCCCAACCATTCACCAATCTAAATCCGTTCCAAATTTTATTGGCGAAATTTCTACCCTGCAGCATAAGGGTCTCATCAAACAAGAGGTCATTCCCTGCCGCAGAACTCATTAAAATTCCTGCCCGAACACCATCTGCCCCATAAGCTTCCATTAATCCCTCAGGATCAGGCGAGTTCCCAAGAGACTTTGACATTTTTCGGCGCTGCTTGTCTCTGACAAGACCGGTTAAATAAACATTCTTGAAAGGTTTCTCTCCGGCAAACTCATATCCTGCAATAATCATTCTGGCCACCCAGAAAAAGAGAATATCAGGGCCAGTCACAAGATCATTTGTCGGGTAATAATATTTAAACTCTTCGTTATCCGGATCTATTATCCCATTGAAAACACTAATAGGCCATAACCAGGATGAAAACCATGTATCCAGAGAATCTTCGTCTTGTCTAAGATCAGACTTTTTAAGATCCTCAGAATTCAACTTCTTCTTGGCGAGTTTCAGGGCCTGATCCAAGTCCGTTGCAATTACGTAATCATTAGGTCCGTCACCATAATAATAGGCTGGAATTCTATGCCCCCAATACAATTGTCTGGAAATATTCCAATCCCGTATATTCTCCATCCAATGACGGTAGGTATTCACAAATTTATTAGGCACTAATTTGACCTCATCACTCTCCAGCACCGCTTTGATAGCTGGCTTTACAAGATTCTCCATCTTGAGAAACCACTGTTCAGAAATTTTTGGTTCAATCACTACTCCTGTTCGTTCGGAAGTACCTACTTTATGTGCATAGTCTTCAATTTTGACAAGAAAGCCTTTTTCCTTGAGTTCCGCTACAATTTCTTTTCTAACAACAAACCTGTCCTTTCCTTCATAATGTAAGCCTTGAGCATTCAAAGAGGCATCGTCATTAAAAATGTCAACAACATCAAGCTGATGCTTCTCACCTATAACTTTGTCATTTGGATCATGAGCAGGTGTGATTTTCAGGCTTCCGGTTCCAAATTCCATATCCACATAGTCATCTTCGATAATTGGAATGGCACGACCAACAATTGGAACGATTGCTTTTTTACCAACAAGTTCTTTAAACCTGACGTCCTCAGGATGTACGCATATAGCAGTGTCTCCTAATATAGTCTCCGGACGTGTAGTCGCGATCTGAATCACTTCATCTCCTCCTTCTACCGGATAATCTAAATAATACAATTTTCCAGGCTTCTCTACATGAATCACTTCTTCATCACTCAGCGTTGTTTTTGCCTCCGGATCCCAGTTTACCATCCGATATCCTTTGTAAATCAAGCCTTTCGCATGCAGATCCATAAATACTTTGACAACAGATTGATTAAGTTCCTCATCCATGGTGAACTTTGTTCTTTCCCAGTCACAGGAGGCCCCAAGTTTCTTTAGTTGCTCCAGGATCATCCCACCGTGCTTATCAGTCCATTCCCAGGCATGCCCAATAAATTCTTCTCTGCTAAGGTCCGATTTCTTAATACCCTCCTCCTTAAGTTTGGCTACTACCTTGGCCTC
>Ga0055584_100008374_pt1 | contig 10144 bp, 11 predicted proteins | sample OSDHelmetaG_FD_58716 | JGI IMG/M metagenome (GOLD analysis project Ga0055584, IMG submission 58716) | Pelagic marine sediment microbial communities from the LTER site Helgoland, North Sea, for post-phytoplankton bloom and carbon turnover... | ecosystem: Environmental > Aquatic > Marine >...
GGTGATATCGCGATCGTTTTGGTCGAACAAAACTTCGACTTTGCCTATGACTTCTCAGATATGTTCTATGTCATGGAACGCGGGGCCATCGTTCGCCAAAGCGCGAAATCAGAAACCGACAGGCAGACATTGCTGGAAACCTTGGCGCTCTAGAAATGCGCCGTTGGGCTGTTCACTTTAATATGTGCTGAAGGTGCTGGAAAAGGCACCCAATAAACTTCTAGCATGGCCGCATATTTCAGCCATCGCTTAAGGGTGATCCCCTTTTCATTTCAGGAGTTTAATATGTCGTTCAACCTAAAATCTGCGCTGTGCACTTTGGCGGCTCTCTCTTTCGCGCCAAACATCACCCTCGCGCAGGATTGCGGCACAGCCGACGTTCCATGTAACGTCGCAGACGGCACCTATCACATGACATTCCCCGACACCGACACACCCACTGGCATTGTCATCCATTTGCACGGTGGGGGCGGCACCGGAAAAGGGCTGTTAAATTCAGGCCTCGCAAAAGCAGCAGACGAGCGCGGTTATATTTTCGTTGCCCCGAACGGCGAACATCCCGATAGCCGATTCACCCGAAATTGGTCCGTTCGCGCCGACACGATGACCTTCGCACGCGATGACATCGAGTTTTTAACCGATGTACTCGCCGATGTTCGCGACCGAACTGATCTACCCGACGCCCCCGTTCTGTTGGCCGGTTTTTCGCGCGGTGGCTCAATGGCATGGGACGTGGCTTGCTTTGCGCCCGAATTTGCAACAGCCTACGCACCAATGGCCGGCGCATTTTGGGATACTCTGCCCACAGAATGTGAAGCCCCCGTTCAACTTTTCCACACACACGGCTGGAACGACAGAACCGTCCCTCTAGAGGGCCGTTCATTGCGCGAAGGTACCGTCATCCAAGGGGATGTTTGGGCATCGTTGAAAATTCTGCGTGAAACAAATGGCTGTGTGAACCGCCAACCAGAAAATAACAGTTTCTCAGGGGACTATTGGCTGCGTCACTGGACAGATTGTGAAGCAGGCCGGATCGACCTGCTTTTACATCAAGGCGGACACGGTGCCCCAAGCGGTTGGTCAGCCATGATGTTAGATTGGTTCGAACAGCTCTGAATCAAAAAACAGGCGCCCGAAAAGGCGCCTGTGATCATCTTGTTAGATGCAGGAACGGCACGATTTAAACCACCGCGCCGTTCCTAGAATATCTTACTTCACGTTTTCGGTCTCGGCGACCTCTTCTACGATCTCGGCCTCGACAACATCGGCCACGTCATCCTTAGATGGTCCTTCTATCTGCCCTACAATCAACGGCAACATCTCTGTGCCTTTGGGCATCGTAACCTCAGAATGTGGGGCGTCTTTCCAAACCAACGTGTCAAACGCGCCGCAATTGTCACAAACAGGCGTCCATTCCGCCAAAATGTGCTGACAATTTTCACAGATCCACTGCTTACCACGCGGTGCAGTCAACGCCTTCGTCAACCAGCCACGTACAATAGAATCCGCCGCGCCCTCACCACGTTCTACCGCCGCCATGATGGTCAAATTGCGCACAGTCGGTGCCTCTTCAACCAATCCGGAAATAGTGCGCCGCGCCTCGGGGAAATCCTCGTTCGCGATGTGAAGCTCCGCCAACAGCATCTTTGTTTCGCTGTCTTCAGGTTTCGTCTTCGTCAACATACGGAACCGTTTCAGACGCGCCTCGGCTGTCTCATCCGGTACAATTTCCGCAAACACAGCGGCCAATTCGGGATGCGGTGTTGTTTCCCATGCCTTCTTAATCACCTTGGCGGCAGCGCGCGCATTACCTTGCGCAATATGACTGCGGCCCGCCATAACCGCCGCTGGAACAAGATCCGGTGACAAACGGTTCGCATCAATCGCGGCTTGCTGACCTTCGCTAACCTTGCCTTCTTCTGTTAGAACCTTGGCCTCACACAAGCTCAAAACCGCATCGCGGCGTTTGTGCACATCGCGTGGCAACTGGCCCATCTTCAATTTCGCGGTCAATGTCTTACGTGCGCCAGCCCAATCAGCCTTATCCGCCTGTAGCTTCAACAACGTATCTTGCGTCTCAACATGCTTAGGCTTAATCGCAAACGCCTTTTCGGCCAAAGCCAAAGCCGTCTCAGAATCACCATCCTGAAGTTTCTGTTTCATGATTCCACGCACACCAACAAACCGTGTTGTTTCGTCTTCTAACAACTTGCGATAAGTGGCTTCTGCAGTTTTGCGGTCACCCGCCAATTCGGCAGCCTGCGCCGTCAAAAGGTTGGTCAACTCTGGCCGCCCCAAATACTTCTCGGCGCGGTTTGCCTTGGCCATCGCTAGGCGGCCTTCGCCAGATGCCAACGCCATCATCCCCTCAGATAAAGCCTCGTATCCTTTACGTTCACGGTTGCGCGAAAAATACCGCGAAATCGCCGTTTCATCCCCGTTCAAAAACTTGAACGTCGCAACAGCAAGCCCGATCAGTTTGAACGCCAACCAAAGCAACCCAACCAAAACAATCGACGCGATAACCAGCTGGATAACCGACAAGGTGGCACCCTTACCTCCAACGTCAAACGTTGCACTGCCTTCCATATCAAGGAGGAGTGTCGCGCCGTAAGTCGCTGCCATGACAGCAACGACAAACGCTAAAATCTTTACTAGGGACCAGAGCATATCAGGAGCAGCCTTCAGTTATTGATAGGTTTCAGATAGAATCGCGATGGCATCAAGAACGTCCGCACGTTCTTGCGCCCGAGCGGTCCATTCAGTGATTTCAGCGCGCGCAACTTCGGGCAAGGCTTCGATTTCGGCCAACGCATCAGCGACACGGTCTTCTTTTACAGCGGCTTCAGCACGGGACAATATCGCATCCGGGCTGGACCCTTCTTGTGGTGACGTCGACCGGACATTAAACTGCGACAACAGAAAACCACTCAAACCGCCAGCATCATCAGATTCCCCTTCTGAACGCGCCGTCGCCAACGCAGCGCGGGCAGCGGCGGGGAAATCATCTTTCAAATCAGCGCTCGTCGTAACACCCGTTTCAGCCGCATCCACAAACGCAGCAGGCACATCTGACGTATCCAAATCACCAAGCGCATCCGCAAATGGCGCGCCGGTATCTACAGCCGTTGCAATGCGGTTGATCGCCGCCCGCGCAACAGCAGCCTCAGCAGCGGCAAGTGCCTCCTGCTCTAGGCGTTCAGCCTCAGCGCGCGCGGCAGCAAGATCAGCCCCAGCCTGCGAAGCAGCGGACATAACCGCATTTTGTTGTTCATTTAACTCAGAACGCAATGCATCAAGTTCAGCCTGATACGCAGCAAGCGCAGTTTCAGACAAAGTCCCATCCGCATTTGGCTGCCGTTCAACAACCTGCAAACGATCCTGAATCTCAGTGATCTGATCAGGTAAATCCCCAAGACCAGTTGTAATCTGGTCCGAAACATCAGGCGTGGGTAAATTTTCCAACTGCGCCTGTAGGTCAGAAATTTGTTCGGCCTGTTCGGCCTGACTGTTCAGCAATTCAGTCAATTGCGCAGAATTATCTTCGGGCTGTAGAAACGTAGCGATCCCAAAACCTATCCCGCCAGCAATCACACCCCCAAACAAAAGGGGGAAAAACCCGCTGCCTTCTTTTGCCTCGGCCGGAACTACGGCTGGCTCGGGCGCAATTTCTTCTACGACCTCGGCATCAATCTCTTCAATGACTTCGGCATCAACAGTTTCGCTGTCTTTAACTTCGATGTCGTCGACGGCCTTTTCTTCGACGTTAGCTTTATCCGCAACCTCATCGGTTGACGCAACGTCGGAATCCTTGGTTGACGTGGCTGCATCGTCACCCTTTGCCTCAGACACAACATCCTTGGCTGGCGCTACGTCCTCGGGCGATACTACGTCAGCTTCCGCGGTCTTAGTTGTTTCATCAACGCCCTTAGATGTTTCGGCTTCGATTACATCTTCGACGTTGCTTTTCTTCTTTTTCGGAGATTTGGCCAAGTTCGCCACCCACTTAACTATGTCCGGAACCAAAACGCCCGCTCAATTACTCTATAGAGATGAATCGTTACGCTCAAGCAATCAAACGCGTCATTATCCGTACCATTTCATCCAAATTTGGATTGGCTGCTGTACTTATCCCCTTGGGGTTTAAGTTTTGTGCATTCAATGCAACTTCTTCGCTAATTGCAACAACCCATGCGCGTTCCAAATCAAGCCCCCAATCCTCAATAATAGACACTGTTTCACCTGAAAACATGGGTACTATGAAAACGTCGGTTGAATTCAAAACATCCAGCAAACCCTCCGGTACCCTAGCGATCACTTTACGATAAATAACAGTGTCGGCGCAGGTTAGGCCCGCCTCTTCAAGGATGGCCTTGACGTCTATTCGTACATTTTCCCCGCGAAAATGAATCATCCGATCACGCAAATCTGATCTTAGAATCATCTTCGAAAGATCCATTGCATTCCCTGTTCCAGTCTTTGTTAGATACCCCTTTGCCCGCGCCATTTGCGCGGTCGCTTCGCCCACACACCACGCCACACGTCCATTTCCACTTGGTGCAAATTGAACGCCGGCCTTCGACGTAAAAATTGCTGCATCGAACGAAACCTCGCGATACGCAACGGCCTCATACTCAAACGCCGGGCATAAATATGGACGAAACGCCCCGGCTGCGGCCTTTAACGCATCCCGAAACAACTCCGAACTTTGGGTTGGGCGCGTCAGTAAAACAATCGGATTTTCGAAAGGGGTCAAACCTACGGCCTCCCAGCCATTGTAGCGATTGCCGGCAAGTGTTACCTGCAAGACACCCAGACGCAAGCAAACGGGCCACTCCAAATGTCAGCCCCTCTCACGATCCTTGGCTTAGAAAGCAGCTGTGACGACACGGCGGCGGCAGTTGTGCGCGGCACAATTGAAAAAACCGACATTCTTTCAAACGTTGTTATCGGCCAAACAGACGCCCACGCACCATTTGGCGGTGTCGTCCCCGAAATTGCTGCCCGCGCACATGCCGAAAAGATAGACTTGGCGGTAAAACAGGCTCTAACTCAGGCGAATACCGGCCTAAATGATGTCGACGCAATCGCAGTAACCGCTGGGCCTGGCCTAATCGGTGGCGTGCTGTCTGCCGTCATGTGCGCCAAAGGATTAAGCGCCGCGACCGGTATTCCATTGATTGGCGTCAATCACCTTGCCGGTCACGCGTTGACCCCGCAGCTGACAGACAACGTAAAATTTCCATACGTGATGTTGTTGGTATCCGGCGGACATTGCCAATTCTTGCTGGTCGAAGGCCCCAACGCCTACACCCGTTTGGGCGGTACGATCGACGATGCCCCCGGCGAAGCATTCGATAAAACAGCGCGTATTTTAGGGTTGGCCCAACCCGGTGGCCCCTCCGTCGAAGCCGAGGCAGCTAACGGCAACCCAAAGGCCATCGCCTTACCGCGTCCGCTTTTGAACCGCCCCGATTGCAACATGTCGTTTTCCGGATTGAAAACAGCAATTCTTCGGGCTCGGGATCAGGTTGTCTCAGATCATGGTGGCCTACCCCGTGCAATGCGCGCTGACCTATGCGCCAGCTTTCAGGCCGCTGTTACAGATGTATTGGTTGCTAAATCACGGCGGGCCTTAGCCAACGCACGCCAGTTTAACCCAGACGTTCATGCACTCGCCGTCGCTGGGGGTGTCGCAGCAAACAACTCGATTCGTGCCGGATTAGAGTCTGTTTGTGCTGAAACAGACAATGATTTCTTTGCACCCCCTCTCGCGCTGTGCACAGATAACGCCGCGATGATTGCGTTTGCTGGCTTGCACCGCGCTCGGGCCGGCCAGTTCGATGATATGTCCTTGTCCGCCAGACCGCGGTGGCCTTTGGATCAGACAAGCCCATCATTATTGGGTAGCGGAAAAAAGGGGGCTAAAGCATGAAGATAGCAGTTGCAGGCGCAGGGGCATTTGGGACCGGTTTGGCCATCGCGCTGGCCGCAAACGGACCAGTCACGCTTTGGGCGCGTGATGAAGGCGCCGTATTAGCCATGGCCGAAACCCGCAAAAATGACGCGCGCCTTTCTGGGCAAGCAATCCCAGACGCGGTGACAATTACCGCAGATCTAAATTCCCTTTTCACCGCTGATACGATCTTGCTGGCAATTCCCGCACAGCGCCTGGGGCAATGGTTGCAGACAAACGTACAACACCTGACAGGCAAACGGTTGGTTGCCTGTTGTAAGGGAATTGACCAAAGCACACTTCGCGGACCCGTCGCATTAATTGAGGACCTAGTGCCCAACGCCATCGCCGCCATGTTGACCGGCCCAAGTTTCGCAGTAGACATCGCTGACAATTTGCCAACGGCCCTTACCCTCGCGTGTACCGATAATGTCGAAGGCCCCTACCTTCAGGAATGTTTATCAACACCGACATTACGCCTATACCTTAGCCACGACGTGATAGGCGCCGAACTGGGTGGTGCCCTCAAAAACGTAATCGCGATTGCCTGTGGCGTCTGCATGGGCGCCGGTTTCGGGGAAAGCGCCCGCGCCGCGATTATTACACGCGGTTTTGCTGAGATGCGCCGTATTGGCACCTCCTTAGGCGCGGACCCAGAAACGTTAACCGGCCTGTCTGGCTTTGGGGATCTTGCGCTGACCTGTACATCAGATGCATCGCGCAACTATCGTTTCGGCATGTCGATAGGCGCAGGGAAATCGTTCGACCCCTCAACAACTGTAGAGGGCGCCGCAACAGCAGTCTCAGTTACTAAGTTAGCTCAAAAGCACAATTTAGACCTCCCTATTTGCAAAGTTGTCGCAGATCTTTCCGCTGGCACAATTACCCCTGAAACGGCACTGATTACACTTCTGTCCCGCCCTCTTCGAAAGGAATAACCATGCGTATCGCCCTAATCACCCGCGACAAGGCAGGCGCAGTGCAAACGCGCCTTGATAATCGTGATGCTCATCTTGCCTATATTGACGAAACGGGTGTCGTCGAAATGGCAGGCCCATTCATCGACGCCGATGGCACAATGTCTGGGTCTTTGATCATTATGAACGTAGAAAATATGGCCGCCGCACAGACATGGGCCGAAAATGATCCCTATGCGAAGGCCGGTTTGTTTGAAAAAGTGCGCCTTGAAGAATGGAAAAAGGTCATCGGCTAATGCGCTATTGGTTGTTCAAATCTGAACCATCCACATGGGGATGGGACCAACAAGTCGCCAAAGGTGAGGTTGGCGAAGAATGGGATGGCGTGCGTAATTATCAGGCCCGCAATTTCATGCGTGAGATGTCAGTGGGCGACAAAGGCTTTTTCTATCATTCCCAAAAGGAACGATCTGTCGTGGGTGTCGTGGAGGTTTGCGCAGCCGTACACCCTGATAGCACAACCGATGATGATCGTTGGGAATGCGTAGACATCAAGGCGTTGTACCCTTTCGAAACGCCGGTTTCATTAGATCAGATAAAGACCGACGAACGGTTGGCTGAAATGGTTCTCGTCAAAAGCTCTCGTCTTTCTGTACAGCCCGTCCGAGAAGAAGAATGGCACCTAATCTGCGCCTTAGGGAATACAAAACCCTAGCCAGATACGAAATCAGCCCCCACAATCGCGTTAAACAATCAACGGAGGGGGATTATCATGGGATTTTTGGCAATTATTCTCGGCGCCGCGGCTAGCTTTATGTTCGGTGCGCTTTGGTATGGTGTGTTTTCTGAAACATGGAAAGAAACCAGCAAGGTACCTCTGGATTCAGACGGGAACCCAGAAAACATGCACAGCACAGTTCCCTATGTAACCTGCGCGATCGCACTGATCCTTGTGGCGGGAATGATGCGGCATAACTTTGCGACCGCAGGCATCGATTCGTTCGGAAAAGGTTTGCTATCCGGCGCTGGCATAGGCGCATTTTTCATCACGCCTTGGGTTGCACTGTTTAACGGCTATTCGATGCAATCCCACAAACTAACGCTGATAAATGGCGGCTACGCGACAATCGGGTGCGCACTAATGGGCGCGGTGTTGACGTTGTTCTAATAGCGAAAGGGTCCGGACCATATGCCCAGACCCTTTCTCTCACCACGTGCACTCCTTAGAGCCACCACACGTAACACTGAAACTGATCTGGATCTTTCTGATCCTGAAATGAACCTACACGGATCGACGGGTTTCAACAAAGGAATAGTCGTTAAAACACGTCTTAAATGCAAAACGCCCGCCAAAACCTGACGGGCATTTTATCTCGAATAGGCTACGATTTAGCTGTAAATGGATTCTTTACCAAAGTGCTTTGTCAGCATGTAGTAAACAACAGCACGGTATTTTGTACGTTCGGATTTACCATAAGTTTCGATAACAGAATTAATGGCTTCCATCAGTTGTGGACCATCAGCAAGCCCAAGTTTTTTCATGAGGAAATTCTTTTTCACAGTTTCCAGCTCAGCCGCCTGGCTGCCCGCAACCGTAGACGCATCCGCGTTATAGATGGATGGGCCACAACCAATTGTAACTTTGGTCAACAGGTCCATGTCTGGCGTCATGCCACACTTGTTTTTCAGATCATCTGCGTATTTCGCGATCAGGTCGTCACGTTTGCTCATAGTATTCTCCCACCTTTAAATTCGGCCTCAAACTTGGCTCTGAAAAGACGTTACTGTCATATTTTTGTTCCGCAAAGGGAAAATCGACAGGGAATTCCCATGCGGCCTAAACATGCAATTACCTGCAAGTTCCCCAACCCCGCGATTGAAGGTGGAAATGATCAGCATGCAAACTGTTATACTCGGGGCCAAGTGTCGTCGCGAACCACTTACACGCACTGTCGCGAACAGCACGCAAAAATAGGGCCTCAGCGTCGCTACCCTGCCAATCATTCACCAACCGCAAGCGGCGTCCATCAGCAAGATCAAACCCAGAAATATCTATAGCGTCCGCCGTCGCATGGGTGCTCCATCGGTTAGATGCCCCCTGAACTGTTCGGATAGAACGACAGTTGTAACTGCCAACCTGACGGATAACTTGAACCTGTGACCCCAGAAACGCCTGCGCTGCCGGTTGCAAACCATGTTGTTCCCACATCGCAAGCCGCAATGCCGTTGCACAAGACGTTTCCAATTCATCCAACCGCGCCTGCCCCACGGATCGCAATGAAACACGATTTCGGATATGACAATTGTCCGACACCTCAAGCGGCGCGCGCGCACTTATCTGTGCCGCCCTACCTAGAACCGCACGGCATTGAACAGGGTCATTTAACGCCTGTCGCAATTTCCAAGATGTTATCGGCGTAACAGGGTCAGATACGGCCAGCGGTGTTCTAGGGTTCCATTCGGGCGGCAACGGCGTGTCAGGATGGAAAAACGCAAGCGTCACCAACAAACCACCACCCACCAAACACAACATGAAAAGCGTTGAAAAAATTGAACCGACAACACTTGGCCAAACGCGATGTGATTTTGTTTCTGGTTCGGATTCTTCTTGAAATCGCGGGTCCTGCTCGTCCACCATTTTCTCCGTTGGCTTGCGTTTCGGGCCCTGCTTAGTAGGCTATCTCGCAATCAGTCGTAGCCTAACGGTTCAATTGCATAGGGCAAGCAACAAAAACGTTTTGGAAAAGTCATTGGATAACGTACCCACCAACAAAAACGCCACCCCGGTTAGGGATGGCGTTCAGCGTGTTCTATCAATCTAACCGCTTAGTAACGGTAGTGCTCTGGCTTGAACGGACCTTCTGGTGTCACACCAATATAGGCTGCTTGTTCTGGGCTCAGTTTGGAAAGCTTCACACCAATCCGATCAAGGTGCAGACGCGCAACTTTTTCGTCCAAATGTTTCGGCAAGATAAAGACGCCCGGCTGATATTCATCACCCTTGGTCCACAATTCGATCTGCGCCAACACTTGGTTCGTAAAGCTGGCCGACATCACAAACGATGGGTGGCCCGTCGCGTTACCAAGGTTCAACAAACGACCCTCGGACAACAGGATCAAGCGATGGCCATTGGGCATCTCGATCATGTCGACCTGTTCTTTAATGTTGGTCCACTTGTGGTTCTTCAACGCCGCAACCTGAATTTCATTGTCGAAATGGCCAATGTTGCCAACAATCGCCATATCTTTCATCGCGCGCATGTGCTCGATG
>Ga0055584_100008375_pt1 | contig 10143 bp, 9 predicted proteins | sample OSDHelmetaG_FD_58716 | JGI IMG/M metagenome (GOLD analysis project Ga0055584, IMG submission 58716) | Pelagic marine sediment microbial communities from the LTER site Helgoland, North Sea, for post-phytoplankton bloom and carbon turnover... | ecosystem: Environmental > Aquatic > Marine >...
CTGCGCATTTACGGCCTTTCCAGCCTGCTGTCCGGTCCGGCCGGAGGCATGACCGGTGGCATTCTGTTCAGCACCTCGAAATTCCTGGCGGATTCCAGCGCGAAGACGCGGTTTGTCTATGTGATCATCGCAGCATTGCTGGCATTGCTGCTGTTCGCGGAACTGGACCTGTCGCAACTGGTGCCGACGCCGATCCTGGGCGGGTTCCTGCTGTTGCTGGGCTATGCGATGACGGCGGAGGCGTTGAAGGTGACGCTGCGCCAGCGCTCGGTTCTGGAGATCGTGCTGGCCGCGGCCATTCTTGTGCTCTGCCTGTGGCTTGGTTTCATCGTCGGTGCGGTTGCGGGCTTTGTCACCGCCTGCCTGCTGTTCGCCTTCAGCTATGCCCGCATCGGCGTGATCCGCCGGCACAGCACCCGGCGGTCGTTGGGTGCGGCGACGGAACGACCGCATGAGATCGAGGCGATCATCCGCGAGCAGGGCGACAGCATCCATGTGTTTGAACTGGAGGGCTATGTCTTTTTCGGCTCGTCCGAGGTGGTGTTCGCCCATATCCAGCGCCGTCACCGCGCCCAAAAGGGCATGCCGATCCGGTTCCTGATCCTCGATCTCTCGCATGTCACCGGCTATGACAGTTCGGCGACCAATACGCTGAACAAGATGCGGGGCTATTGCGCCCGTCATGGCATTGCCCTGGCGCTGTGTGGCATGAGGCAGGCGGAGTTCCGCAAGCTGATGCCGGAGGAAGGCCCTGCCCGGGCCCTGTATTTCCGGAGCGCGATTGAGGCGCTCGATTGGGCGGAGGAAGGCCTGCTGCAGGCTCTGGGAGAAACTGCGTATCTGGACGAAGCGAACGGCGGTCTCGTCTCCTGGCTTTCAATGGAGTTGGACCTGCCGGTTGGCGCGGACGTGGTGGACGCCTACTTCACCCGGATCGAGGCGCCGGCGGGAGAGGTGCTCTACCGGCAGGGCGATCGGGCGGAGTCGATTGATTTCGTCGTGTCCGGGGCTGTTGCAATCATCATGGAGCTCGGCTTTGGCCATCGCCAGATCATTCGCCGTTCCACCCGGCAAACGATCATCGGCGAGATGGGCTTTTTCCGCCAGACGATGCGTGTTGCCTCCGTGGTCGCGGACAGTCCAACACTGGTGTGCAGCCTGGAACGGACAGCATTTGAGCGACTGCGGAATGAGCGTCTGGATATCTATGATGGTCTTCTGCACTACTTCATCCGCATCCTGTCTGACCGTCTTGAGACGGCAACAGTCGAACTCACCACCACCCGGCATGTGGACGACGTGGACGAGATTGCCTAAGGGCTGAGCTGGCCGCCGCTGCTTGCCCCGCGCCTCCCACAACCCGCATTGCACCAAAGGCCAACTCCCGTACAATACCGGCCAACACCCGATTTCCACACGCCGAGGAGCCCTTTCCCATGAAGCTCATGTGGTTCCATCTGATGCCCTATACGGAACTGCCGGACGATTTCCGCGACAATCATCCGTCCGTCTGGGTCGATATCCATTCCTCGCTGTTTGATCCCCAGCGCGCGCATCACATGTATAACGATTTCATGGATGAGCTGGAGTTCGCTGCCGATTGCGGCTTCGACGCTATCTGCGTGAACGAGCATCACTCCAACGGCTATGGCTTGATGCCGAGCCCGAACCTGATCGCCTCGTCACTGGCGCGCCGGACCAAGGATACGGCGCTGTGCGTCATGGGCAATTCCATCGCCCTCTACAACCCGCCAACCAGGGTGGCAGAAGAGTTTGCGATGCTGGATTGCATTTCGGGCGGGCGGTTGATCGCTGGCTTCCCTGTTGGCTCGCCGATGGATACGGCTTTTGCGCTGGGCCAGAACCCAAGCATGCTGCGTCAGCGCTATATGGAGGCGCATGACCTGATCATTAAGGCGTGGACGGAGAAGGACACGTTCGCCTTCAACGGCCGCTTTAACCAGCAGCGCTATGTCAATGTCTGGCCGCGGCCCGTACAGCGTCCGCACCCGCCGGTATGGGTGCCAGGCGGCGGCTCGGTTGAGACGTGGCAGTGGTGTGCGGAGATGGAGTACGTCTACTGCTACCTCTCCTATTACGGCTACAAGGCCGGCATGCAGACCATGATGGGCTTTTGGGAGGAGATGAAGCGCATTGGCAAGGATAGGAACCCCTACCGCGCCGGCTTCCTGCAATTCGTTGGCGTCGCGGAGACCGAGAAAGAGGCCTACGAGCTCTATCGGGAGCCTGCGGAATATTTCTACGGCCGCTGCCTGCACGTCGACCCGCGCTTCGCTCAGCCGCCTGGCTACACGACCGAGGCAACGCAACGCGCCGGCATCGAAAGCCAGGTGGGCCGCGCCGCCAGCGAGCAGCGCACCAGCCTCGCTGTCTCCAAAAGCGCCCGCGAGTACGACGCGATCCTCGACAACGGCTACGTGATCACCGGCACGCCGGACCAGGTGGCAGAGCGTCTGCGTGGCATCGCCAAGGAGATGAATGTTGGCCATCTGATGCTGTTGCTGCAGTTCGGTAACATGTCCAAGCAACTGACCCAGTACAACACGCGCCTGTTCGCCGAAAAGGTCATGCCTCAGCTCAAAGACCTGTTTGACGACGAGTGGGAAGACCATTGGTGGCCAACACCGATGGCGGATGAGAAGCGAGCCAAAGTCTCGGCACCGAGCATGAGGGCGGCGGAATAATGGATCACACCGAACAGATCGTAAGCGCCCACGGGCTTGAGGCTCGTGTTTGGCGCAAGGGCTCCGGCCCGAAACTCGCGTATCTGGCGGGGTTTGCTGGGTTGCCAAAATGGATCCCCGCCCTGGACGCTCTCGCGGAACATTGCGAGGTCTCTGCGATCTCCCTCCCAGGGTTCCCTGGCGGTGGGCGCGGGCATTTGCAACTGGACTCGCTGTTTGAGTTCGCCCTGGCGACGCACGACTTGATCGACGCTGCCAGCTGCCGTGGTGCGGTGTTGATGGGAGCCTCAGTCGGCGGTGCGCTAGCGCTGGAGGTTGCCGCCATCTGGCCGGACAGTGTCAGCAAGTTGGTGCTGCAAGCACCCTTCGGCTTGTACGACAACGCCAACCCGCCCACCGACCCCTGGGCGCAGCGCGGCGACAAGGTCGATGCCCTGATGTGCGAGACCGAGGGCGCCTACAACGACCTGATCAAGCGGCCCGGCAATGCCGATGCTGTCGAATGGCCCATCGAAATGACCCGCGCGCGTGAGGCCTCTGCTCGCTACCTCTGGCCCAACAGCGCCACCCACGTGGAAAAGCGCCTGGGCCGCATCCAATGCCCAACGCTGGTGCTGTGGGGGGAGAAGGACAAGGTTCAACCGCCAGAATATGCCGACACGCTGCGCAATGGCATCAGCGGCACAGTGACGGTGGAGACTATTGCTGACGCTGGCCACATGATTGAGCTGGATCGCCCTGACGCGGTCGCCGATGCCGTCGCTCGGTTTTTGAAGGGGTGAGCGATGCCCGTCATCTCTCGCTCGTCATTGCGAGGCTCCCGCAGGGCAACGAAGCAACCCAGGGGCCTCAGGCTGTTGCCCCTGGGTTGCCGCGTCGCTGCGCTCCTCGCAATGACGGCAAAAATAGGGTGAACGCCAACCATTGTATGAGCGAATAAACCCTATGCAAATCCTCCCCATCGCCAACAGTTTCGCCCGCGAAGTCCACGGCGTCGACTGCACCCAGCCACTCGCCCCCGCCGACGCGCAAACCCTGCGTGAGGCCTGGTCTCAGCACGGCGTGCTCGTCTTCCGCCGCCAGCTCATCGACGAGGACGCGCTGGTCGCCTTCTCCGAAATCTTTGGTGAGCCGGAGCGGATCGTGCGCGAGGATTGGGCGTCGAAGCAGCGTTCCGAGATCATCTATATCTCCAACCTGCTGGATCGGAATGGCACCGCCATTGGCGGTCTGGGCGCGGGCGAGATCACCTGGCATTCGGACCAGTCCTACCAGACCTTCCCCGCCACCGGCTCCTTCCTCTACGGCGTGGAAATCCCCAAGGACCATGGCGCGACCGAGTTCGCCAACCTGCGCCTCGCCTACGCCACTCTGCCGCCGACGTTAAAATCGCAGGCGGACAAAGCCTGGGGCGTGTTCAGCTATGCCCACCGCTCTGCCGCCTATGACGAAAGCCCGGAGGCGTCGGCCAAGGCCCGCGCCAGGTCGCCGGACGTGCTGCACCCCCTCGTGCATCACCACCCGACCGAGGGTTGGGGCGCGCTCTATCTCGACCCCGGTACGATGCCGGGCGTGGAGGGCCTGCCAGACGACCGAGGCCGCGCGCTCATCCGCGAATTGCAGGAGCACGCGACCCAGCCGCAATTCGTCTATCGCCACGAATGGCGCATGGGTGATTTGGTGATGTGGGACAATGGCTTTACCCTGCACCGCCGCGGCGTGCTCGATCCCACCCGACCGCGGCTCTTGAAACGCACCACGGTTAAGCTATCTCCTGACCTGCACATTGTGCCCCTAACCCGCAAACCGGAGGCCATGCCCGCATGAGCGACAAAGTCATCAAAACCGAGGCCGAATGGCGCAAAATCCTGCCGCCAGACGTCTATGCTGTCACCCGCGAGCACGGCACAGAGCGCGCCTGGACCGGCGTCTACAACGACGAGAAGCGTCCCGGCATCTATGCCTGCATCTGCTGCGGGCAGGAGCTATTCGACTCGCAGACCAAGTATGAGAGCGGCTCTGGCTGGCCGTCCTACTGGCAACCGATCAGCCCGGACCGGGTGGTGGAACACACCGACACCAGCTATGGCATGGTGCGGGTTGAGGTGTGCTGCTCTAAATGCGATGCGCATCTGGGGCATAAGTTTCCGGATGGCCCGCAGCCGACCGGCGACCGCTATTGCATGAACTCGCTGTCGCTGGATTTGAAGCCGGAGGAGTAGGGTCGAAGGGTGGGGTGGCGACTACCGCCGCCCTTCCACCACCAGCTTAATTACGTCGCCCCGGTGCGGTTGCTCACGAGGGCCATAGCCGTTGAGCACGCGGAGATGTTCCGCTGCCAATCGCTCAAATGGCGTGTCACGTCCCAGGCTTTCGAACGTGTCGCCGCGCCGCGTCCGGTACACCTTGATCCGATACGGCTGATAACGTCCGGCCTCTCGGCGGCCAAGTGGCCGTAGGCTGTGGGCGGTGTCCTGGAAGTCGCGCTCCAGCCGCTGCATGACCCTAGGCGGCGCCACGAATTGGAAGCGGTAGATGCGGCCATCGCCCCAGCGCACCGCCACAAACCGCACATCCACCTCGCCCGCATTGGTGCGCCCACGGGTCCAGCCGGTCGCGGCGGGGGAGCCATTGATGCGGAAGCTATCAACACCCTGCAGTCTGGCTTTGCCGGCCCATTGCTGCGTCAGATACCGCCGCATGTCGCCGTTCCAGCCGCGCGAGTCCTCGTTGAAGATAATCAGCGAGCCATCCGGCCCGTCGCCCACAACCTTGTCTGGGAAATTCAGCAGTACGAAATCACGCGGCACCTCGAACCGAAAGCCTTGTCCCGGATGGGCGAATACGCGACCGCGGCGATAGCCTTGTGCCGGACTATCGCCATAGATCATGCCATCCAGCTTATCCAGGAACAGCCGCCGATCCCGCCCTGCACCGGCTGGTGGCGGACGACGGATTTGCGCACTCGCCTTCCGCACCCGCTCCTGTGACGGCGGGTGGGTGTCCAGATAGCTGTAGCCCTTTGGCGTCTCGTTCTTGAGGCGAGCCAGCAAGGTTTTGGAGGATTCCAACTTGGCCAGAAACTCCGCCGACGCAGCGGTGTCATAGCCGGTACGGCTCATGTAGCGGATGCCGAGCGAGTCGGACTCCAATTCCTGGTCCCGGCCATAGCCGGCCAGATAACCCTGGGCGACTGATCCTCCCAACTGCCCCACAGCCTGGGCTGCCTGGCCGCCGCCGGCTACGCCAGCCAGCACACTCAGCACGGCAACCCCGATCTGCGCGCTGACCGCTTTGCCATGCCGGCTGGCATAGTGCCGCCCGGTCACATGCCCGATCTCATGCCCCAGCACGCTGGCCAGTTGTGCCTCGTCATCCGCCAGGGCCAACAATCCACGGGAAATATAGACATAGCCGCCCGGTACAGCGAACGCGTTGATGATGTCGCTATCGAGGACCGTGAACGTCCATTTCTGGTTCGGCAATTCAGAGCTGCTGGCCAGCAATTGGCCAATGCCACGCACATAGGCCTGCACGTCTCGGTCCTTATAGGCACCGCCGAACTGTGCCAGAATTTTCGGATGGTTCTGCGCGCCCAGGCGGCGTTCATCGTCTTGACCGACGAAAGTAAGGTTGCTTTCACCTGTCGCGGGATTGGTCGAACAACCGTGCAACCATGGCGCCGCCAGCAGCGCCAATCCTACAGCGTAGGGTCGCCATCCGGTTCGCGTGTTTCTGATGCCTATCGTCATGCTGCTCTACTCCAAAATCTCGATCACCTGTTGGTGCATGGCGCGGATAGCCGGGCCGCCGCGTCGAAACACATAGCCTCGCACACGAATATGGCGACCTTGTAGCGCCCGCACGTCGCGTAGCCCTTTGGCGAACCCGCCCCGATCGCTGCGCTGTACGACGATGGTAAAATCGCTCCGATAGTCCGCGCCGAAGTTCAGGAACAGGCTATGGCGGCTCTCGCCAATTGCCAACACCTTGCCTTCAACCAGATGGAAGGCCTCGGTGATTGCATCTGGATCGGCGGCTTGTAGAACCCGATTGCCTGCCTCTCCCCACAGGCCACGGCCCGCCGCCCGTGCGCGGCTCTCCATCGCCAACAGCTGCTCCATCACCTGGGGCATCGCACGGCCGTCCGGGAAGACATAGACGAGGCCGGCCTCCACCAACGCGGCCTGGATCCAGCGTTGGGCCAAACCCGCGCCGTCCAGCACCACATGGGCCGCGATACGACCATGACGGTCGGCGGTCTCGCTGGCGCCGAACGCCCGAACGGTCTGCCCTGTGGTGAGCGTGCGAAGGGCCGTCTCAACCGCCACATTCCCCCGGCCATCTGGCGCACGTATTCCAGCGAGGCGGACCTCGCGGCCATCGCCCAGTCGTAGCGTCTCGGCGTCAACCACCTCATCCACCGACGCGGGCTGTGAAGGTGCGAGCGCCAGCACAGCGTCCAGCCTATCGGCAGCGCCGGCGTTGCGCGCGCCAGCCCCTGCTATCGCCAAGCTGACGACGGCTGCAGCAAACAGTGTTTGGGCGGTTGGCCATTGCATCGGCTGAGTATAGGGTGATTGATGATTCGCTACCAACATCCCTCGACGTAAGTTATTGCCGGACCCAAAATTTGAGCCCTGACCTTGCCTCAGTCGGCACCAGCCGGCGCGAACTCTATCCACCGCTAGACCCGTATGCCGACGGTTGGTTGGATGTTGGCGACGGCCACACGCTCTATTGGAGCGAATCGGGCAATCCTGATGGCATCCCTGTGGTGTTTCTGCATGGTGGCCCCGGGGCTGGTTGTGTTGCCGCCTACCGCCGGTTCTTCAATCCCCGGCTTTGGCGGATTGTCATGGTCGATCAGCGCGGCGCCGGACGATCTCGGCCAGCAGCATCGGTCGAGGCGAATACCACCCAGCATCTGGTTGCCGATCTGGAGCAATTGCGCGCCGAACGCGACATTGACCGCTGGATGTTGTTCGGCGGCTCCTGGGGCAGCACGCTGGCGCTTGCCTATGGCCAGGCTCATCCAGACCAATGTCTAGGCTTTATTCTGCGCGGCGTGTTCGCCGGCACCCGGCCAGAGATTGACTGGTTCATGACCGGCATGGGGCAGTTCTTCCCAGAGGCAGGCGATGCTTTCCGGGAAGAAATCCCGCCGGCCGAGCACAGCGATATGCTGGCCGCCTATTGGCGCCGTCTGACCGACCCCAACCCCGCCGTACACGTGCCCGCCGGTCGCGCCTGGGCGATCTATGAGAGCAGTTGCGCTGCCCTTCGCGCGCGCGGCATTGATATCCGCCTTGGCTCAGACAAATTCGCGGTATCTGTCGCGCGCCTGGAAGCGCACTACTTCCGGCATGATTGTTTCTTGCAGCCTGACCAGTTAATCGCCAATATCGACCGTATTGCGCATCTGCCTTGTCATGTTGTGCAAGGCCGCTATGACATCATATGCCCGCCAGTGACAGCGCAACGGCTGGTCAAAGCTTGGCCGGGTGCTACACTGGAAATGATTGAAGACGCTGGTCATTCAGCGTTAGAGCCCGGTATTCGCGCCGCACTGGTGCGGGCTGCCGACCGATTTGGACAATCCGTTCTGCCAGAGAGGCTGTTATGGTCCTGAAAACCCTCCGCATCGCGGCCGCAATTGTGGCGCTATCGCTACCGTCAATGACCGCCCCTGCTGCCATGGCTGGCGAGGATTACCTGGCGATCAGCGGCGGCGGCGCAGGCGTCATCAACGGTAAAACCAGCGCTGCATTCGGCCTGGAATATCGGGGCGAGCCTCTAGTTTGGAAGCTGTATCCGCACGCTGGTGGCTATGTCACCCATCGCGGCGCCGTCTATGGCTTTGGCGGTTTCGGCGTTGAGTTTCGGCTGGGGTCGAGCGTCCTGATTCGGGCCAACACCGCCGTGGGTGCTTATGGCCAGGGCGACGACATTGATTTGGGCCATGTGATCGAATTCCGCTCTGGCCTGGAACTGGCCTATGAGTTTCCCAACAAATCGCAGCTGGGCCTGACCTTCCATCACCTATCCAACGCAGGTATCGGGGAGGATAATCCGGGCACGGAGATTGCGACGATCAACTACTCAATCCCGCTGGACAGCTTGTTTTAGCGGCGAGTGATTGCCTCAAAGAATTCCCGATAGCGCGCGACGACCACCGCTTCGCTGTATTTCGCTATGAAAGTCGCGTGGCCAGCATCGGCCAAAGCGGCAGCTTGTTGCGGCTGGCCGATTAGCGATCGGATCGCCGCAGCCAGAGCCTCCGGCTGATCCTTGGGCACTAGCACCCCGTTTTCTCCGTGGGTGATGGTACCCGCCGGGCCTACCACATCGGTTGAGACGATGGGCTTGTGGTGCGCCCAAGCCTCCGCAATGACATGGCCAAATGATTCAAAGCGGGAGGAGCTGACACACAGGTCCGCCGCCTGGAACAAAGCCCCCACATCCTGCCGCCAACCCAGCCAACGCACCCGGTCGGCGAGCCCCAGTTCGTCGGCGAGCGCCTGCAACCGTGGGCCCTCTGCCCCTTCGCCTGCGATCCAGAGATACGCATCGGGGATGGCGGCTAGAGCGCGCAACAGCACGTCATAGCCCTTAACCGGATGCAGCCGCCCTAGCGCCAGCAACAATGGTGCACCCTCCGGCGTATCGTGCGCAGCGCGTGGTTCAGGCTGTGTTGTGAGGTCGGCGGCAACGAAATTCGGGATCAGATGCACCCGCTCGCGCGGCCACCCGGCATTGACAGCATAGTCGCAAATCCCCGGCGTAATGCCGATCAGGTGTTGGCAGCGGCGGAAGTTCTTGAGCTTATAATAGCCGTCCAGACGCCCGGCCAGCACACCTGGACTATCCGGCGCCATGCGCGAGCCGCGGTTCATCCAAGATATCGTGACATCCGGCTGAAATCGGCGCGCAACGCCGCGCAACTGCCAGGGCGTGACCATATCCAACGCGCCGCCAAAGCTATGCTGCGAGATCGCCAGCCCAGCTTGTTGCATCCGCTCCGCACGTCCAGGTTCACGACGGAAAGCGAGCCGTTGCTCGACGTCTGGAACATTCAGAGCCATAGCCAACCGTTCGAAAAAGCCTTCCGCCCCACCTTGCGGCCCCCCGGCCATGACTTGCATTAGGCGCATCGGCTAGCCCCCAATGATCTCCGAGAAAAATTTCAGATACTGCTCGACCACTCGCTCTTTGGAATATGCATCCAGATAGGTCTTGTGGCCGTTTGCGGCCAGGGTTGCGGCCAATGTCGGATCGGCAATCACCTGGGAAACTGCGGCGGCCAACGCTTCACTATCGTCGATTGGCACCACGCGCCCGTCATGCCCATTAGTGATAATTCCAGCCGGGCCATTAGCGGCGGCAGCGACAACCGGTACGCCGGCATACATCGCCTCCAGCACGGCATTGCCCAACG
>Ga0055584_100008378_pt1 | contig 10142 bp, 7 predicted proteins | sample OSDHelmetaG_FD_58716 | JGI IMG/M metagenome (GOLD analysis project Ga0055584, IMG submission 58716) | Pelagic marine sediment microbial communities from the LTER site Helgoland, North Sea, for post-phytoplankton bloom and carbon turnover... | ecosystem: Environmental > Aquatic > Marine >...
GCAGTCGCCACCGACGAAGTGAACGAGGGAGACACCCTCGACATCGTGCTCAACGCCGACGTCGCACCCGCGGCCGACACCGAGATCGAAGTCGAATTCGGTGGTGGCGACGCCACCGGCGGCGACCAGGACGACGTCGAGGACCCCGACACCGACGTCGACTACTTCAACGATCCGCTCGAGAAGATCCCGTTCATCTGGCCCGCAGGTGAGACTCAGGTCGTGCTCAAGCTCGAGACGTTGGCCGACGATCTCGACGAAGAGGACGAGACCTGGACGATGACACTGATCGCCGAGCAGGTAGTCACCGGGCCGAACTACGAGATCGGCCCGATCAAGTCGATCATTGTCGACATCCTCGACACCAACACCACCAAGGTCCCCACGCTCAACCTCTTCATCGACGAAGACGACGACGAGATCGAGGAGGGCGACGGCGCGACCTTCACCGTGGAGAGCGACATCGAACTCGATGCTTCTGTCGAAGTTCGCTACAAGGTCATCGGCGGTACTGCCGACGAGATCGACGACTACGACGAGCAGGACGAACGACCGACATTCGACTTCGGTGCCGACACACTCGAGGACACCTTCTCGATCGGTACGACGCAGGACGACGACATCGAACCCGACGAGACGATCACGGTCCAACTGCTTCCCGCCGACGATCCCGACGAGCAATACATCCTCGGACCCAATGTGATCGGCACGATCACCATCGAGGACGAAGACGATCCGGAACTCACGATGGTCACGCGTGAGCAGAGCGTGCCGGAAGGCTCGGTTGTCGAAGTGATCATCCGGGCCGATCAAGCGCCGAACGAGGACATTTCGGTCGATTACACGATCGATGGCTCGGCAACGATGGGCGTCGACTACAACACCCTCACGGGGTCGATCACATTTCCCCAAGGACGCACGCAGATCTCCTTGATCATCGAGACCATCGACGACGATGTGATCTTTGTGCCATCCGACATGATCGTGGCCGACTGGCCTGCTCGGGTCGGCACCGTCTTCGTCGATGAGGGCGAGACGGTACAGCTCGGTAAGGAGCTGTTGACACTCACCGAACCCAACTTCACGATCCGTCTGTTCGCCGACCCGTCGGACCGTTCGAAGCTCGCAGTCGGACAGGTCGTCCAGGTTGAGATCGAGGCCGGCGATCAGGAGTCAGGCGGCATCATCACCCAACTCGACGAAGCGGCAACCATCTCCGACAGCGGCAACGAGACCTACGAAGGAGTGGTCGAAGCCGACTCTGACTTGGTGGCCGTGGATGGCGCCTCGGTCAGAATCGAGGTGGTACTCGAGGAGCGCGTCGATGCGGTGGTTGTACCGATCGCGGCGATTCGCCAGGACGGGACAGGCAACGACATCGTCTTGGTTGTCGACGAGAACACGGGAATCACCACAGCGACAGCGGTGGTCACAGGACTCGTCGAGGGCAGCTTCACCGAGGTGATCTCGGGCCTCACCGGTGGCGAGATCGTCGTCATCGACGTCGTCAACTAGGTCGCGACGTGCCCGACGCTTCGCTGCTCCAACTCGAAGAGGTCTCTCGCATCTATGGCGACGAGGTCCAGGTGCACGCGCTCGACCGGGTGTCGATGTCGATCGAGGCGGGCGAGTTCGTCTCCATCGTCGGCCCGTCGGGTTCGGGCAAGTCGACGATGTTGGGACTCCTCGGCCTCCTCGACCTCCCGAGCCTCGGGACCATGTGGGTCACCGGAAAATCGGTTCGAGATCTCAGCGACTACGAGCGCTCTCGCCTCCGCGGCGACGTCGTCGGCTTCATCTTCCAGCAGTTCCACCTCATCCCGCATCTCGACGCCCGCAAGAACGTCGAGACCGCGCTCCTCTATCGCAACCTCACACCGGGTGAACGAAAGAGACGGGCGATGGAGGCTCTCGACATCGTCGGTCTTGCTCCCCGCTCCGATCACCGGCCGGTGCAGCTCTCCGGCGGTGAGCAACAGCGAGTCGCGATCGCCCGTGCCATCGTGACCGAACCGAAGCTGCTCCTCGCCGACGAACCGACCGGAGCACTCGATTCAACCAACGCCGCCAACGTGATGGAGATCTTCCAGGAGCTCCACTCCCCTCTTCGGGCAATCGCGATTGTCACGCACGATCCTGCGGTGGCAGCGACGGCTCAGCGGCGAATCTCGATGAAAGACGGCCGAATCGTGGCCGATGAGATCCTCACGCCCACCCAGCCCGCCGCCGGCTACGGCGGAACGCTGGGCACCGACGGCCAGGGCACGCTCGAAGCGGTCGAAACCGAGGCCGACAGCTGATGCGCAGCGTCCTTGATCTCATCGGTGTCGCGATCAGCGGCCTCACGTCTCGAGTCAGCCGCACGTTGCTGATCATGCTCGGGCCGATCATCGGTGTCAGCGCCATCGTCGCCGCAGTCGGCTTGACCGAATCGGCCAAGGGCGACCTTCAGGCTGATCTCGCCGAACTGGGGACGAACCTCATCACCGCCGAGGCCGCCGGCTCGTTCGGCACCCAGAATCCTGTCTTCCCTGAGGACGTGGTCGACCGGATCGAGGCGCTCGGCGGCGTACAGAAGTCGACCGCCACGCTCTCGCTGACCGGCATCATCACTGCTCCCTACGAAGCGGCCGCCACCTACTACACCGCGTTCCCCACGCCGGTGCTCTCCGCCGACTCGAACTTCCTCGAGGTGATGGAGATCGAGCTGAAGAGTGGTCGATGGCTGAACGAGTTCGATTATCGAACCGGCGCCCGGGTCGCAGTGCTCGGCATCGACATCGCCAACGAATACAGCTATCTCGCAGGCGAAAACGTCACCATCCAGCTCAACGGACTCGACTACGCGGTGATCGGCGTCTACGAGAACGTAAAGCTCGTGACGAACTTCAACACGGCCGTACTCATTCCTCCATTGGCGGCCGACAACGACTTCGACGTCGGCCTCGAAGCCAACACCGTCTATGTGCGCGCCGACCCGGCTCGGGTCAACGAGGTGAGGGACGCCCTTCCCGTCGCCATCAACCTCGGCGGCAACGACGAGGTCAACACCTCCGTGCCATCCGATGCGCTGGAGGCGAGCGCGAAGGCCGACTCGACGCTGCAGGTGATCGTGGCGACCATGGGAATTCTCGCGCTCGTCGTCGGTGGTGTCGGAATCGCCAACGTCATGTCGATCTCCGTCATCCAGCGATCCGCTGAGATCGGCATCCGCCGCGCGCTCGGACACGGACGCGGCCTCATCGCGTGGCAGTTCCTTCTCGAAGCCGTGGCCGTCGGATTCTTCGGTGGACTCGGCGGCCTCGCGGTCGGGGTTGGCATCGTCGTCTATTTCTCGCGATTGCGCGACTGGACCCATGTACTCGACCCGATCCTCGTGATCGGCGACTACGAGTTCCCCAGCCACTTCCTCGGAGTTCCGACGATCTATGTGCTGGGCATGAGCGCGGCGTTGATCACGTCGGTCATCGCCGGGTTGTACCCCAGCGTCAAAGCTGCTCGGCTCGAACCGCTGGAAACGCTCCGCCTCGGCTGAACCCAAGCGTCAGCGGCTGACCACTTCGTGTCGGCCGAGCGCAACCAACCGGCGGTCGATGGTGAGGAACTCCACCACGGGGTCGAGAGGCGCGTCCGCCGGGTCGTCGAACGACAGTCCGAGCCGGACACCTCCCTCGGGGTCGCTGCTGCGATGCGCGATGTGGACGAGCGCCGACACGTTCCGCCAGGCACCGTCGGCATCCGGGATCCGGAACGAGATCGTGGTGACCTCACCACTGGCCAGCGTTCCCTCTTCCGGTTCGGCCACGACAACGCCTGCTCCGCCGGTCGAGAGGTCCACGAGGAGACCATCCTGCTCTTCGATTCGGCACGTGACGAGGCCAAGGCGAACGCGCCGGTTCACGCGACGTTGACCGCGAGCAAGCGCGTCGAGCAGCACCTCGACCGCGACGCCCAGGAAGCCCGCTGCGATCATGAGCGCGATGGTGGCCGCCGAGACAGCGAGTCGGTCGGGCCAGTCGCGCCAGATGGAAACCGCCGAGACGACCACGCCAATGCCGAGGGCGAGGATCCCGACGCTCAGCGCACCGAGCCCACCCCGCCCCGCCGGGGAGTGCAGTCGCACGAACGGGACCAGGTCGACCCCGAGGGAACGCAGGTCGCTTCGAAGTATCGAGAAGACACCCAGACGACCTCGACCGAGCAGCAGGTGAGCGGACCAGCGAAGGACGTAGCTCGGGATCGCGAGGAGTGCGAGCAGCACGGCATCGGTCTCCATCGGAGTCCGACCGAGGCCCAGGATCAGCAGCGCAGCGGCGATGAGTGTTATCCGCTGCAGTGCGGCCACGACCGGAATCGCTGCCGCGAGGTGCGCGAACTGGGCGGGCCGCGTGATGCCACGCAGACGACTCGGGCGGAGAACCGCAAGGGCCGACACGGCGCGACGGTGGCGACGCTGGAGGCTCTCGCCGAGACCGTGGGTGCCTCGCACTCGGGCGAGAGTGAGGGGAAGTTGCGTGACCGTCATTCCGTTGCGGATGAGATCGAGTCCGACGCGGTGCGACCGGTCGAGCATGTGACCGTTGCCGACCGACTCGAGCGCAGCGACCGCGCCACGGCGCACGAGTGCTGGGCCGTCACCAAACCAGGGAATCGAGCCCTGGGCGGCCAGGCCGGGCCGGACCACCTGCTGCTCGAACGGTTCGAGCGACCATTGGCCGTCCGGGTCGTGTTCGAAGGAGGTCGGGTCGGCCTCCTCGATCCCGACCTGGATCACCGCCACGTCCGGCGATGAACAGCGAGGGGCGCACACCGACACCAGATCGGGCATGGGGAGGTCGCCGGAGCGCATGAGCAGCACCCAGCTGGTCCCTGTCGAAACAACAGCCTCGTCGAATGAAACCGAAGGCTCGACAACAGTCGCATCGAATCGCTCTGCGATCGTGCGAAGCCAACGTGACCCCTGACGGTCGACCACGATCACCCGGTCGACACCGGACACGCGACGCATTGCAACCAGAGTCGTGCGGAGTTCGTCGATCGACGTCCCGGTGGCGTCGATAACGGCGGCCAAGTCAGGGAATGGTGCGTCGGGCGATGCCACGACCTCGATTGGACCGTGATGAGCCGACCGAGCCCGGGCGGCAAAGACGCCGACGGCCAAGACCTCCGCGATGAGCAGGAGCCCGCCGGCGAGTGCATCCGCGCCGGACAGTGTGAACGCCGCTCGCCAGACGACGTAGACGACCGACCACCCAAGGGCGACTCGAGCCCAGCGCGCGATGGTCTCGTGCTTTGTCGTGGAGGTTCGGGCGAACGGATCCACCCCGGCTGTCTCCGCAGACATCTGTCGGCTCCTGCACTCGCGGTCGACGTTCCCGTCGGTGGCAAAGCGAAGAAGTCAAGAAAACGAGAACGACACCCCACGAAGGGGTGCCGTCGACGCGTCCTTCAGAGAAGGGACGAGGGGGTAGTCAGATGGCCTTTACGCCAAGGGCTTCGTCGCCCTTGCGGCCAGGACCGACCTCGAATTCGACCTTCTGGCCTTCTTCGAGCGTCCGGAATCCTGAACCGTCGATATTGGAGAAGTGCACGAACACGTCGTCACCGTCGTCGCGGGCGATGAATCCGTAGCCCTTCTCGTTGTTGAAGAATTTCACTGTGCCCGTCGGCATTTGGGCACTCCTTTCGATACCGCCTGTCCCAAAGCGAGACCGGGTTTCCCAGATTAGAGAACGCGAAAGCGGAATCGGCGTCGGGTCGCATTGGAGCCGATTGCGTGGCTCCGCGAGACTCCGACCGATGACATCGCTCGAAGCCCTGGCTCCCACCGACTGCACGGTCGTGCAGGTCAGCGTCGCCGTGGGCGAGGAAGTTGCTGCCGGCGCAGTGCTCGTCGTGGTCGAGGTGATGAAGATCGAACAACTCGTGACCGCGCCCGAGAGCGGGGTTGTCGCGTCGCTCGTCGTGTCGGTCGGCGACGTGCTCACCCGAGGCCAGCCGGTGGCAACGATCACTCCCGGCGAGATCTCGGCGACGACTTCCACGCCGGGCGAGCCCACCAGACCCGCGGGCGAACGCGCCGACCTCGCGGAAGTGATCGCGCGTCGTGCGCTGCTCGCCGATGCGGCACGGCCCGAAGCCGTCGCGAAGGTCCACGGCCGCGGACGTCGAACAGCCCGTGAGAATCTCGCTGACCTCGTCGACAACGAGAGCTTCGAGGAGTACGGCTCGTTCATGTACGCGGCCCAGACGGCCCGTCGCTCTCGCGAAGACCTGATCGCCAACACCCCTGGCGACGGAATCATCGGCGGCATCGGACGAATCAACGGCGACCGCTTCCCCGATGAGACCAGCCGCTGCGCGGTGATGTCCTACGACTACACCGTGCTGGCCGGCACGCAGGGCTACCGCGGACATCAGAAGAAGGATCGACTGTTCGAGATCTGTGAGCGGCTCCGACTTCCGCTCGTGCTCTTCGCCGAAGGTGGCGGAGGTCGACCGGGCGACACCGACGTTCCGACCATTGCGGGGCTCAACGTGCCTTCGTTCGCGGCGATTTCTCGACTTTCCGGGCTCGTCCCCAGCGTTGCCGTCGTTTCGGGCCGATGCTTCGCCGGCAATGCCGCTCTCGCCGGGGTGTGCGACGTGATCATCGCCACACCCGATGCGAACCTCGGCATGGCCGGCCCGGCGATGATCGAGGGAGGTGGCCTCGGCGTGTTCGCGCCAGAGGACATCGGCCCGGTCGAGGTCCAGACAGCCAACGGTGTGATCGACATCCTGGTCGACGACGACGCCGCTGCTGTGAGCGCCGTCAAGCACTACCTGTCGTTCTTCCAGGGCCCGGTGGCCGAGTGGAGCTGCGCCGACCAGGCCGCGTTGCGCGACGCAATCCCCGAGAATCGCAAGCGGGCATACGACGTGCGCGAAGTCATTCGGGTGCTCGCCGACACCGACTCTCCGCTCGAGCTGCGCCCGACATTCGGCGAAGGCATCATCACGTCGCTGGCACGGCTGGAGGGGCGCCCGATCGGCATCATCGCCAACAACTCGCTACACCTGGGCGGCGCTATCGACGCAAATGGCGCCGACAAGGCGGCGCGGTTCATGCAGCTCTGCGACGGACACGGCATCCCCATCCTGTTCCTCTGCGACACGCCGGGATTCATGGTCGGTCCCGAGGCCGAGAAGGAGGCGCAGGTGCGCCGCTTCGGTCGGATGTTCGTGGTCGGCGCAAGCCTCACCGTGCCGTTCGCAACCGTCGTGTTGCGCAAGGCGGTCGGACTCGGTGCGCAGGCCATGGCCGGCGGAAGCTTCCACACTCCGCTGGTCACGCTTTCCTGGCCGACTGGCGAGGTCAGCGGCATGGGCATCGAAGGAGCGGTCACCCTCGGCGCCCGCCGTGAGCTCGAAGCCATCGACGACGCCGACGAGCGCGCTGCCGCCTACGACGCCCGGGTCGAGGCGATGTACGAACGGTCGAAGGCCCTCAACGCTGCGGCGCACCACGAGTTCGACGACGTCATCGATCCAGCCGAGACTCGTCGCCGTATCGTCAACCTCCTCCGTAGCGCGCCGATCGATCCGAATCGTGCGCCCCGCCCCCACATCGACACCTGGTGATGACATGGATTTCAGCGTCAGCGAAGACCACCAACTGATCGAGGATGCGATCTCGGCGATCTGCGCCGAATTCGACGATGACTACTGGTCGCGTCTCGATGAAGCCCACGAGTTCCCGTGGGACTTCTACAACCGTCTCGCCGAGGGCGGATGGGTGGGCATCGCCATACCGGAGGAGTTCGGTGGCGGTGGACAGGGCATCGCCGAGGCCGCGTTGGTCCTGCGCACGATCGCCGCGTCCGGCGCGGCCATGAACGGCTGCTCGGCCGTGCACCTCACCATCTTCGGACTCAATCCAGTGCTCATGTTCGGCAACGACCGGCTGAAGGAGACCTTCCTGCCTCGCGCGGCGGCGGGCGACCTGCATGTCGCGTTCGGCGTCACCGAAGCCAACGCCGGCACCGACACCTCACAGATCCAGACCCGCGCAACCCGCGATGGCGACAACTGGCGTATCCGTGGTCAGAAGATCTGGACCACCAAGGCGCTCGAGTCAGAGGTTGTGCTGCTCTTGGCCCGCACGGGAGAAGCCGACTCCGGCCTCGACGGTCTGAGTCTCTTCCTGGCCGATCTCGATCCGAACCACGTCGACATCCGCCCCATCCCGAAGGCCGGCCGGAACGCTGTCGCGAGCTGCGAAGTCTTCTACGACGACCTTCCCGTCGAGGGCTGGCGTCTCGTCGGAGAAGAGGGCAAGGGATTTCGCCACATCCTGCATGGCCTGAACCCCGAACGGATCCTCCTCGCGTCGGAAGCAACCGGTATCGGCGAGGCAGCGCTGCGCCGAGCGGTCGCCTACGCAAACGATCGCGAGGTCTTCGGACGTCCGATCGGTGCCAATCAGGCCATCTCCCACCCACTCGCCAAGGCTCGAATCGAACTCGCGGCAGCATGGCGCGCGGCCCAAGAGGCGGCCTGGCGCTACGACAACGATCTTCCCTGCGGCGAACACGCCAACAGCGCGAAGTACCTCGCCGCCGAGGCATCATTCGCAGCTGCTGATGCCGCGGTCCAGACCCATGGCGGCATGGGCTACGCCCGCGAGTACCACGTGGAGCGCTACTGGCGGGAGGCCCGGATCCAGCGGCTCGCGCCGGTGAGTCAGGAAATGACACTCAACTTCATCGCCCAGAACATCATGGGATTGCCGCGAAGCTACTGAGCGACCCGGCTCAGAGCGATGCTCTGAATGCGGTGACCATCTCGGCGATTCGTTCCTCGGCATCTGGGGCGTCGGGCGCCAAACGGAGCATGCAACGGAAGTCCGATGCGCCCGCGGCGGCGAGTGCGCCCACGCCGGCCATCGAGGTCGCAAAGTCCGCCACGCCGTTGTCGTCAGCAGCGATCGGCAGGTTCGCGACCACTTCGATATCGCTCGGGTCGCGGCCCTCCGCCTCGACGGCCGCTCGCATCTTCGCGATGCCGGCGGGAAGGTCGGCGGCATCTGGACCCCAAGGGATCCAGCCCTGTCCGAAGCGGGCGAGTCGTCGCATCGACCGGGCGTTGACAGTGCCGCTCACCCAGATGGGGATACCACCCGGCTGCACGGGCTTGGGCATCTGGTGAATGCCGTCGAAACTCAGGCGATCCGACGACATCGAGGCTCGCTCATCTCGCCACAGCGTCTGAATCACTTCAAGTGTGTGGTCGAGCTGCGCGCCTCGGTCCGCGAAGTCGAGACCCGTTGCCTCATATTCCGCGGCCTGCCAGCCGACGCCCACACCGATGTCGAGACGACCCTTGCTGAGCACGTCGATGGTCGACGCCATCTTGGCGAGGACAGCAGGTCGGCGAAGCGCCGCGAGAAGGATGTTGGTGGTGAAGCGAAGATTGGTCGTGAGTGCGGTGAGGTGGGCGATGGTGGTGAGTGGCTCGAGCCAGTGCCCGTCGGGCCCCGTCGGCTGCTTTCCTCCAGCCGTGCCCCCGGCCTTCGGATCTCCATAGGCATCGAGATTCTCGCCGAACGCGACGTGGTCCGAGAGCGCCATGCGGTCGAGACCGGCCGCGTCGGCGGCCTTGACCCGAGCGACGAGATGATCCCAGTTCCCCGGATCATCGGCCGAGAAGGTGATCAAGGTCATCGAGATCTTGGGCGTGATGGTCATGACGTTCCTTCCGCCGCAGCGCGACGAGTGTGGCGCCAAACGGCCACCGCGAATACGAACTGGAATGGCAGTCGGATCAGGTTGCGAGTGCGCACATTCTCCGCGCCCTCGACCCGCTCCATCTTCCCGTCATCACCAGGCACCATGTCGATGTCGTTGACATACATGTCGAGATTGGCCGGAAACACGCCGACCAAGATGCCGAGCAGCCCGAAAGCCGCGGCGCGGCGGGTACGACGAGGAAACATGCCGAGTCCGCAGACGATCTCGGCGGCCCCCGAAGCCTGGTTGGCGAATTTGGCGTTCGGGAACCAGCGCGGCACGATCGCCTCGAAGAAGTCCGGACGGGCGAAGTGGGTCACCCCGGCACCGGCGAACATCGCGCCGATCACCCGAGCCGAAGAGTCTGAAGCG
>Ga0055584_100008379_pt1 | contig 10141 bp, 9 predicted proteins | sample OSDHelmetaG_FD_58716 | JGI IMG/M metagenome (GOLD analysis project Ga0055584, IMG submission 58716) | Pelagic marine sediment microbial communities from the LTER site Helgoland, North Sea, for post-phytoplankton bloom and carbon turnover... | ecosystem: Environmental > Aquatic > Marine >...
CCCATTACACGACTGGACGAGCCATGCCGCGGATGCATTTAGAATTTCCGCGACGGGCAGAGTCGATGGCAATGACGGCGCGCTTAAACACGTCGCTAGAACAGGACGGATGAACACGGGAGAAGAGGCCGTTGTCAGCCAATATGAAATCCTCGATTGAACTACGCGAAGCAGGTTATGCCGATATCGTCTACGTCGCACGCCACATGCGGTTGATCGATCGCACCGAGTTATATGCGTTCGACGAAACCGAAAATCCGGAAAAACTAGCGCGTGAATTGACATTATACGAAAGATATCATTGGTGCGCTTTTATCGATTGGCGGCCAGTGACGATCATTAGCGCGATCGAGCAATCGCCGACACTCTGGCGGGTTGGAATGTTTTCCACGGAAGAATGGCCAAAGGTGGCTTTAAGCTGCACCCGGTTTTTCTACCGGACTATGGCTCCGACAATATATGATTTGGGGTGCAACCGCGCGGAATGCAGATCCATCGTGTCGCACACCGAAGCACATAAATGGCTGGATAGCCTCGGCGCGATGCGGGAATGCACGATCCACGATGTCGGCCCAAAACGAGAAAGTTACATTCAATTCTCGTGGACAAGAGAAAAGACAAAAAAGGATTGGACAAAACGTCGTCGAAATGTTAGTTTATGGCAAGCTTGAGAAGTTTGGTTGGGAAGCGGCCAACGTTTTCCGATGGTATAGCGGACAAGCCAAAAGACATTTCGATTTCAGTATGAAAACGGCAAGCCGAAAATCGGATAGACCGTAGCGACCTCTCTTACCTATCAATTTAACGAGAACATATAGAGAACTATTTTCCGAGTCGCATCATTTAGTTCTCTTTATATTCTTTTTATATTCTCTTTTTGGTCTCCGGCATGGGGCAGATGTTGTAGACAAAACGGAAAACATTCCGTGCTAAAAGGCACACGAATACAATAATGCCATAAGATATAATCGGAAAATGCCGCCCAGCTTCAGCATGTTCTAAATATTCGGCACTAAGAATTAGTTCCAAAACTGAGCGTCGGCTAATTTCATTTCGGTATGGATTTAAATACACCGTGCCGACGGTGAACATTTTCAAAACTTAATCCCCTTTTTACATACTAACAGAAGGATACTTGGGCCAAATGTGTCTTGCTCCCTCTCCCCCGCCGCCACCACCACCGCCACCGCCACCTCCCGAACCGGAAGATCCGCAAGTTCAAGAGGCCGCTAGAGACGAACGCCGTCGCCAGCGATTGGCTGCAGGGCGCGAATCTACCATTCGAACCTCCGGTCTGGGGGCGAGCGGTAGCGCGCCAACCCAGCGGAAGACATTGCTCGGTCAATAATTCGCAAGGAGGCGATAACGATGCCGGACGTGCAGGAATTAATCGCGCGCTACGAACGTTTGCGAACCGATCGTCGATAAACTTTGATAGTGTGACGTCGATTTCCTTCAGCTCGGCCATCGTTGAAACCTTCCGGCCAAGCCATCCGGCAATTTTGAGGCCGATCAGAAGAAAGACGAGGGCGCCGATAATTTGAAAACCATAAGTCACACCAAATTCAATCAACGAATTTGCAAATTTTTCCAGCATCGCCAGGTTTTTGTCGATTTCCATTTCGGTTTCTCCGCTTTCATCCCGTAGCTTCAATTGATTTGATTATTGGGGTAGAAGGGTTCGTGAGCAACGACCCAGTTGGAGAACATTAGATGGATATACTGGCGATGATATCGCTCGCGTTTGGCGCCGCTTGGGCGAGTGGTATCAATTTGTATGCTACTGTTGCTGTTCTCGGGTTGCTGAATGTATTTGGCTTCATAGCTCTGCCACAATCGTTGGAAGTTATCTCCGATCCGCTGGTGCTGGGCGTCGCGGCAGTGATGTATGTGGTTGAGTTTGTCGCCGATAAAATTCCCGGCGTGGATAGCGTTTGGGACTCTATCCATACTTTCATTCGCGTACCCGCCGGGGCGCTGTTGGCGGCCGGGACAATTGCAGATGTTAGTGAGCCATATCAGATTGCCGCCGCGTTGCTTGGCGGAGGAGCGGTTGCTCTCGGCAGCCATGCGACGAAAGCTGGTAGCCGAGCCCTGATAAATACGTCGCCGGAACCTGTTAGTAATTGGGTCGCTTCTTTTGTCGAAGATATATTGGTGATTATCGGTATAACGCTCGCCGCGCTTAAGCCGACGTTGTTCCTTATTCTATTCGGAATTCTGTGCCTTTTTGCCGTTTGGTTTTTACCGAAAATCTGGCGTGGCCTTTCGGCTGTCTTTGGCAAGATCGCCGGGTTTCGAAAGCGAAAAGCCTCGCAAATTGAAAGCTCAGCCGCGAAAGGGTTTGATTTAGCGGGGCCAGGTGAATGCTAGCAGATCATCCTGTTGTTAGTCCTCCGCCTTATCCCCTGGGTGTGTGAATGCTGCTTTCAGAGATCGATTAGAATATTACCGAATTCGTCCAAGGAAGCTTCGGCATTCGGCGGCACGAGGCAGGTCGCATCATATTCTTCGATAATCAAAGGGCCGGACATGGGTTTTTTCAGATCCGAACGATGCAAGACCGGGGTCTCCATCCAACCGGCATCTCGACCGAAATAGGCCCGTCGGCTTGGTAGTTTGCCTTGGGGACCCCGTCGTTCAACCGTCACCTTTTCCGGTATTCGCGATTGGTCGGGTAGTCCCATACCGATTAGCTGAGCATTGACCAGTTCAACCGGTTCTTCCGGTCCTGCACGATGGCCGTATGTGCGTTCGTGTTCCTGCCCGAACAAGTCTTCCAATTCTTCGACCTTCTGCGCATCGAAGGAGCCGTCCGGTGCGGGGACGGTCAGTTCAAAAATTTGCCCCTTGTAATGCATATTTGCGGCTCGACGAAATCGCATCTGCGTTTCGTTGAATCCATCTATCCGCAACTGTTCGCGTGCTTGGTCTTCGAGCGTGCTCCAGACTTCGGTGAGAAGGCCCGGGTCCATATCCCGAATGACGCGTTGGACCGTACGGGAATAGTGATGTTCGATATCCGCATAGAGCAAGCCAAACGAACTAAAGAGCCCCGGGGACGGGGGTACTACAATGTGTTTCATCTGTAATTCGCGCGCCATCCCAGCCGCGAAGAGCGGACCGTTGCCTCCGAACGGCACCATGGCATATTGCCGAGGGTCACGACCGCGTTCGGATGACACCGATTTGATTGCTCTGATCATATTTGAAATTGCGATTTGGTGTGCGCCATACGCGGCGTGCTCAACGGACAATCCCATGGGTTTGGCGACGCGTTCCTCAAAAACGTGGTGGCTTAGTGATGCGTCGATTTTTAATTCTCCACCGACGAGATATTCTTGGTTTAAATATCCAAGAATGACATTGGCATCCGTCACCGTCGGCTCTTCTCCCCCGATATCGTAGCAGACAGGTCCGGGTTTCGCGCCGGCGCTGTGAGGTCCGATCTGCAGGGAGCCACCGGCATCGATCCAGACAATCGAACCACCGCCGGCTCCGACTTCGGCAAGATCGATTGCCGGCACCTTTAGTAAATATCCGGCACCGGTCATTAATCTGGAACCGGTTAGGATACCTCCCCCGACTTGGAATTCGAGAGATCGCGTATATTCACCATCTTCAATGAGTGAGGCTTTCGCTGTGGTGCCGCCCATGTCGAAGGTGATGATATCTTTCAATCCAACTTTACCACCGAATGCATGACCACCGACAACACCACCCGCGGGTCCGGATTCAACGATATTGCAGGGCAATCGTCCCGCAGCTTCGGCCGTCATGAGACCGCCATTCGATTGCATGAGGAGTAGCGGCGCTTTGATGGATGCGTCAGCAAATTGTTCCTGCAGGTTCGTCAGATAGTGTGACACAATGGGCAACAAATATGCATTGATAACCGTTGTCGACGTTCGTTCATATTCCTTGATTTCGGGTAAGACGTCGAAGCTGATGCAAACCGGCATGTCTGGTGCTTTGCGCCTGACGATTTCCTTGATCATCTGCTCGTGAGCCGGGTTTGCGAATGAATTGATCAAGGAGACCGCGATGACTTCGACTTCTTCCGCCAACAATCGATCGACCACCGCTTCCGCATCCGTTGGATCAAGCGCATGCACTATGTCGCCTTTGGTATTAACACGCTCGTCGACGACTAGACGCAAATAACGCTCTACAAGTGGAGCAGGTTTTTCCCAATGCAGGTCATAGAGACGAGGCATCCGTAAGTTTCTGATTTCGAGAACGTCTCGGAATCCCTTTGTCCCTATCAAGCCTGTCTTGGCCCCCTTGTGTTCGAGAATGGCATTCGAGGCGACCGTCGTTCCGTGAAGCACTTCTTGGACGTTCGAACCTGAGAGACCGTTCTGCTCGAAAATCTCTTCTAACCCCTCCACAATGGCTTGCGCATAATTCTCGACACTGGACGAAATTTTTTTGGTTAAAACCGCACCGTTGTCATCCATCAAGACGATATCCGTAAACGTCCCGCCAATATCGACGCCAATTCGGTAATTTGTCATGTCGGATTCCGTTGTATCGTCAAGATTTAAAGTTATTCAGCCGTGGCCAAAGCAGTTTCAGTACCCTCGTCATCCCAGGCGACAAAGGGGTTTTCTTTCCAGCCGCGTTTCTCGCAAATTTGGGCCCGCAGCTCCTCCGTTGCCTTGGTGTCGACGGTCCATGCTTCTGGATCGATTACAACGCCATAAGATTCACGTGCGGCGTCCATGCCGACTAGCTCGTTTCGGACGTCACGAAGCACATGCGCAGGATCCCTTTCTAACGCGTCTCCCCAACCGCCCCCGCCTGCAAGTTCATGCCGGAATACATCATTGTTCTTAATCATCATGGTTGGTTTCGACGTTAGTTTTTGATTTTCTTGTTGTGGGTTTAGATAGTTGGCAGATGGTTGTCCCGGCAATCCGCCATATAATCCGTATGGTCTAAACCGTGCTCTGTCCGAACGCACTTGGAGCACGGCTTCCTTCTCGGTGAAGCGATACTCCCGGTAATAAGGAGCGCCGCCGCGAAATTTACCGGCACCGGCTCGATCCGGAAGTAGCTCATAGGCTAGAATTTCGATTGGCTGTTCCGCTTCGATGACTTCAACGGATTGAGAGGCCATGTTGGCGAACATATTGGAATTGCCCTGCAGTCCATCCGCCCAAGGGCGTCCCCCCCAGGTGCCACAGGCAAAATCGACATAGATATATGGTTTGCGGTCTGCGTCGTACCCGCCGACGGATAAACCGGAGTTGCCCCCATCCGATGCCGCGCAAACACTGTCCGGCAGCATTTTCGCGAGCGCGCCGAAAATACAATCAACCATCCTAAATCCCGTCAATCCACGGGCTGCGCAAGCGGCCGGTAGAACGTTATTTGCGATTGTTCCGGCCGGAGCGACGACATCAATGACACGGAAGACACCTTCATTGTTGGGAATGCCATCCGGTAAGACGGACCGGATTCCCGCGTAGCTGGCAGCCTTGGTATAGGAGAGCGTGTTGTTGATTGCGCCCTTGACCTGCTCCGAACAGCCGGTCCAATCCACCAGCATCCTCTCGCCCTTTTTGATCACCTTCACGTAAAGCCGGATGGGGCGGTCGATGTCGATTCCGTCATCATCGATCCAATCCTCGAAGTCATACTCTCCGTCGGGTAAGTCCTTCACGGCCGCCCGCGTCAATCTCTCCGCGTAGTCGATGACTTCGGCCATATAGGCATCAACATTTTCCGCGCCGAAGCGTTCTATTAGCTCGAGGAACTGTCGTTCGGCAATTGTGCAGGCGGCGAGTTGTGCCCGAAGATCGCCGAAGATCTGTACCGGCATGCGGACGTTCTTCTCGATCATCATCCACAGGGTTTCATTTAGTTTACCCTGGTCGTAGAGCTTCATCGGAGGAATTCGGAGACCTTCCTGATAGATCTCCGTCGAGTCCGAGGCATTGGATCCCGGTACTCGTCCGCCCACATCCACGTGGTGACAGATCGTTGCTGCGAAGGCGACCCGCTTTCCCTCCCAAAATATTGGCTTGAAGATGAAGATATCTGGTAGGTGCATTCCACCGTCGAACGGATCGTTCATGATATACATGTCTTCTGGCTGAATTTCCTCGCCAAACCTTTTGACGATGACATCAAGTGCCGTCGGAATAGACCCTAAATGACCCGGTAGCGTGAGACCTTGCGCCACAAGTTTGCCGTTCGCGTCCGCAAAAGCGGTAGAGAAATCCATATTGTCGCGCAGGACGCCGGAATAGGTTGTTCGGCAAATGGTCAGTGCCATTTCATCCGCAATCGAAAATATTAAGTTTTTGAAGAGTTCAAAGGCAATTGGATCGTCGATCTTAGCCATATTTCAAATCCTTTGATCTAACCTGCGCAAACTTCCGGATGGATAGTTTGAAATTGTCTAGTTTTCGACAGGTGGTACAAGCGCGTTCGTTAGAATCCAGATTTTAGATTTATCGCCGGTGAGCTCGGCTTCAATCAGACTTGGCCACTTCGTTGCCTTTAGCCCGAGCGATTTGCAGTAGGGGGCTGGCTCGACACCCTGATGTAGCGTGCGTCGGGAGGTGTGGCTGGTTGCGATATGAAAGCACTCCCGGGTCTGTTGAAATTCCGCCAAAAGTTTCCCCCCTTCCTCTCGCGTGATCTTCTTCAATCGTCGGCGCTCCATCACATCAATATACGCTTCGGCATCCTGACGTTTCGCACAAAAAAAAGTCGGGACTTTTAGTTTCGCTTCACCATGAACGTATGGCGCACATGTTAGGGCATCAAACTGTGCCGACGCGGGCCAAGCGTGGATTAAAATCATCACGATAGGAATTAGTCTGATATTCGAAAAATACATTGATAACCTTCAGCGCCGTTCATTTTCGTTCGACATTGTCTATGTGCTTCAAGAGGCCGACAAGGGGTGGAAATATCGATTTAAAGTTATGTCAGGGGAAAATGACAATTTCCGCGCAATGCGAGGTTATTTGAGATGGTTTGGTGGGACAGCGTTTCTCATGGACTTGTATCTTGAAACGAGGGGAGATGGTTCTTGGCGAAGAAGAAGTTGTTGGTAACGGGAGCAGGTGGATACATCTCCTCGCTCCTCTTGCCGGCATTGAGCGAACATTATGAACTTGTACTCCTAGATGCGCGCCGCAAAGGCGGCAGAGGAGCAGGGAAGGTCGACCCCAATCGTGGCGATCCGATTGCGGCGTTTCGCGATGCCATTTCAAGTTTTTACGGAATCTCGAACAATACGCGAATGTTCTGGGATATCTCGAACGCCCGTCAGGTGATCGGATATGAGCCGAAGGATGATTCCGAACAGGCGTTTGGTGTAAGAGATCAGAGGCAATCTGACCGCTAACGGACGAACCGCTTAGGCTCAAAATGTCGCGGAGCCGTTGACCGTGCATCGATGAAGCATGCGGCGGTCCGGCGGGAATTGGTAATTTCGCTCCACTACGTGTTGGACCGCACAATTATCCCAAATCAAAAGGTCGCCCACCTGCCACTTGTGCCGATATTGGAACCTCGGTTCGACCACATGTTCCGACAATGTCTTCAGCAACAGGAGCGCCTCAGATAAATTCCACCCTACGATACCGGTGCATTCGTCGGCGGTCACGTAGATGGCCTTGCGCCCGGTAAGTGGATGGGTCCGGGCGATCTGATGTTCGACCGGTGGATTTTTTGCGATTTGCTCCGGTGACAGTTTCACCGGTTTCTTGACCCCTCTCTTTTTAGCGGAAAAATCATGTATCGCCTTGAGGTCCTGAATTGTCTCTTTCATTTCCGCAGAAAGCGCATCATAGGCGTCGACTGCGCTGGCGAATAATGTATCTCCCAATGCCTGTCCGTCTCGTATCGGAATCTCCAATGCATAGAGCATGGTGAGGCGGGGCGGCGTCTTCGTGTATGACATATCGCTGTGCCAAAAACTGCCTGCATCCGCATAGCCGACGTCTTTATCTCCTTCGCGAATATTCGATACCTTTAAGATGCCCGAATGTCCTTCAAGCGCGTGCTTATCGAATGCATTGATTTCGAGACTGCCAAATCGACGGGCAAACCCGAGTTGTTGGTCTGGTGAGAGTTTTTGGTTTCGAAATACGATGACAGCGTGTTCGGCCAAAGCCTTTTCTATCTCGCTCATTTCTTCCACGGATAATGCCGTCGAGATATCGGGGCCGGAAACTTCGGCGCCAATCAATGGGCCCAGCTTCTCCACTTCTACCATTTCTTCCCTCCTACCATTCTTCGTTCAAGACATAGGACGCACATGACAATTTGCGATGTGCAATACATTCGCGGTCAGTCCTTTCTTGTCATTCACCCCTTTTCTAAAAAAATAGCCCGCCGGTATACACCGGCGGGCAAGAATTTCTCGATATAGATGCGGTCTATTTATCGAGCCACACTTGATCAAGATGTTGGTTGAGATAATGGCTGGGAGCCTGTTTCCAGCCTTTTACATACGACCGGTGCGGATTGATCTTGAACCACCAATACGCGACCATGAAGTGGGCTTCCTCATTGAGTACCCGGCTTTCGAATTTCCGCAATTGGGCCCTTTGTACTTTTAGGTCGGTCATTCGGTTCATTTCCTCGTACCACTTGTCTAACGTCCGGTCGATGGAACTGTTGTAGTTGTTACCGGTCTTATCTACAGAGAGGAACTTCGCGAGGTCAACGACAGGATTGACCACCGATTGACAGTTGAAGTCGACCGAAACTTCGAAGTCACGTTTTTTACGCAGACGGTCGAAGAAAGGGCCTGTAGGCAGCACATCTTGAGTGGCCTTAATACCAACTTTCTTCCATTGGTCGATATACCAAGTTCCGACGACTTTGTAGGGTTGGTCGACCGCACGGTTGTGCAAAGTTACGCTCATGCCGGCCTGACCCGCATCAGCCAGAAGTTTCCGGGCCAAATCCCGACGATATTTGTTGTCTTTCTTATATACGTCCATTGCTGTGAGTTCAGCTTCGGTTGCAGCATGTGGGTGTTTTGGAAAGACCACACCCCCAACAGTACGAACCAGGGCAATCTTCGATAGGTATTTCGATCCACCCCAACGATCCCATGCTAAAGACAAGGCTTTGCGAACCCGTGGGTCAGCAAATTTTTTACCCATCGTTTTGGCGTTCTGATTTGCCGACGCGCCAAACATGCAATTCCAATCACCCTCTTGGACGGTGATTTTGTCGCCTAGCGCATTAACCAGATCATCTCGTGTTTTCGGGGGGAAGCCGCGGAATTCGATAGCGGCACGATCGCCTCGGATCGCTTGTACACGGACGGCCATTTTCGGGGCAGAAATCGCCTTGTAGCCATCGAGATAGGGAAGAGCTTTGCCGTCTGCTCCCATGTGATGATAGCCCGGGCGCGCTTTACCTTCAACGAAAGCTCCCGGGACATGCTGGACGAAACTGAAAGCACCTGTGCCGTTAATGTTATTCTGGTGCCACTTCATACCGTGCTTCTCCATATCCTTCTTCGAGTAAACGAAGTCATATGGCGTTGCTAGTGCCGGAAGAAATCCGGTTGTTCCGTACTTCAAATCGAAAACGACGGTGTGATCGTCAGGTGCTGAAATTTTATCGATCATCGTAAAGAAGCCTTTACGAACCGAGACCGCGCCTTGGAACTTCTCCGGCCACACAATTCTTTCGTGGGTCATGACGACGTCGTGTGCCGTCAACGGCGTGCCATCGCTAAACGTAACGCCCTTGCGAATTTTGAAGGTATACCGTTTCCCGCCATTCGTTGCCTTCGGCACGTCGCCTTCACAAAGATCGCATTGGAAATCATTCGGGTCGTAAGGATTGTTTGGGTTTACCCGTATTAGGAGACTGTAAAACGGGCGAATGGGATGGATCATCCCGAATGTCGATTCTCTGTGGCCATCATACGTCGGAATCTTACTCGCGACGACAAAATTCAATATGCCACCGCGTTTTGGAGTCTCTGCGCTTGCCGGCTCGGTAAAGCCCATGGATAGGGCCGCTAGAAAGCTGACTGCAAGTAATAGTTTTGATTGACTTAACATCTTAACCCTCCTTCTCAGTCGAAATTATCAACATGTTCATTCATCGACGTATACCGCTTCGACCTGTCCACAAGCAGACGCAAAAAAAA
>Ga0055584_100008381_pt1 | contig 10140 bp, 6 predicted proteins | sample OSDHelmetaG_FD_58716 | JGI IMG/M metagenome (GOLD analysis project Ga0055584, IMG submission 58716) | Pelagic marine sediment microbial communities from the LTER site Helgoland, North Sea, for post-phytoplankton bloom and carbon turnover... | ecosystem: Environmental > Aquatic > Marine >...
GCTGGCATCACTAGGATCTGAGTCAACTGCATCATCTATTCCATCTCCGTCTGCATCCACACCTGATACGTTAGCATCATTTGGGTTTGAGTCAACTGAGTCATATACCCCGTCGCCGTCTGTATCGGGGCAAGCACCAGTCACATTAATTGTACCACGCATATGCGCATGATTTTCGCACTGATATTGATATTGGTTAATCGTTGTGTCGCAGGGAACTGTCCATGTTAAAGAATATGTATCATCTTCAGTCGGGCCACTTGTTAGGTCTGTTTTTACCACACCAGAGAGAGGCGCCATTGCTTGGCCTTGGTTATTGAAATTCGTTATTTTTAGGGGGTGTGATATAATATCTGCCGAAGGGCCATCAACTAATATTGTTAGTGTTTCGCCACGAACCGCATCGATACAGCCAAACAAACCACCATTGCTGTTAGAGTCACTGGTTGTGTATTTAAATGTAGAAGCACTTGTTTGGCTATCATATTCGGAACTTACCGTAATGGTGACAGGTGATGAAGCACATACATTATTAGCAGCATCGTCTACTCCGTCGCCGTCTGCGTCGACACCTGATACATTAGGATCGCTAGGATCTGAGTCAATTACGTCGTCTACACCATCGTTGTCTGCATCTTGCCCGCTAACCGAAGGGTTATTAGGCGCAGAATCTACTCTATCTATAACTCCGTCTCCGTCGGCATCTCCAGTCCCAGGTACAATGAGCTCTTGTATTACTGTTGAGCCAGGAGGAGCTGTAACTGTATCCCCTTTGTTGAACGCTTGAACTGTACCATCTGCTAGTATTAATATACCGTCTTGCTTCGCAGTAACAGAGATGTCATCTTGAGTATTATTAAAGGATCCTGTGTCAGGATTGTTTAACATACCTGTTACATCTACAGACACCCCTCCAGCTCCATTAAGAGAGGGAGTCATAAATGTATTTCCACCATCAAAGTTAGGACTAGGTATAGTATCTACTGATGGGTTTCTGAAATTTAATATACCATCGTTATTAGAATCTCCATATGGGTAATCACCATGATAATTAGTAACTCCATTTGGCATGTAAAAAGTTTTGTCAACCCCATTGATAGTAAAAGTATGTGTGTGTGATGTACCTATTGGAGAGTTTTGATTTGCTGTCGACTCATTTTCGTATAAGGGGTAGTATCCTTCTATGGTTACTGTGTCTGGGTCTCCTTTGCTTAGCCAAGCATCGTGAGTTTCTACTGAGCCATCTATTTTGTAAATTTTTGAAGACCTAGTTGTTACATTGAAATACATAATGTCATATTCTGGGGTCAATGGAAACTGTGTTACTTTTCTTATTTTCATGTTGTTTTCTCCTTAGGAATTTTGTATTCCAAAAATGTTTTTATATTCGTGCTGGTTTGATGCTACAGTATCTGGTGTAAAATGATTTGTGCCATCTGTACCTAGGTCATTCATGCCAAGGCCTAATTTATAATAATGATAAGGTTGAATACTTAGGTTCATGTAGTCTCCTTGATGCCCTTTGTCTTGTCCGCTGGGATTATACATCCTGTCTACAATACTGGAAGCATCACTATTCCAATAAGCTAAGTCTCCAAACAGTACCTTGCTAAAATCATGATTGTCAGGATTTATTGACACGAGATTAGGGGCCCAAGGATAATAAGCTGCCGTATCGTTAGTGTAGCCAATAAGTTCTCCGTCAAGCCAAAATTCAGCTCTGATTTTCCCCGATATAGGAGAGGGCTTCTTCACAAATGAAAAATTATGAAGCTTGCCAGGTTCGTAATACATTCTTGGACCAGTTTGTTTAGCACTTTGAGCCGTAAATTTATCAGGATTGTACCATGTATCATCAACACCATAAACGAGAGGTGTATTTGTTGCCGACGGATTAAGAAATCCAAAGTCTCTTAGTAGAACATAAGGTTGGCTTTCGGCTGTATTAATATAAACTCCAGCGGTTGTGCCCATATTAATATACAAACGTTGTGTCCCAGTAGGGCTAACCTCTAATACTTTAAACCAAAAACTCATACCCCAATAACCATTTCCATCTGAGGGTGAAAAAGTATTAGTCACATCAAGATTTGCATCATTTAATTGCAACATCGGAACATCGCCCATTTTTGCAGTTAAGTCTGTGACTTTAGAAATAGTTCCACTTGTATCTGTGCAAGCATAAAGTGCTGGATCGGTAGATCCAACCCATAGATCGGGGGAAAAATCATAAGCAGTAGTAGAGTATCTATCAGAGCTTGATATTTTGTTTATCTCTGTGCTATTTAAAACTCTTTCCCATATACCTAGTCCATTTAATTGTCCATCTAAACCCCAGATGTCATAAAGCGGTTCAGTGCCATCAGACCATCCAGATCCGTAATGAGTTACATAATCGCTTGCTCCTGGAAGGATGGTAAATGTGTGTGTTGTTTCTAGCAATCCATCTATGTAAAAATTCATCACTTTAGAGCCATCTATAGTAACAATAATATTATGCCAATTGCCATCATTGATTGCAGTAACTGAGCCTGTTTTATAGATCTCTTGGCCAGGATTCCCTATTAATACATAAGCTTTATTATCATCAAAACCAATAGCAAAACTAGTATCGTTACCCCCAGAAGGACTATCTGTTGCTATGATAAAATCCTTGTTATTTGTTGTTTTTACCCAAGCAGATAGAGAAATTTCTCCGCCACTAAAAGTATAATCTGTATCTATCTTACTTTGTCCGTCAAAAGATATATCATCCTGTTTGGATGTTTCTAGGAAAAGCTCTCCAACTATAGGATCTTTTGCATTAACAATGTCCGAACCAGTTTTGAATTTTACTCTGTGTTCAGTATTATTTAATAATTGTAAATTGCTAACACTTGAACTCATTTTAAATTGATGTAAGGTCTGGTAATTTATATATTACAGCATCGTTTTCGCCAGCGGTTTGTGTGCAAACATAAATAGCGGGGCTAGCACCAGTCACTAACAGCATCTCTCCGCAGATAGCATCGTTTTTAGCATTCTCTATGTCTGAGCCTGTGCGGATTTTGATTCTATGTTCAGTATTATTTAAATATTGACCGCTGTAATTGATTTCTTCTGGGTTCATATTATTTTCCTTGTCCTATAAGTGGTGAGTCAGCTTTTAATGCAAAATTTCCGCCTCCAGGGTCGACTAATTTAGGGTCTTCGGTGAATATATTCTCTATCCATTCGAGAGGTATAGATCTTTCATTAGCGATACTACCGATATTGTATCTATTATAACTTAGAGAGTTATCTATTTCCATGGGGGTACCATTAATACCGTAGAGACAACAGTTATGTATTACGTAATTGGCAGAATTTACGGTAACTCTCACATTTGAAGTAAAACCTAGATTACCGCCATTGCCTGATGAGCTCATGCCATAATGCATTCTGTCGTTACCGTGAACAATGCAATTTTTAACTTCTACTGGGCCAAGTGGTGGTCCATGAGACCATGCACCCACACCCCCAGTCCCAACTAAGTATAAATTCGTAGAGCCTAGAGGTGTACTATCTTTCACCCAAAAAGTACAGGATACAATGTCTGTTCTATCCACGGCTATAAAGCCACACGATTTACTACCTCCAGACGTTTGAGTTGTCCACCCAATATCAAAAGTGCACCCTTTTATTATCGATCCCTGACGAGCACTTCGAGAGCTAGCTCCATTTCCACCAATAGGCGCACTTTGATTATTCGTTAAAATACCTTCGAATTTACAGCCTTCAATAACAAATAAAGAATTTACGTCAGAACTAATACTTAAAAGACTGGAGCCTCCTCGCATTTTTATAAAATCAAAACCTTTGATATAAGTGTCTAAGCCAGCTGCGGCTGATATAGATGAGCTGTAATTGTCATTGAAGTCTATGGTGCATTTTGTTAAAGATTCGTATTTTCTTCCGCCTGGAAAGTCTAAATCAGAAGAAACTGAAATATTTTCATTTACAATAAATATAGTATCTAGATGAATTGATGCGGCATGAGCTGTAGAAATTGTAAGCATTGCAGTGTCGGGAGTTTTTCCGTCATTTGTATCGTCTCCATCAATCAGATTGACGTACCAAATAGAGGTAGAAGCGCTTGGATGCTTAGTAATTCCGCCTATAAGAGGAGAATCTGCACGAAGCCTGAGATCAAAATCATGAGGTTCCGTTGCAACAAATTTAGGATCTATAGTTGATACATTATCTAACCACTTATTGCTAACACTAACCGAAGGGTTAGATGTAGTAGCAGTCTCAGCATTATAAGCGACGACATTTTTAATATCTAAAGCATCGCTACTATATTGATTGCCAAAGGTGGTTGTATGATTGTTGTTTGCATAAAGAATGCAGTCTTTGATGTACGAACCTGCGTATGTGCCGAAAGCTGTGTGGGCAAATTGAGTAGGCGGATCCCCTATCATGGATGTGGTTCTATTCAGATCCGCAAAAGTACAACTAGAATACTGTTTTAAGCCTCCAGATGTGCCTACTAAAAAAGCGGTGTTACTACTATTCCTAGATAAAGATACACTAACTGTGCAGCCACTCATCTTTAAGTATTCCCCACTATCACCAGAGCCTGATTGCGTAGTATAATCAAAAAGTTGACTATTACTTGCACCAAGGTTGGGGGCTTGAGTTGTGTTGACATTGATATATTCTGCCCTGCGGCAACAAATCATGCCCCTGTTTATATAACCAGAGTTATTCATTAAAATATCAAGATCTTTAAAAAGAAAAGGTGTGTCTCTTGAGTTTGGATTTCCAGTGCTGCTAGACCAAAAGGCACCGTAATTTTGTATACCACTTGAAGATGTGTCAAATATAGAGCCAGATCCCATTCCTATGAATTTTATTCCATTTGAATATACTTTAGGCAAATCATTGGCTTGACCAAAATTTCCTGAACTGTCTGGACAGCCAGAAAGAAGTGGGTGTTGGCCCTCTTTAATTAAAACAACAGCCTCGTCACCAGTAAAAGAATTAATTGCTTCGCCATAATTATTATATGGGGTTTCCCAGCTTCCGTCGCCTCCTGCTGCTGCATTAGAGTCAAACCACTTGCCTTGAGGATATTGGTTTTCAACTTCAGATTGCTTGCTTTGATTCGATAACCCTCCAATCAATGGGGAGGATGGCCTTAATTGCATACCTTTAGGACTGTCATTTGAGACAAATTTAGGATTTATATTTTTAAGTTTTTCAGAATAATCTTCGCCAGCGTTAATGTAATTAAATGTTGCAGAATTATCTCCTATATAAAGAACGTTATTTTTGCATTCAAAATTATTATGGGGAGTGTTAATAACTCTAATTTCTTGACCGTCAGACCCAGAGAAATAGAAGATATTATCTTTTATTGAAATTCCTGACCGAAAACTTCTAAGGAAGTTAGTCGATTTGTAAGACTTAAATAAGAAACTACATGAATCAATAAAACTTTCAACTCCAGTGCTGTGTGATTGTGAGTCCCAAATAAATTCATTGGTTAAATCAACTGATGGAAAAAAGAAGCTACACCTTCTAAAGCCAAGAAAATTACGCAAACCCAGGGCTATCCCTGGAACAGAAAGATCTGCATATCCAGCTTCTGAGGCTTGTTCGCTAAATAAGCAATCAGTAAACTCAATCTTGCTTAGATTGTCGTAAATAACACCAAGCATATAAGAGTTAGTTCCTGAATAATATATGTTGCATTTATCGATTTTAGCATACTGTGAATCATGAATATTATGGCCTACGTCTGAGCCAAGCTTTCCTCCATTCATGCAGACTATAGAGAATCTTTCAGTAGATGAATCAGGTTCAATAGAAAATCCAATAATAGTAACATCTTTATTTACAATAAAAACAGGATTAGGGGTGTCTGAAACTATGATTAATTTGCCTAATGAAAATTGAGATTCGCCACGCCTAAGGTGATAGAAAGTAGCACCCCCCAGGCTTTGAGTGCTCCATCTAGTAGCCTCTTGCTCTAGGTAGATTTCACTATTTGTACTGATAGCAGTCAGGTCGCCACCTATGCAGTGATATGGATATTCTTTTGAGGTACCTGCTTCAATCCAATTAGTGGAATCATCTTCAGGTGAAGTTGTGGAAGAATTGTCAGCCAAACAAACAAATGTTCTCCAAGTAGCAAAAGTTGAAGTGCCATCATTCCAGTAGGTGTCCTGCATTGTGGCAGAAGCTAAATATACTCTATCGCCAATAACATAAGAATTGCCAGAAGTCCATTCTGACCTGGAGCTAGTATTAACTTTTTTTAAGTAAACGTCTGCCATTAGAATGATCCTCCGTCAATTAATAATGGAGCTGGGGCAGACCCTAAAGAAGGACTTTGAAAACCCTGCCTTATCGGCAAGCCATTAGCACCTATCGAATCACTGTTGCCATTAATAACAGAATAACTTTCTCCGTCGGTGTGAACAAATTCAATATCTTCAGGGGATTCTAAGCTGTCTACTTTTACTGCAATACCTAGAGCTATAGCATTATTAGCAGAAACCTCTTCCTCTCCACCCACTAAGTGGGCAACTCGATTACCTGCAGTATCAGTTTTAAATAAAATAAAAGAACTTTCGTCGGAATAAATTCTAGTGTCAACTGGGTTAATTGAATTAGCCCCAATATCCGTGGCACCTTTTACTTTAAAATCGTTAAAGCGATACCATCCAGACCCTAGCCCGTAATCACCAGTAGTTCCAACCACAAATCTCTGCTGGTCTGTTAGTAGTTTAAATTGTAGGTCTTGTTCTGCATTTTCAAGAACAGCCGTGGTTCCTAAGCCAAGCTTGTCGGCGGTTAAAACTGTCACAGCATTACCTTCGGAGTCTTTAACTTGAGGTATAGCTTGAAAATAAATAGATTCTGGATTATCTGGGTCAGGTCTAACTTCAGCCTGTCCAACCATAATGCCCGATTCCCCGAAAGTAATTCTTTCGTTTTCATCAGGAGCCATGAAGATTCCAGAAAACTCTATACCTGATGATGAAATTTTTACTGCCTCGCCCGCTAACTTGTTATAAATATTAAGTGTCGGCTCGTCTGCTCCGCCTCCTGCATTCATGAAGAACGCTCTGTTTCCGCCATCAACGGGTGACTTGTGTGTAAAAACATTTCCTTCAACCGTGAGTTTTTGAGACGGACTCGTCGTTCCAATCCCGACATTGCCTGCGGAGTCGATGTTTAATGCCCCATTTGTGGGGGTCGTTGTTCCATCAGTTATGAAATGTAGCTTATCAGAATTGTGGTCGTAATTAATTGCAGCTCCTAATCCAATGGAATCTGAAAATTTCATAACGCTTTGCGATATGGTATCAGCTACTTTCAGGTTTAGATGGTTGGATGAATCTATTATCTCCAGCTTAGAACCAGGACTCGTCGTTCCAATCCCGACATTGCCTGCTGTATCGATATGTATTACTGTTCTTTCAGCATCACTACCTTTTTGCTTGATTGCAAAAGTTGACTGCGGATTAGCCATTGTGGCATCGTCACGATTGACCGTTATGCCATTATAACCCATCTCGAGGGATTGATTAAGGTCACCAGCTCCTCTGTACATTTTAACACATCTAGTGGTTGTTCCTGGTGTAGTCGGAGAGAGAATAGTAAGTGGATGGCTAGGACTCGTACTACCAATACCTAAGCTTCCGTTAAATGAGGAATCTTTTGTTACGGTTATTCCACTTGGGAACTGTATGTCTCCTAGTGTATCTCCAGCAGATATTGTAGTTCCTCCAATGTGTAAAGAATTGTCTGAGAGGAATAGGTGTCTTATTTTATATTCCGCATTACCTAAATCATAAGCCGCATTAGTGTCTGGAATTATATGACCAGTGAGACCAGCATAGTTGATTGAATCAGAAATATCACTTGTGGTAGCATAGTTGGATAAGTCTGCGGTAGTTGCATAACTCGAAAGATTAGAAGAGAGAGCAACTTGCTCCCCCCCGACGGTTAAAGATTCATTGAAGATACCAGAATTAAATACTCCAGAACCCCAGGGGGCCCCAGTAATTCCAATGCCACCTTCACCGCTTCCTCTAGGTATTAAATTTTTAGTAGCCATAGTAGTTTTTGTTTATTGCAATATACAAATACTATATACACGCATTTTGTTTTATTTCATAGTATTAATTTGGAGAATCTTTCGGTATTATATTTCCTTGAGGGTCTTCTTCAAAATATTGAGCAGATTCTGTGTTGGACTCGTATGGTGTAGTTCTTGGTGAGTAGTTATGTTGATCGATTTCTTCCCATAGTTGTGCTGCAGGGCCAGAGGAGTCAAAAAACGCATCTCTCATTACAAGATTTCCGCCAGCATCTTCTTCGAACCATTGTATTGAATTTGCTGTAGATATAATACTTGATGGTATTTCTAGGAATAATGTGAAGCCAACAGGTATAGTTGCTGATGGTGGGGCTACTTGTGTAACTGTTCCGTCAGGCCCAACCAATATCCCGACCTCTTCGGTATCAACCGACATTGGGGAATTTGTATTGTTGTAGATACCTTGGTCTGGGTTGGATAGGTAGTCTTTGATGTTGACGACTACCCCGTTAATTGTCGTAAATGGATCTACTCCGTTGTAGCCAGCTGTCGGCAATGCGGATGCTCCTAGTAAATTTGCATCTCGGTAGTTAGGTATGCCATCTCCATCGTGATCTCCTAGTGGGTCTTGGTAGTTCCCGAAATAAGAAGGAGATACTCCCTCAGGCATGTAAACAGGGTATATTACGCCAGGAGGAGCGGGCCCTAGTTCCGCCTCTCCATAAGCGATAAAAGTTCCTAATGGGGATTTGGAGGCGGCTAACTGTATGGATCTATATAGTGGAAAAAAACCTCCAGCTGAAAAAACATCTACATCTGGATAAACAAAGTCTGCTCCAAAGACTTGTGTGCCTTTTGTGGTATGAGTTTTTATTTCTTTAGTAGTTGTATTAAAATATACTACTCCTGGAGGAATATCTCCCGCTGGAAACCTTGTTACTTTAAAAATTTTTTGAGCCATAAACTATATATACACTTTTAATTTACAGTTAGTTGTCTAAAAATTTCTTCTTGTTGGGCTTGGTTGCAATAATACCACTTCCACATTAAGTCATCTTTAATGTCTTCTATCTTTTTATTTAATAAATTTATTTCTTCTTCTATTCTGTCTACTATATCTGGGCTAATGTTTTTAAAATCAATATCTAATTCAAGTGCAACCTTTAATATTTTATTAAAATCTCCGCTTTCTTTTCCTTGTACTGCCTCTTGGTATAGTTTGGTTTTTTCTTCTATGTCTTCTTCTGATAACCCGTTTAGTTTGTCTGGGTGGGTTTTCATTACTATCTCTCTGTATAGTTCTTTCTCTTCGTCTGAGGATAATGTATTTTGCCCCGATTTTTTTTTAGACTCAACCTGTTTAAAGGGGGCTTCTAGGTTGTTTTGGTTGCAATAATTAAACATACCTGAAACAAAAGTTTCCCTTGCTAGTTTGAAAATACTTGTGCAGTCTTCGTATTCTAGGTTTAAATATGCAAGCTTGTGTTTAAATTTATTAAATTTTTTAGCAAGTAATCTTTGGTACTCTTCTTGGTCGTGGTCTTCAGATATTTCTGTTTTATCTGCAAATTTTTTGTTTTCAGGAATGTAATCCCCAAGCTCATCTCTCTTTCTCTCTTTAAATAAGTCCGTCCAGTCGTCCATTGTAATATATACACAAAAAAAGACGGCCCCGAAGGGCCGTCTCGGTTAAGGGTTGTCTTTCGGGATCAGGGAGCTTTTGAAACCAAGATCTCAAGTTCGTAGTTGTTGTTAGGCAACTGATCACTGAATGCGAAATGCGCACCAGTTTTGAGGTTGGTTTGGGCTCCAGAGATCATAACTCCTAGTATAGGATCTTCAGCGGATGTGCCTCTTAGCATTGCGCAGACAACAGGATCTGTGTCGGGGAGAAAATCCCCGTCCCAGTTCGCTGTGAATGTTGCATCGCCTGAATGGGTGTCGAGTGTATACCTTGCGGCATATACATCTTCACTACCAATCATATTGGCGAGACTTTCAACGTTGCCTTCGCGATCACTAACAGCATCACTATGACCACTAACACTATCAGCAATGTCATCAAC